>Ga0233429_1005754_pt1 | contig 10152 bp, 15 predicted proteins | sample SI_118_April2016_3_FD_179879 | JGI IMG/M metagenome (GOLD analysis project Ga0233429, IMG submission 179879) | Seawater microbial communities from Saanich Inlet, British Columbia, Canada - SI_118_April2016_135_MG | ecosystem: Environmental > Aquatic > Marine > Inlet | place: Canada: British... | reverse complement strand
ATACCCGGGCGTAGCCCCCCGTGGGGGGCATCAGGAAGGACCCGCCGACCGGGTGCGTGCCACATCGTCCAGAAGTGTTACGCTTGTGATCACTGCTCCAATACCCGTCGCTTCATGTACTCATCATACGTCTCGCCACCGGGGCAGTTCTCAGGGCCTTCCGGCTTCCATCCAGCGGGCTTGGTCGTTATCGTCACGGACTCAATCCCCTCGACCTTGACCCCATTGATATACAGCACACGCGCTACCCAATGAGGCGACACTAGTGGCTTAGCTTTGGCAATCATGGACCCCGCCTAAACCGAATCCATCCGCCCTTTGCTTTCCATTCACCACACCAGCCATCCAGGGCTACCCGCACGCGCTCGGTAGGGCGACTTGGGAATCTGCAACAGACAGGCCCTTGCCCGTCGCTCCAACGGTACTGGCATGTGCCGCACGCACGTCTACGTCTTCTCCATATCATGGATGCACCTCTACTCTTCCCCTCACGCTAGGCTCAGCACTCACTATGCCCTGCACGCTAGGCTGCACCGCCACCCTGCCCCTGACGCTAGGCTCTACCGTGATGGTGCCGTTTATGGCGCCGGTCTCAATAGCAGCCGTGCTTGACCCTCTCCACGTCCCGCAGGCAAACGTCCCCGCGAGAAACGTCCCACACTCGAATGTATCCTTGGCACTGGCCATTATACGTACACCACATTGGTTCGATTGCCGTCGACGTCCACCGTGACTGTCGCTCTTGTCGTGTTGCCGTCGAGACCCACGAATATCTCCGTCGCTGTCCCGGCCCCACTGATCTTGCCTATCACGCTGGCTGCTATGATTTGCAGCGCAGAGGGCAATGTCTCACCGTCCACCAATACGAGGTTGAGCCCGGTGGATCCGAGGCTATACCCCGTCTTGGTGGTGTTTGCCCCATCCGTACCTCGCATGTCGGCGTTCGTTGTTGTCGTGTCAACCAGCACAACACCTGCAACCTTGCTGGTAATGATGTCATAGCCATTGGTGCAGAAATCAATCAATCCAGTAATGCCGTCAGTACTACCGGCGAGGCGAGTGATGTCTACTTCGGGCACGCCGTTGGCTGACACTGCCGCACATGCTTGGCTGAGCCATTCCACCACGTTGACGTGGAATCCTGTTGGATCGGCTTGACTCTGGCTCTCGAATTCGTCAACGACGTTGGTACTGCTTACCGTCGCGTCGGTGACCGTAGTGTTGATGCTGGTATCCGCCAGAGACGAGGACACACCATAGAGATTGACAGTCGTAGTCGCTGTGCCGCTGATTGTAATTGGGCCGGTCACTACATCCGTCTGCACGGTACCTGCTCCGCTCAATACCAACTCAATAGACCTAGTGATACCTCGAATCTCTACATCGGCCCCGCCAGTTGTTACGCTGACGCCTCCGCCAGTGAGCACCTCATGCGACAACGTGCAATCTGAATCAAGCGTGTAGGTTGCACCACCTGCCCATCGGCGATTATTGATTCCGGTAGTCGCCCCGGTCCCTGTGAATACGAATGTCGGGGCACCAGAGCCGGGCGCCATGGATACACAATCGACGATAGCATACTGTCCGTCTGAGCCCCCCGTAAATGTCCCGCCGAATCCACACCATCGCAGAATGCACGGGCCGAGGGTTGTGGCTCCGAATCCGCACTTTTCAAATCGTGGACGGGTGGTGGTCGTCGTCCCCGTGCCGGATACCTGAGCACCATATACGTAGAGACCTTCGACCGATTGACCACCAAGTGCAAGAGTCCATTCATCCCCGACCAGTGAGTATTTATCGCTATTCGCGTCAAGCGTTACTGTTGAGCCATTGGCTATTCTTGCTCGTGTGAGTCCCGTAGAGCCAATGAGGGTTTTGACCGCTGCCCACGTGCTAACAGGATTTCGGGCTGTACCATCAACGTCCACTACCGTAGTCGTGTTGCCTGCTGTATCGTCGTACCAGATTGCGCCATCAGTATAACCAGTGTTGTCTGCCTTACTTGTTTTCTCTGCTGTAATCCGGTCGGTCGTCAGTGTCGCTGAGGACAGCCCCGTACCTTGGAATCGACAGGCCACCTTGCCGGCGTCGACGCCGGTCATAGAGTCACCAGTGTAAAAAATGAAAGTATGGGTTGTATTTATTGATAAATTGGTGCCACTTACCGAATCCCGCAACTGCCATGACGGAGAGGCAAGTGTACCAGTATTTGCGTAGACGTTGACACTGTCGTTGCTTCCATTTAGCCGCCCATGCCACGTTATGCTGACTGGAGTAAATGCCCCGCCGATATCCATGACGTAGTGACAATCAAGCGTTCCACCATCGTCGTCAATTGAATGGACGTCACCACCTCTGGCGTGTGTAGCATCTTCGTTGTTGACTTCGTTGGTCCCGGTTGTGATGACGAATCCATCGGGTGAAGCGATTGCGGGTTCGTGCGTAGCTGCCCCGACGTTGGCGATATTTCCCACGGCTTCAGCCATCGCGTCCATATCCACACCGCCAGCATCACTGATGGTAAGTCCACCAGCACCGTCAGCGGCTACTGCGGGGACGGCTGTACCAGTCAATCCACGAGTTGCCGACCATGCCGAATCAACCAGAGCATTGTTCAAACCGGCTGCCCGAAACCCAATCGTAGGTCCACGCCAAGGCAGCACACCAGTACAGAATCCAGTGAAGTAACCGAATCCTTCTGTATCATTATCGACAGTCCCGCCCGAAGCTGGAATCTCGACCGTGTACATGCCATGATCTTGGTGGGCCCAATCATGAACCCCGCCTGTCGTTGGCGTGACGGCGGTTACTGTCATCACACCAGCCGTAGTGATGAAATGCCAGTAAAGATCCATCCCTGCCTGGTCGTAGGTGATCCCTTCTTCAACTGCCTTGAAGTCGGTATCATCCGTCAACGGGCACGCATTCACGGGCACTTCACTTAATGCCGCGTCTACATCCATCCATATTGTACTCATGCGACTACCCGTTGCTGTTGTAGATAATAATGAGAATTTTCGACGCCAGCCGCCGCCTCTTGCAAATCCAAGTCCTCGACGGTGAAGCTGGAATCCAATGCACTCCCCGAGACGTACGAATTGACACCGAAGATGTACTGGTACGCCCGGCCTGATGGGACCGCAACCCTAACCGTATCGACAAGCGAGGTGCGGTCCGAATCACTGTAGATTCGTGCCTCGCAGGTGGTGTCTCCCGTGCGTTCCACCGTGAGGTAGTAATCCGTCGACTGATCGCGATTCGAGCCATCTGAGTCGGCTGCCTCATACTCATTCAGGTAGATCACATACGCGTCATCAATCCACGTTACCGCCATCGCCTGTGAGGAGTTGTCTTCCCAGTAGTTGACATCCTCCACGACGTTACTCACTGCCCACGTACCTGCCTTCGCGTTGTTGTCAATCAGGCTCGCGTTGGTCTTGAATAAATGCTCGAACGTGGTGCCAAAATGGCCCACCCCCTTGCTGGTATAGACGCGGGCCTCCTCGTTCATCGTCAACGTCGACGCGGTGATCGTGTCGCTGGTGACGTCGAGCGACGATCCTGAGTCTTCTTCGGTATAGCCGTCAAAATCTTCGAGAGCCATTAGGAATCAATCGTTACGTTGTGTAGGTCGACCTTGTCGTACCAGCCTACTGGGATAGCCATTCGGAGTGTAGACCGCATTGATTGTAGTTCCGCATGACGTGGCTTCCAATAAGTCTCAATCCAGTTCTTGGCTACCGCTGGCGTTGGCGTGTCGCCCGGGTAGGTCAGGGGCCAGTTTCCCTCAGCGAATTCTTCAGCCAAAACAGATGCTTCTTCGACGCTCACTTCCGCCTCGTTGGCCCACTTGTGGATACCGTTGTGCAGTTGTCTCATCTTGTCGATTGCGACAAACAACCACGCCAGTTTCTTCGCGGGCACGAGCAAGGATATGGGGCAATCGCTTACATCCATCACCCATCCGGGCCAATTGACTGCCATCGTTTATTCTCCGTCTGGTTGAGTCTGTTGAGCCGGTTGCGGTGAGTTTCCGGTGACCGCAATACTGCCCCCAATGCACACCCCGGCGAACGTCGTAAGGGCCGCAATCAGGCCGATGATCTGCTTTGGTTTCCAGCCGCCACACCTCTCGGAAATACTGTCGACGTCGTTCCGGAGCACGATCACGTCGGACTTCATCCCATGAGCCCCATTGCCGTGCAATAGCTTGTGGTCCGCTTCGACCGTCTTCCGACATGGGCGACAGGTGGCCTCAATCAGAGTGACCTTCTCCTGGATGTCTGCGAGGGTGGCTGCTATTCCGCTGGTGTCTGGGTCGGCCATTTGCCTGCCTTGTTAGGTGTCAGGGTGTTGGTTTCATAGGACGTGGTTCCGCCTCACCGTCCATCGCATCAACATCCGCAGCCAGGAACGAGAGGCATGGCTGCACCAATGGGCGGCCGAAACAGATTCTCTAGTCGGTTCCAGGTGGCAGCTACCCGGCCCGACGTTTGTGCTGTCGGTCGAATACCCTCGACGAAACCAGCGACATTGTTGGCACGTTATCACGCTATCGGCCTCGGTTCGCCCTTGCCTGTCGCCGGTTCACCACCGCTTGACGCACGCCGCGCAATGGCCGAAGCCGTGCCGCCCTGCCGAGTCCACGGCGGATGGGTTTCCTCTCCAGCACATTCCCGGCCATGGTACGGACCGGCTTGGCGTCGACGAGCCCCACGACAGCACGGGCCGGAGCACCGAGGATTGGGAATTGGCATTGGCCGTCATCGCACGGGGCGGAAATGGCGGCGAGTAGAAGTAGATTGATCATCATGGTTTTCCTTTCGAGTTACGTCGGGTTTTCTTTTCAGCTTGCCTCTTGTCCGGTGTCTGGAAACTCACCCTCCGGATCCCGGAGAGCCGGGCTGTTGGTGATCCCTCGGCATCACTTCACCCTCTCGGTAAGTCGTGCTCGCCAATGGGATCATTGATTACTCGGAATCCCACTGCCCCGTACATCGAAATCGCTTGCTCAATCTCTCGCTCCGTTGCCCACTGGCCGAGCCCCTTGTCGCCCCAGTCCTTGCCCCAAGAGTTAATATCCAGTTCATCCCGGAAGCGGATCACCGCATGACCTTTGCATCCGTACCCGACCGGAATGCCACGTTTATAACACCGGCGAAAGTGATCGTAGGATAGACAATCGAATCCCTCAAGCCCCATATAGTTGGCTGCAATTTTGAGCCAATCCGAAGGCCATGAGTTGGTCCAGAATCCCCGCCAATCAAACGGGTCAATAATCGCGGCGGGACACGCTCCGGTTTCCTGCACCATCCGGAAACCGGTATCGATCGCCATCCCCCCATCACGGCCACCATTACCAGGACCGTAGACCGACGCCTGAGACAAGAGGATGTGAGGTAGCCCCATCATCGCCCGAACAAGCATCAGAAGACCAATCCACATACACCCGCAACATGACCCCTGCTGCCCTTGGTCGATAATGCTCTTGACGAAACGAGGATCGATCACATCCGGCTCATTACCCACAATCGGCCCGGGTGTTCCGTCCGTACCCATCACATGCAGCATCGGCAAGTCGCCGGGCTTGGTGACGCGGGGCAGGCAGCCTTCCTTGAATCCGCCGGGGAGTAGTATCATTTCTCACTCCCTGTTAGCTATCGCCACACCAATGCCAACGGCCATCAGGCACAACGCGAAGAACATCAACGCATTCATTTCTCGGTCCCCCATTTTTTCACCAACGCCATCATCTCCGCAATCGTCTCAGGCAACGGACCCTCAAATACCGCCTCTCCATCTTCCCCAACGAGGAAGAGTCGGGGCAGGTCACGTCCCGCCTGGGCAATCCACGCACTCAGATCCTCCGCTGGCTGGTCCCGGTCGACCAATCGGAAGTGATGCCCGTTCCGGGCCAACCAATTCGGGAGGGAGTAGGTGAAGAGTACCTGGGCCTGGGCTGGGGTCCGGTCGCTCGATTCCTCCACTACGATTACCCACATCTCGGCGAGCGGTCCCGGTGTGGGTGGCGGAGGGTCCGGTTTGGGGTCTGGTTGAGGCTCGCCTCCCACCGTGAACGAAGCGGCGGAATCAATCATCCCGATGCCGAGCAACGATTCTATCGTCTGATCGTTGCCTTCCTTGTCGACGATCGCGATCGTTTTGGTGTGAAACCAAACGCCATCGTATCTAATCGTGTGCTTACCAGGCGGTGCCCAGACGTGCAGGACTGTTGCCGATACCGGCAGCACCTTGACGCCTTTGGAAAACGTCCAGCCGTTACCAAGAACTCGGGCCCCGATCGGTATTTCCGTATCCAGTGTGGCCGTGACGGGGTCGTACGCCTCGGCTGATTCGGGCGTGATTGTAATCGACGCCGCCGTGGCTGGGATATTGGCAAGCTGCCGGGCATTCAGATCGGCCAGCAGGGCGTTCGCTGGCGGTTGTTCGGCCGCCGACGCTACCGAGGCCACGATTGCCAGAATGACCGCCAACCAGATAGCCAGCGTCCACTTTAGGGCGGTCCGTAATCGGTTGAGCTTGGCTTGTTGGGGGTGGGTCATATTGCCTCCAGTTGGTCTGCTCGCCACCACTCGGTCATCGTCCGCTTGAATCGGTCGACGCTCCGAATGAAATACTCCACAGGATCGTGGCCCCGCCGATTGCAGGCGATGATTCGCCCTTCACCTACTGGCGTCTTCACCCGGTCGCCTGGCTTGAATTCGGTGGCAGTGGTCATGGCTTCATCTCAGAGACACATGGCCATCCACGTTTCAATCAACGGCATCAGATTGTTGATCAGTTCGATGATCCGGTCCCAATTGACACCCCGGGGCAACTCGGCCGTATCGGCCAACTCGGCCGCGATGACTAGGGCCAGGAATTCCGGAGCCATCCCTTTTGGCAGTTGTCCTTCAGCATGGCATCGCTGGACGGCGCCCTTGAGCTCACGCTTGGACACGCCCAGTTCGTCCAATTCCTGAAGGTCTTCTCGACGGTCGTAAAACAGCCGCCGCAATGGCGCACGTTCTCTACTCATGGTCTTGTCTCCGTATTCTGAGGGGTACGAAACGGGGTCTCCGAACACTCATCGCAGTTTCGTGGCGGCGTCTGTAGGCTGGTGAGGCCGATCTGTAGCGACATTCCACTGCCCGCCGTGCTCATGTCCAGCACACGGTATCTGCGTTCGGGCAAGATTGAGTGTCCGGGGGAGGGAAAGAGCGGCCCGAATACCACGAAGCATAGGCCGAATAATAGAATCGGTGCCGAGAGCGGCACGCGGAACGGCTCGGTGACTTTATGCTGATGGGAAAGCATAACGCGGGAATCATACACTATCCAGGGGGAGGTTGCAAGAAGAAAATCGGGGTCTGATTCCTTCCGCCCTCCGGCCCAACGCCTCAGCGATCTGGTTTTCGCCCCCGCGGCCCACTAACTTTCCTCTGCTCGCAGCCGCATCTTCCGGCTCAATACCGTCGCGTCATACCATGTGAAGCTCAACTCCTTATTCGACGCCATCCGCCCGAGGGTCCGGACCGCCTCATCCACGTCGGCATCGTCGTAGAGCCAAATGTATCGTTCAATGCCCTTGACGAGGCAGAGCACGTTGAGGCCGCCGGATTGTGGCGCGATGCGGTTTGTCATCAGAACAGTCTCCTCTGTTTCAGCCGCCGGGCTACCAGGTCGATGTATTCCTCATTCAGTTCGATACCGACACACCGGCAGCCGTTCTCTCTCGCGACTTCAGCAGTGGTTCCACTCCCAAGAAAGGGGTCAAGAATTGTACACGGTATGGGGTCGCCCGCGTCACATTCACACGTCGGTTGCCATCCCGTGGTTTTGGTCTTCGTGACGTGACGCCCCGGATCCCGGTTGCCGATTTCCGCTCTGTCACGCCACGGCTTTTCTTCGCCATCATCAACGGTCTCACCAGTGGTTCGATCGTATGATTTGGAGTCGAGACCAGGGCGAGTTCGTATCCGGTCTTTCTCCGTCACCCGCTCCCACGGTGCCCCACATTCAGGGCAGCATCCTTCGGTCGACGTCCCCGCCTTGATGCACGGCTCGATGAGGGCAGGCGGAAAGGTGGCGAAGTGGGCGCCTGGGTATCCTTTGGTCGGGATGTTCCAGACGTCCCCAAACGCCTCCATTTGGCCATAGAGGGCCATCCAGTCTTTGCAGGAGAGTTTCCAGACGTCGCGGAGGTTGCGGCCGTTGGGGTGGCACGCTTGCGATATATCGGCTGCCAATGTCTGATTGTCCGGTCCCCCATCGGCCCACTTGTGGCTATCACTTCGTCCACGTTGCACTCTCGCTAGGCTGTCATCGGTATGTGGTTCCCACACCGCCTCTTGGTCATAGAAATACTTGCATGCAGTAGGCACAGTGACTGTAATACGGTCATGAAGAAAATCGAACTTGCCTACCTGGCCGGTGTCATGGACAGTGATGGCTGCATCACGATCCACAAAGACTGCTGGCGTGTTAAACATCGCGGCCAATCCCCCGCCTATCAAGAGCGGATTATGTTGGCCCAAATCACACCAGAGGCGATTCATCTGGCAAAGGAAAGTTTTGGTGGTAGTGTTGGCATTCAGAAACCTCGCGGCTTCAGTCGCCATCCGATGCATAGATGGCAAGCCACAAATGTCATCGCTTGTAACGCCCTCAGACTGCTTCTCCCATTCCTTAGAATAAAACGGAGGCAAGCTAAAATCGCTCTGGACTTGCGCCGCATTAAAGATCGCGGTCGCAATGCGAACACACATTGCACCGCTCCACGAATACGAACCTTGACTCCCGAGGTCGCAGCCGAAATGGATCAACTCTGGTTGGATATCAGAGAAAGAAACCGTCCGACTTCGTGATTGTCCCTTAGTCAGCAGAAACATATACTCGTGAGCCTTCGTCGGCCGGTCGGTCACGCTCTCTGGCATCGGGTTGGGCTTGTGCCACACCACATCTGAGCGGAGATACCAGCCGTCAGATTGAAGAGCCAGGGCTACGCGCCAGGGAATACCGAGGAGGTCTTTAGGCTTGAGGTGTGTTGAAGTCAGCCCGCGGTCCGCGGCCGGGTGCTTCTCGCCGTTGCTTCCGCTGATGCTTGGCGACTTACCCCGGTTGTGATTATAGGCGTTGTATGAATCCCCCAGATTCAGCCAAAGACAGCCATCATCCCGCAGCACTCGCCGCACGCCCCGGAATACCTCGACCATCGTAGCCACGAATTCATCGAGCGTGGGCTCCAGACCGATCTGACCATCAACTCCATAATCTCGGAGCCTGAAATACGGCGGGCTCGTGACGCAACAGTGAACCGACTTCTCGGGCAATTGCTGAAGCACGTCGAGGCAGTCGCCGTGGTAGACCGAGACGTTGCCTTGCTGGTAGTAGGGGGTCAACTCGCTACTCATGGTTTGAATAACTCCTCCGTTTTCACGTGAACGCTCTCGCTGGTTGCCGGCTCAAGAGCCGCCTTAATCGCCCGCTTGTCGGCGTCCGTCAACTCCATGCTCTCCTCGCTGATTTCCCTTTCGTTGAGCGTCCACCGATTGTGAGTTCCACAGCCTCGCTTGTTTGGGATTTCTACTTTTTCCCATGCGTGAATCACCACACGGTTTCCCGCCGCAAGACAGTCCAATATGTTCTGGCGGACTTCGAGATCCCGCCGGAATTTGCGGAGGTGGGCAGTTAGTGCGCCTTTCGTGGTGCATTGCACAAATAGGCAACCGGGAGACTCTCGCCGGAACGCGATGAGATCCGCGAAGCCGAAAAGGTCCTTTCGGTAGCCACCACCAAACTTTGCTCGCTGTCCGCTACGAGGGCCGGCCTCGGCGGCGTCGTGAAACGCTACAAACTTCTCCACGACAGCCACGCCCTTGTGGCCGCGGTCTCGAAGGTGTTTCAGGCTTGCGCTTGGTCGGGTTGCCATTCGTTAGCTCCGTTTTGCTGTCGTCTAAGCCAGATCACCCACAGCGTTGTCTACACCACTCGATTTGATTCTCCCATGCCGCCGCCTCCGCCGCCCGTGCCGCCGCCCGTGCCGCCGCCCGTGCCGCCGCCCGTGCCGCCTCCCGTGCCGCCCATGCCGCCGCCCGTGCCGCCTCCCGTGCCGCCCATGCCGCCGCCGCCTCCGCCGCCCATGCCTCCGCC
>Ga0233429_1005753_pt1 | contig 10153 bp, 6 predicted proteins | sample SI_118_April2016_3_FD_179879 | JGI IMG/M metagenome (GOLD analysis project Ga0233429, IMG submission 179879) | Seawater microbial communities from Saanich Inlet, British Columbia, Canada - SI_118_April2016_135_MG | ecosystem: Environmental > Aquatic > Marine > Inlet | place: Canada: British... | reverse complement strand
CGGTCACTTGCCGGAAGATGCCTTCCAGCCCGAATGTGAAAATAGTCGTTCCACTTAAATTCTACAAATGCATCTAGCACGTTAATATTATCATCAGCAATATCTCTTTCATGTACATCTGTATTGATTTCTACCGTTATATTGTCAGTAATTTTGGCTCCTAAGTATATTCGCATGCTATCAAGATTAAAATCTTTATCCCAACCTCTTCCACCGCTTACCCCATCGGTTTTCGTGCCGGCGGCATCTTCTGTCGAAGTGAATTTGGTACGCATACCGACGCCAACCGAAACTCTATCCATAAGGTTCTTTAAGGAATGTACAATACCTCCGTGCTCTTCCAGCATCCCCCCATAGTCGCCTTGGATCGTAGTTATTTCACTAAGCCTGCTTTCTAAATAGTCCATCCTCTCTACCATCCCTCGTTCTTGAGTAAATCCAACTTTTACGTTACACAAAAACACTACAGAAATAGTTGCAACCAGCATAAATATCACTTTTTTCATAGCACAATCTCCTTACAATAAAGTCATCCCGCTAAATAACAGTACATTTACTACTCCAGCCAGACATTCACCTCCATTCAGTAAATTTGTTTAAATTTCGATAGCAATGGATAAATATAAAATAGAACGTACTTTTCTTTCCAGGAACTAGCTGTGCTGGAATTAATATAGCAAAGTACCGATATCACGTTAATTATCAAACGAAGCCAGGACTTTACTCATATTTAGTTATTCCGAGCTACCGCTTTTGAAAACTATCTAGGACTAGTCTTGTGTCAAAATACAATAAATCCATTTTTACGGAATAGTCTATTGATACTATATTTGAAAATATGTATAACTATGTTTATTTGCAAAAACAAACGGCTAATTACTCTTACGAATCATGCATTACCAGAACGGAGCACATCTTTGTGGAACTTTTGCACAGCAGAAGTGGAGCTGTTTGAAGGAAACAATATTGGACAAATTTGCATAAGATTGCGGTATTTTACATTTCGCATATGTTTGCGCATAAAAAGCATAGGTTAAACCGGATATGGAAAGTATGGTATCGGAATATGCGATAAAGAACCTTGGTAAAAAACAACCCTGTTAGATTAATTTTTTGTGACTATAAAGTTATTTTATGACTTGCACTTCAGAATGCGATAGACCTTTCTCATTGGACACGTGGATTCAAATGCAGATAATGCCTTAATAAGTATACATTGCAGGACAACTGAGGAGGGAGAGATAGAAATCATTTTTCCTCTTGATTTTGGTATTTACTTGAGTATCATACCTCAGTATTAAATAATACTATCTACTAGACTTCATATCACACAGACATATACTTATCTCCATCAAATGATGGATATGCTTTAATAAATTTAGTTTATTTATTTTTACAGAGATATAAAATTATGAACTATCTTGCTTCTTCTCAGTAAGGCAACAATATATTCTATCTGGATACAGTTATAATCGCAGGAGCAGTTGCACCCGCCCGTACCGAGCGATACGTTCGGGCGTTGGAAAGATTAAGGGATCATATATGGTAAATGTAGTACAAAAAACTGGGGTAGATCGGCCTACAGCTAAAACAAAATATAATTATTCAATCCCGTTAAAAAAATGTGGTATAAAAAAATAAAGCTTTTTTCGTTATTTGTTGTTTTATCTGGAGCAATCAGCTGTACAAGCTCTAATCCTTTTGCCCTGAAGGGTAAAGTTCAAGATCCATTTGACTATATATTTAGTGAAGGTAGGACATATATAAAGCTTGAAGAATTAAAGAGTACAAAAGGAGCCTCAAAAACTCTCCTTGATCATCCACAATATTTAAGAAAGGATATGCTGGCAAGTGCGCTCTCTTCCATTTATTTTAAAAAAAAGGGCATAAAAGGTTGGAGTAGAGGACAGAAGGTATTTCATGAAATTGAATTATTGAAATTAACATCCCATATAACAGGTGCTTTCACAAGAGCATCTCCATCACAATACATATTGATAAATTCAAATTCTAAAAAGGGAATAAAATTTTCTAAGTCAGAAATGTATACCATATTTGGATTATTTGTTTCCGGTGATAAATTAAATATTGTTTTCTCAAGAATCCAGTATGAAGGTATAGTTAATAAGGGCAGGGACAAGACAAAGAAATTTGAAGATCTTGGAGCTACAGCATTTGTTGATCCCTTTAGTGTAACTAAAAACACATCATGGAAAATAAACATTCGCTCCGGTCAACGGCTTAAGAAAGGTCATGATAATTGGTTAATAATTGACTTAGAAAAAGATGCTTTTGTCAAAAAAGAAGATCACGAAAAGAAAGTATTACCCAGTGATAAGCAGGAAGGAACTAAAACCACCGGTAGCGGAGGATTTAGTTCAGAAAGCCCTATTAAAGGTGTACAGCCTAGAACGAATATTATTAAAGAACAGCTCCTGGACCTGAAGGAATTAGAAACTGCCGGGCTTATTAACAATGAAGATTATGAAACCAGAAAAGCTATGATTTTAGGCGGCAGCAAACGAGAAAAGAACATAAGAGACAAATTTAATGAGCTACGCAAACTAAAAGAGGATGGCTTTATTAATGAAACAGATTACGATCACAAGAAAAGAGACCTTCTAGAAAGAGGTGATGAAGGTGAAAAGAAAAAAAATATTAAAGATACTCTGGCAGGGTATCTGCAATTGAAAAATGAAGGCTTTATAACAGACGATGATTATGAATACAAAAAAAAGAAATTACTCAAAGAATTTTAGCTATAAAATCCTAATCCCATGAACACTGATAGATAAGGAAGGAAGTGCAAGAGTTATTAGCCAGAACATTACTTTGTACCTGGCAGGAGAGTATAAGGTATTTTACCACATCTCTCAGAGTAAATCTCTTTTTTGCCATTAGCCTGACCTAGTGACGGTTTCACCCGCTGTAACGATATGATCTGACACTAATCACACTCACATCGTAAACAATACTATAAGGATTAACCATATCCAATATGCTCAAACAAAAAAACCAGCACCGCCGCCTGTTCTCTTTTTATCAGAACAAGCAAATAGTAAGAAAATTCCTTTTAGTTTTGATGGATATACCGTTTCAAACAAAAGTTGCATTAAAATACAACAAAACTATTTCTGCTTTTAACAAATCAAAAATATTCTTATTGTATGAAACTAGCAAGCAGTATCAAAAACAGCCCGTAAATAGTTAGTATACACTATGGTTTTTAAGTTGATTTATTGATAATACATTACTTTGCTAAAACTTATGCAGTAAATGAAACAGGTAAAAACATTACATGATCATTCCAGAAAGGAGTAATGGGCTTCTGATATCAAAAAAAAACGTATTTAATCGTTTACTGGTAGTAGTGTTATTGTTTACGATCTTACAGACAGGGTGTTCCACTACGGTGAAAAGGCCTCCTCTTTCGTCAATAGAAACGGGAATCGGCCTGACAGAAATTTCAGAGCAAAATCAGTTTCCTGATTTTAGAGATGATTATGTCAAAGTAGCCCTGCTTTACGCGATAGGCAATAGCAGGGAATATTTTAAAAAAATCAAATCCTATCCTGACGCCTTCCAATCAATAGGTTTTACTCCGGAAAAGCAGAGAGAAACATTAAACCTCTTCAGAGATGGATTCGTTAGTAGTAAAAGTTCGCAGGATCTGAGTAAATTTATTGCTAATAATTTCAGGGTATTTCAGGCTAACGGGAAGGAAGACGGAGGAGCGGTTCGGTTTGTGGGCTACGGATTTGCTGTTTTCGGTGACGATGTAGAAAGGAAGTGGAAGCATACAGTTCACTTCGGTTCAATCTGTCTTCCTGTTAGCCCGATGCGAAGTATAGCTACCGGTGAAGGCAGCTTTTAGCATTATTTTTTTGGTTTGTGGAGAATCCGAAAGATTAACGGGTTATGAATGGGTAAAGCCTGGGTTTCAAATATTTTTTAATCAACTACGTGGGTTTTAATTAATTATTGTTTAGATAAAAATATTTATAAGACAAGTTAACACGGGAAAATACTATGAAGCAAAACGCATCCATTTTTTCTACGATAAATCGAGATTTACCGTCAAGCATAGTAGTACTCTTTGTTGCCTTACCGCTTTGCCTGGGCATTGCGTTGGCGAGCGGCGCTCCACTGTTCTCCGGTCTTATTGCGGGAATTGTAGGGGGAACACTTGTAGGGGCTATAAGTAAATCCTCACATGGAGTAAGTGGCCCTGCTGCAGGCCTGGCTGTAATTATCCTGACTGCGCTGCTTACTACACCATTTGAAACGTTCTTGTTGGCTGTAGTCATTGGTGGCATAATTCAAATAATCCTTGGTTTGTTAAGAGCTGGAATTATCGGTTACTATTTTCCTTTGTCTGCTGTAAATGGAATGCTTGCAGGCATTGGTATCATTATCTTTATAAAGCAGTTACCTTTTGCGTTTGGATATGACGGAGAGTGGAAAGGTCCTGATTATCATAACCAGTTGAGTGATGGTAGCACGTTTACTGCACTGTTGCAATTTTTTGAACATGTAACCACCGGAGCAATAATAATTGCTATTATTTCAATGGTAATCCTATTATCATGGGAATTGTACCTGACGAAGAAACATAAAATATTTAAATTAGTACAGGGACCTATAGTTGTAGTAGCTGCAGGTATTATTTTTCAGCTTTTAACAGAAAGCTTTTTTGCTCAATACCATTTAAGCCAGGAATACTTGGTAAGTGTGCCGGTTGCCAGTGGAGTTTCCTCTTTTTTTGGTCAATTTACTTTTCCTGATTTCAGCCAGATAGGCAATAAAGAAGTTTATATTTTAGCCGTTACAATAGCACTTGTAGCCAGTTTAGAAACACTTTTGTGTGTGGAGGCTACGGATAAGCTGGATCCTCACAAGAGAGTTACGCCAACCAACCGGGAGCTATTTGCCCAGGGTACCGGAAACATAGTATCCGGGATGATTGGTGGGTTGGCAATTACTCAAGTAATCGTTCGAAGTTCAGCAAATGTTCAGGCTGGTGCAGAATCAAAAATGTCAGCCATTCTTCACGGTGCTTTTCTTTTGATTTGTGTTGCTTTTATTCCTGGTATTCTTAACCTCATACCATTACCTGCTCTTGCATGTATTTTGTTAATGGTTGGCTATAAATTGGCAAAGCCTTCTCAATTTGCTAAGCAATACAAGCTAGGATGGGAACAATTTGTTCCGTTTATCGTTACTATTCTCGGGATCGTCTTTGAAGATCTGTTGATAGGGCTAGCGTTAGGATGCTGTGTGGGTTCTGCCACGATCTTAATTCGCAACTTCAAAAATTCTCATTTTTTACACATGCAGACATCTGCTGGAAAACATCAAATAAAAATGAGCTTGTCTGAAGATGTTACCTTTTTGAATAAAGGTGCAATCATAAAGGAGTTGGCCGAAATACCAGATGATACTTACCTGACCCTTGATATGAGTAAATGTTTTAGTATTGATTACGATGTGAGGGAGGCAATAGAGGATTTTGTTATTTCATCGAACGATAGAAACATTAACGTTAAGCTGATACAGCCAATAGGCCAGTCTTCTGGCAGAGAAGAGATTTACTCCAAGAAACTTGACAAATGGGTCTATGCTTTGCCGGTACAAAGGAAAGCTTCAAAACCTTCATAATGGTATCTTTACTCTTTAGTTGTTAAGCAGCTAAAGATTGAATCATAAACATAATTCTTGTAGTGCCAAAAATTTAAATAGGGAGGATACAAGCAATTCGAATTGGATATATCAGGCAAGTCGTAATTAGCTCTATTTTTTCATTTGTATTAATGATGACGATACACGTTGCCAGTATGCCAGACGTGTTTGCAGAGGACAAGGACCTGTCACCAGAAATACAATTGGATTCATTAATTAACACTGCGACAAAGGATATGGAAGCTGAAAGATGGGACGATGCATTACAAAATTTTGAGAAAGCGATGAATCTGGGCATAAATCTTCCGGGAGAAATTCACTTTTATTATGGCAAGGCACTTTTGAAAACAGGGAACTATGAGTTTTCGTTATCAAGCCTTACCAATTACCTTTCATTAGTAGGCCGGGAAAGGAAACATTATGAAGACACAATTACATTGATCGTTGAAGCCAAGAATAAACAAGAAGAAGAAAAGCGCCAAAGGACAGAGTCAAAACCTCAGTTGACAACAGCTGTCCCTCGCAAATATTCATAAGTGTTGATTTGGTTGGCATTTCCAATGTAGCTTGATAATTTGGTTCCACTATGAAAAAGACAATAAACTTTATTAAAGACATCCTTTTCTCGAAACAATTTTTCAAGGAATTGATTAAAATAAAATTACAATCAAGAGGGGTTGCAGGACAATATGGTTGACTCTTTGATTGCCAATCAAAGAGTCAAGTGGCAATCCCCCCCATCTCTTTTTTCAGTACAAAATCAGTGTAAGCATTAAATGACTAAAAGCATATCCCTGTCTGGACAACTAGTTTAAAATCAAATTCTACAGGTTTTTGCTAAGAATGAGAGTAGAAACGAGGACTGAGTTTATTAATTAATTTCAATATTGAAAATAAATAAAAGATATTGATTCGGTCTTACACAAGTTCTTTATTCTGTAATAGCTTAATAAACAAAAAGGCTTTTTATCACTTACCGCATGGAGTTTCCCTCGAAAAAACAAGAACAGGAAAAATGACGTAAGGAATGGCTGTTCACCGTTTTTTCAGAGATGGTAACGGAGTTAATTGGTTTTTTAGTATTTCTGCTTATTTTTCCCCCATTAGGGAGTCCATAGTTTATTTGTTGATCCATAAATATCGGTAGCCCGCATTAGTATATCTATTTTCTCTTGCACACTGGGTCCAATTGTCATCCAATTGTAAGTTTTATTTATTGTTTGCACACATTGTCGTAAAAACATTCTTCCAAGAGCATTCTTGTCTTTATCTGTTGGAAAGGCAGAAAGAATTTCTACAAATATTCTCTCTGCCACGTCTGGTAATATAGTGTTATCAACTAATACTTTTACCAAGAAAAGCCCTACTACGCTAAATGCACTCTTAAAAGGAACACCATAGTCTTCAGAAAGCGTCAGTGGAAAATTTAATTTACGAATGTTTTCAGGTTGTACTCTCTTGATTATGCCATCGCCAAACACAGCCTTTTCTATATCCCCTGTAGAAAGAGGTAAAAATCTAAAACGATATGATGAAAGGTAAGCAAAAAAATCTAGATACTGCTCAAAATCAATCTTCTTTTGTTCATGAAGAACCGATATCAATGCAAACGCAGAGCAATATTCAGGTGCATCCTTCTTAGTATCAATTTTATTTACTTTAAGATATATAAAATCTTCAGTAAGCACAATTACCTTATTCTCTTGGGCTAACACACAAGCATCACAAAGTTCAGGCGGAATTTTTTGCTCGAAAAAACTATCTGATTTATTTGCATTAGAAATAACACTGATATTATCCGGCTTAGATTCTAGAAGGCTTATACTATTTTCTATTTTACTTTGAATAGTTGCTCTTTTTTCTTGATCGACAGAAGAAAATATTAATTGCCCTTGTGCATATGCCATATGCCCAGTTTGTCCAGGATAGTATCTAAATTTTTCTTTTATTTCTAAAAGTAAAGTGATAACAGATTGAGGAACTTTTAGATTTGGAAGATAACCATAAATCTTTTCCAGTAATCCGGTTTCCGAAAGAAACAAAGCAGATGAACCGTCAATGTAGAATGATTCACCTAAGATTATTCTTTTAGCCACCTCTCTTTGCTGGTTTATTTCATCTATATTGCCAGAACTGAAGTTTATAAATCCCTTATTTTCGTTTGTTATACAACCAATAGCATTTATTAGGTTTCCTTCAATAACAGCAAGGAATGCTAAAGGAAGATTTCCTTGGCAATAGAGTTCAAAAGAGTCACCTCTTTTTCTCTTTTCGTCCTCTAGAAAGGCAATGAGATATTTTGTGTCTATCTTTTCACCTGTCATTGGAACTTCAATCCTCTTGAACTTGTCCCATCTGTGTTCGGATGATAACTTTTCAGCATAGTGCTTGCACTGCCAGAAAACATATCTATCAATGGGCAGAATATTTTCTATAGTATATTCTGTTTTGTTTGAACTATATTTATCATCAAATGAGATATTATCTCCGACTTCTTTATTAAGTAGATCTGAATATTTTTCATCAGTCGAGATGATTTTTGTAGCGTCAAGCTCATTATCATCTCCTACAAAATACCACCTCTCCTGATCCTTAAATTTCACAAAACTATTAATACATACCTTTTTCATTGAAGTAAGAGGAAAATCAATCAGGTTGTCGATTTCAACTAGAAGCATGAAAATGCTGCCATATTGTTCTGGACTAAGGGTTTTTTGGACTTTTGCTCCTGCCACGACAGATTCCAAAGCTTTATGAGCATCTTTGTTTTTTAAGTAAACATTCGACTCTATTCCAACTTTAAATTCAAAGGTTATAGAATAGTGTGGGTATTTCTCAATTAGAGTTTTCGCCTCTGGAAAATCACCACGTTTCAACCTCACAACGATTGTTTGCCAAAGAAGCCTTTCCTTATTCTCATCATCCAAAAGTGCCATTTCATCACTATTGGATAATATTTTTTCTCCTATCTGAATTGCTGTTGGAAAGCTTTCTAAGTTAAGGTTTGCCGTAAACAACTGAAGATTTAACTGTAGAGTATCACGTTTATTATTGTCGTATTGCAAAAGCTTTTCTATAATTTTGATTACAAAATCCCACGCCTTTTTCTCTTGAGCAATTTCAAGAAATGGTCTACATTCAAAGTAACTTAAATTTGATAAATCAAAACCTTTAAGTAACTCGAAAGCTTCATTGAAATTCTTTTCATCGTAATTCAGCAAAAGAGACAATTTATCTTTATCAACGCTTCCGTCATTTGGTAGACTCTCTATTATTATTTTTCGCAAATCAGGATATTCCCTTGCCATATTTGCCATTCCAACCGCGAATTCCACGTCATCCTTCAGGCAATCCCATACTTTGTCATATTCTTTGTTTTCTAAATTATCTATGAAAGCAAGAATGCCCTCCTTCTTTGTAGCTTCAAAGAAACTCTTCCCCTCAATAAAAAGAGTTTTCCTAGCAATGAATTGGAAAACAATAGCCTTTGCCAAAACATCTGAAATTGCATTTTCGGCTTCTTGTAGATACCGTAATAATTTCTCAAAATCTTCTGGGAGCAATTCAATAAACATCAGGAGATTGACAAATAATTTGTCTATCAGCTGATCAAAATAACATTGCAAAAGTAGATCAATATTTTCTTTTGAAAGTTTAATAAACTCCTGATCATTTTCTTGAACACGAGCAACACTAAGTTTTCTGAAGTTGATGAGTGCTTGACTTCTTGAGCTAAGCCCTCCCCATTCGGCAGTCATTTGCTCTACAGTTTTAATTTCAGCCATAAAACCTTCTACAGCCACTTCTAATTTTCTCTTGTCTTTATTCTTAGAAAATATGTTACTTTCTAAGATAGATAACTTGTTATCATAACAAGTAAATTTTTCAGGATTTAGATGTATTGCTCTCTCAATAAAACTCACAGCTTTTGGATGATCACCTGACATTTCAAGAAATAATGAATATAATCGATAAAAGTTAGACTTTACTCTTGGATCACTTGGAAAAGCCTGTTCATTAATATTTGAAATATCAATTTGATTGCCGAGCTGATACTCTCGGACCAGTCTTTGCGTTTCTAACAGCCAGTGATTGTTATCAATTTTTTCAGCCTGTTTTAAGAGTTCCTTGTTTTTCTCATAATCATTGTTGTTTAGATGGATTTCAGCCAGACATAAGAAAGCCATCGGGTCTTTGGGATATCTTATGCAAAGATTCTCAAATTTCTTTATTGCCTCTTTTTTTCTTTCCAGACTTCGCAGTGCTTTAGCTTCTATTATCTCATAGTTCAACTCCAAACCTTCATCTTGTAAGCCCAGAATACTTTGCTTAATGTTTTCTAATGTTTTCAGTACAAAATTTCCATTATCTCGATCCAGCTCTATTTCCAATTTGTCCAAATTCTCTCGTGCAATCTGCAAAGCTTTAGTAGAATCAACATCAAATCCCAAAGCCAATATTTCATCGTTTTCTA
>Ga0233429_1005731_pt1 | contig 10184 bp, 8 predicted proteins | sample SI_118_April2016_3_FD_179879 | JGI IMG/M metagenome (GOLD analysis project Ga0233429, IMG submission 179879) | Seawater microbial communities from Saanich Inlet, British Columbia, Canada - SI_118_April2016_135_MG | ecosystem: Environmental > Aquatic > Marine > Inlet | place: Canada: British... | reverse complement strand
CTGGAAGTCAGACAGTATACTGACAAATCAAAATGAAAATTGGGAAAGAACTTGACTGATTAGTGGGATAATTCTCTCTATTAATCTGATTTTGAGCAATCATTAACACATTGTGTTAATCGCTCAAACAAGAAAACGTATGCGCTTTGGCTCAACGTAATAACAGCCTGATGGGAGTAATAACCAACGACGACCCCATCATATGCTATAGACAGCTTTCGTCTGTCAAGTCGTTTCGAATTGAAAGGTAGATTATATGAAATCTACAATTATAAGAGGGAAGCCAATGAGGGTAATACTAAAACCACTCAGGACTTCAAAAAGAAAGAACTGGCTAAATTCAGCCTGGAAACCAATCTCAATCCAAACCACAGGTGGGATTGTTCGCACCCAACAGAAGTCTGAGTCATACAGAATGACAACTTGGGAATGTACGAGGCTTTGTCCCAAGGCTCCGTTAGAAATAATGGTCAAGTCACAACCAATAAGTAACGCGATAATTTAAATTAAGGTAAAACGAAAATGAATATAGTCGATGCAAGTAAATTTATAGCACTTGAAGCTAAGAAATCAAGTAAAATGAGATCTGATACAGTTAATCAATCAAATCAGGTATCTTTAAGCTCAACGCCGGATGGTCCTGCCACTATTTGGATCAAGAACCTAAGTGGGGTTGACTCAGATGATGAAGAAGAGCCAGTAAAACCTATAATTGAATTTATTGAAAAGCACCCTGAGCATTTCTTTCTTTTAGAGGAGAGTGAAGTGAAATATGCTCAAATGAAATGGGATATTCTAATGCCCGGTAATGTCTTCACAGGACATATTATCAGATCAGGAACCAAAACCCTGCCTATGGAATCCAGGGATACTTTCAATTGGTTGATTATTGAAGATCCTGAAGACTTTAACGATTTTAAGGCTTTGGAAGATTATAATTGGGTAATTATAAATATTTCTGAAGCTAAGAAACTCCATATCAAGAATATATCAATTGCTCTACTAGTAAAACACTGCAACAACAGGTCTATACCCGTTAGTATTTATCCAGCCAATACCGACCTTGGACCGTTAGATGCTGCGATCCACGAAACCGACAGCGGGAAAGTTGATCCGCTTTATTATGAATTGCCGATAACTGAAGACCACACTTTATTGATTCTGGAGGATGACTTACCCGAAATTGTAAGTGAAACAAATGTTGGGCTTCTACACTGGCTGTTGGAGTATCACATGTCATCAATGGTAGTCGCCTACCACCTGCACAAATTGATTAAGATGGCGAGACACGCTGGGCAAAAATCATTTTGGACTACCTACTTTGGCGTCAATACCGTTGCCCATTTCACGGCTCATATTATGGATATATCCAGAAGTCAAATGTATCGCTATCTTGAAGCCGTTGATGTGATGGAGATGCTGTTTCCAGGAATGATGCAAGAAGTCATTTCAATGGAAAAAGATATCCCCAAGAAAGTTCTAAGGTATTCGAGGTGGCTACCTGTATACCCATATCGCTATGATATTGTAAATAATCCAAATGGAATTAAGGATCAGGTAAAACGTATGTTACTCGATCCAGCTGTTACTGCAGGGGAGATACACGAATTGCTTGCAAGTGAATTCCCTAAAGAATCAACAAGCAAAAAGCCGGAATCGTTTAATATCATCGAAACTCTTACAATATTCAATACGAGTATAATGAGTCAGATGGTGGAGGGTAAACGGATTCGTCTATACCAACATCTAAAGGCTATCCTTTGGCTATATATATCCGATTTGAAAGTAGTTGATGACGCTGAAAACGTCGATGAGGATTTTGAAGAATGGGGTAAATCTCTTGAAGCCACTTTGAGAGAGGAATTGAACATCGCAGCGTAACATGATTAATAAAATGAGGACCTTGTCTCCAATTGGGGACAGGGTCTATCCACAGAAGATTATGCTGAAATAGTGTATAAAATAACAGAATTATGAAAGATACAGAGATGGAAAATACAAATAAATACTATGCAGTCATCCGTGGTCGCAAAACGGGAGTTTACAAAGGCTGGAACGGTCCTGAGGGAGCTAAGGTACAAATAATTAAGTTTGAGGGTAGTAGATATAAATCATTTGATAGCTTGGAAGAGGCGCAGGTATGGCTGAAAGATAATCAACGGGATAGCGCTGAGAAAAAAGCCCTTACACCTCATGATCGGTTGCGGGAGCGGATTGAACGTGACCTGAAAAGACACAGGGTTGGTGATACAGCGTTGATCTACACAAACTATTACGCTGAGTATGGGAAATGTGGCTGGGGTGTGTATATCGATCATCCAGAGAAGTCGAGCAAATATGCAGGTGCATTTAAGAATTCATCTGCTTCAAGGGTATCACTCTATGCTTTTCTTGAAGGCTTGAAAAGCGCTCGTGGGTTTACAAACGCAATCATTGTGATTGAAAGTGAATATCTAGTAAATGCACTGCGGAAAGGATGGCCTATGACCTGGAGAGATAATGACTGGAATACCTGGAAGGGGAAACCACCCATAAATGTTGATCTCTGGAAACAAATACTACCACTATTTGAGGAAATCGATCCATTGCTTGAACTACTTCCGGCGCATGCGAGTGTCACCTTGAGTAGAGAAGCTAGATTGCTGGCAAAGGAAGCTAGTAAATCAAACAACCTTAAGATTGATCATGGACTAAAACCCTATGCGGGTAAGTTTAAGAAAAAGAGAGGTCGGAAAAGGTCAAAGCACCCCTTGAATTCAAAACCTACATATTCATTTAGCATCTAATCAAATAGGGATATTAGAAGAGATGAGAACCATGAATGCGTGTCTGAGTGGAAGCAACCGCTTGAGCAATGTTCAAGCACAAGCTATTTGTGATTCCAACGAAAGATATGAGAATGAGTACCTCTACAACTTTTCGGATGCTGACTTTACTGTGAGTGGGGCAATTGGCAAGATTCGCAACTCTATCCACGGAGGAAGATATGTACCACTGTATCGCGCTAATAGATTAACAATTGATGAGGTATGGCTTTTGATTAGACGCATTAAGCTGATGCTGAGCACTGTTAGCTATTCGAATGGGTGCGAAAAAAGATCTATCGAGAAAACACTCCCCATACTATTGAATTCAGTTTCCAAAAGTAGGAAAGTTCTTAAAGGAAACCGACCGCGCCTAGACACATTATTTTCTTGTGCAGATGAAAATGAAGATGATTGTGTTGATTTTCAAAGCGACTCAGATCCATTCTGAAAATAATAGAATTTCAATTATGACTATCATTAACATGAAGCATGTACAGAATCTGCCGGGAAGAGTGGTCTATAATAGCCCTAGTCGGTTGGCTGAAGTATTGCCAGACAAACGAAAGTGGCTGAACAAAGACGAACCAGAGTTAACTGACATTATTAAAGCACAAGTTGAGAAAGTGCGTGAAATATTCAGAATCATACGCAGTGAATTATTTGACCCAGATCGACCAGCAAAGAGAAGGATAATAGCTGCGGATGCTTTTGATTGTAACACAACTATCGAACAGCATCTGTTAGCTAAGTTTCCACGTAATTATTCGTCAGTAATCAAGTTTGCCTGCTATATCGAAGAAAATGTTAACAGCTATCCTATAGATCCAATAAGAACCTGGGTTACCATACCCAAACAACAGGTTGTAAATCTCATTGGAAACGCCATAAATGCCGGTATGGACCGTTATTCAGTATATACTATTGTAGGAACATATCTGTGGTCTCAGTTAGGAAGTCCTGTTGAGCAAGAAGGCGTTTCTGGTCAATTAATTCAAAGTTATTCTATCACAAGAATGTATGAGTCACTAGATGTTTCTGATGAAAAAATAGGAGATATCTGGGAGGAGCTAGGAATTCCATATCAGTATGCAAGAACTCGTCCCGGAGGTAAACATACTGTGAGTTCGGAAGTCTTCATTCCAAACGATAACATGATATTCCAAATGACGAAATCAGCACCGTCATTCAAAATCCCCAAGATGAGATCAGATGCTATACTGAAATTAACGATACCTGAAAATATCATTCCTAAAATGAATGGATATTTCTTCCATTATCCCGTTGATTCTGAAGGCGTATTCAATGAGCGAGTACCAATAATCTTCAGTAATGAAAACACCATTACTATCCCATTAGTGAAGAATATAAGTCCGGCTGTGATTGTAGCTTTATTCACGAATGAAGAGCTATCTGGATTATTGAATCACCCGAAAGCGAATCAAAGATTACCCATGATCAGGACAATACTAAAGCATGCATCGGAATGCATGGAAAATGTAAATAAGTCACTGACTAAGATCAACCATGAGAATCATCGGATTAATCTCACTCATCTGGATAATCGTGACACCTTCCATCGGATAATTACCGGAATGTCAGTTGCAGGAGTTGCAGTGAACAAAGCATCACTAATAAAGCTCAATCTGGAAATTGATATAAAGAAACCTAATTCACGAAGAGCGGCAGAAAAACAGAGGCAGTTGATTCTGGAACAGATATCCGGTACTAATGGAACTCTCCATGCTCAGTATCACTTGAAGTCAAGGACAGAAAGAGTTTACACCAGGCATTTCAACATACAGGGGTTACATAAATTCTTCCATGACATTATTGTCCCTGATTCCGGGAATCGTTTCATTTACTTTGATATTGTTGCCAATGATCTATCCATGTTGTTTAATATGATTGACGATCACGAGGGTATAAGTATGCTGAAAGCATCGAAAGATCCGTATCGTGAAATAGCATTAAAAGCATTTGATGATAGATTGCAAAGGGCTCGTGTGAAAGCATTTGTCAGTCCCTATCTATATGGTGCTGCGAGTGATACTATCATTAAGCAGTCTAAGGGCAAGCTTACTCTGCATGATATCGATTTGCTTAAAGCGGCATTGAAGTCATTATTTCCAATAACTTTTGGATGGTTAAAGGGTATCAGAACTGACGCGGCCAAAGGATTAATCCCAAAGAAGTATAATTCAATAGATAACATTGATATTCCGATACCGACGGTTGTAGGAGCCACTATGGGACCAGCTATGATTATTCAGAGATATGGGGCAAGGCTATTCCGAGCTATTATCTGTAGTCTGGCAAGTATTGGTTATAAACCATCAGTATTTGTTCATGATTCACTAATAATACAGATACCAGAATCCGTTGATATCAAGATGCAGAGATCTGAGATTATTGAGAAGATCAATCTCGTTCGCCAGTCACGAGGATTAAAAGCAATAGCCATTATGATCGGGTCGGGTAAGTCGTGGAAGGCGGCTGATACTGCATCAGACTATGTGAGCTTATATGACTGACGATATAGTTGTCTGTAGGCAGATAGTGATAGGAGCATGCTTAAGTCGATTTAAGCGGGTATTGTATACCATAGTAACCAGAGCATCCAGGGACCTGTGTGCCCATAAGGGTGCATGGGTGGTTGTATTAGTAGGATCGTAGGGATTGATTGCTCGTACACTGAGAATATTAGTGCTACTGTTATGCTTCATTTCAGTGGACTCAACCAAATACTGAGATCATACAATCTACAATACTGATAGTACAAATATTCATATCATGCGCTATTTCCCGTTTCGCGACACCTTTCATATAATTCGCCGCATTACAGCTAGCCCCTTTTAATAGAAACCTTAATAGGGACTCAAATATCTATTATTTATATATGAGATTTTACATACAGAGCTGAATTCTCACTTTTCATGCACCGGGGGTAGGTCATAGTATACATTACCTAAGTTAAGATTCGACCCCCCGGGTACTTCAATAGCCTTGCTGCAATCACGTCAGATTGTAGTGAGGCTTTTTCATTTACACTAATAAACCAGATGGAGAAAACATGAACTTACGAATACGTCAACCCCGACGTCAAGCACAAGCAATTCAAACAACAGCCAAAAGGAGAACACAAATGTATTCAACAATCCTTCACCAACTATTCCCACGCGTGGAAATTGAAACCTTCAAGCTTAACGGTGACCAAGCTACCCATGTAATCTGGGGTGAGCGCGGGGGTAAGGACCTGGGCATACATCCGGATAATCTCATGGATCATGTCTTGCAGCAGAAGCATAGCTTTATCTTTCCTAAAGCTGACCAGATACGCCTGATTCGGGTCTGGAATACGGATGGATTATTCATATCCAGCTACACAAAGTTCCTCGACGCAGTAGGTATTGAAATAGAAACGAATAGTTCAGAACATAGGGAGACGGGAAACCGTTATCTACAGCAATTAAGATCAAAATCTGATGTATCCGACCCATGGACGAGATTCGTACTCTTAAAGATGTGGGAAGAATTACGTGGTATCTCAATAGGTGCAGGTGCCAATAAAGAGATCATTGAAGTTAACACGTTTGGACAGCTCAATCCTGAATACGCGATAGACCTAGAAGCGTTGATTGACTCCGCATCTAAGGATATCACAAAGGCAGCGAAGTACTTGGGTAGACTACTGCGTCCCTTTAGATATTATTCCATGAAAACACCAACGATGGAAGTACGGGACCTGGAAGTTGATGCATTCCTGGACGGCTGGACTGCATCAGTAGACATCCATTACTGCCGTGACATACTACAAGTACGCGATATACAACTGGGAGCTCGTATAGAGATTACCGCTCTCACTGGAAAAGGATTATTGAAAGGTCATGGTATCGTTGGTGACCACGCCTATACAAATGTCATTCTTTATGGAGCTCAATACAAGCATATCGTCAAGAGTAGCGGACTCTCATGGTTCGCAGTCGAGCCGTTGCACGGTTCAGACGAAGCATACCTTGATATTCAAACTCTGGTGAATCTTGGAACACGTGTATTCCCGGAGGAGCATCTTCAGAAGTGGATCTCTGATGCAATATCAACAGCAATTGTTAAAACTAGGGATACGGATCTACCTGCTCTGTTGAAGGACACAAGTGTTCTGATAAAAGATCCAACAAAGATCAGTGCGGACAAGTGGAGTCTCCGGCGTATGGCCATGCATGATCTGAAGGCAATGTTGCCGGTTATGGTGCGGAAGACTTATTCTTTTCATCGGTCAGGCATACGCAAACTTAACAATCTACGGATCAAGATTCCTGGTGCTATCCGACGTTACATCACGCCAGACCTTACTGACGTAGTTTCAGTAGGATCGATCATTATTAAAGGCGCATCGTTTTACATATCAAAACACGACGCAACTTGGCTCCATCAATTACATGGTGGATCTGACTCGGACGATAGTTTTGTCCTGATCCCAATTACTGAAAACAGAGTAATGTTGTATCGCAATCCCAACCAACTGGGGGAGTGGAGCATTATGAAGATTCAAGATTCAGATATTGAGTTTAAGGAAATCAATGATATTCAGATTCCACTGTCCCAGCGTTACAATATCAAGTCCAATGATGATACACCGGATAAGATCATGGAGACCGTATCTTCATTTTGGGACTACATAGTTGACTCCGGTGCCGAAGTTGACAAAGTACTATTACCGCGTATCCCAGAGCGTCATCGTGACAAAGTGAACATCAAAGCGGGCTGGTTATCTAAAGCCTTCAAGTATGCAGATGACAATTTGAAGTTAGCTGACGATGCGATTATACAGTACACGAAAGAGATGAAAATACCGGAAGAATTAATTACAGCTCCGAGGTCACAATATTATGAGGTAGCTCGTGAACTACGGAGCAAGTACGGTCATGGCTTACGGAAAGCGCATAATCAAACGGATGAATTAATAAAACAACACGATGCGATTCAGTTCGATGCTGACAAGGATCTACAACAGCGTATTGATAAAGTACATGGTCACATTAGGGGCTTACTCAACAGCTGGGAAGATGATGCGCAGAAACTGATAATACAGGACTTGATGCGCATATGTTACTTGGAGTTACCTGGTAATGTCGTCGGAGAGGCTGGCTATGAATTATCGCAAGCCAATGATGGTGTATTGGGGATCCCCAGTAGTCCCAGTGGCCGCAGCCGAGGTACTTGGGATATTATGATAGATTTTCTAGTAGAACAGGGCTTTGGTAGGGAATTGTCATTTCAGAACGATGTACTTTGTTTCCATGCGTATGAATCCCCGAAAGACTATTCGGTTGAAGGCAACATTATCAGAGTGATAGGTGGGTGGAAGAGTGTTGCCACAGATGCTATCGAACCCAAGGCGCACGAGGATCAACTGATTGCCAGAGCCTATTGCAAAACCAAGGATGCTACTCAAGTATTAATCAAGAACAGAAATCTCATAATTGATGGTGATGAGTTTGGCAGAATTGTGAGTAAGGCTCCTGTTGCGGATGGATTGTATAATATTGTTAATCCCGGACGTCCCGGTAAATCTCAAATATTACATATTGCACAGTGTTAGGTCGACTGCTGCCAAGAAATTCATTAATTCATCGTTTGATTAAGAAAGATCCTCCCTCCCAATAAAAGCAGCCACCTCGCTGCATGCCTGCCGGCACTCCGCTACTAGAAATATGAGCAAATCTGCTCGTGATCAATAGGCTAACAGCCTGATCAATCCCGGGAATTTCCTACAACCACAACCAAAACAGAAAGGGGTCAATCATGACTCAAGAGTTGTTAATGCATACAGCTGGAGGAGATTACGCCAGCTTAGATGAACTGCGTCAAATTCCGATACCAGAGGAGACGCCAACCTATAAGACAGTCAGCCATTATGACTTGGCTACCAACCTTGCCGAGGTATCAGGTACATTACTTAGAGACTATCAACTCGAGAAGTCTCAATACGGCTTAGCTCGCGATGGTAATCAACTCTTCGGAGTACACACCTACCGTAACGGATCGGACTCGATGGGACTGAGTATAGGTTTCCGCAATAGTTACGACAAAAGTATGAGCGTGGGTATTGCTATCGGAGCGAGTGTATTCGTTTGCGATAATCTCGCTTTAACGGGTGAGATTGCCATTGCCAGAAAGCATACTGCTAATGTCTGGCAGGATCTGGAAGAGCTCATTATCAGTACTATCTACAGGTCACAGAACAACTTTACAAGGATAGTAGAGGATGCTCAAGTGATGCAAGCTCAACACCTTTCAGATAATGACGCGTATCGTCTAATCGGTCTTATGTATGGGAATGGGATAATATCTCCCAGGCAGATTCCTGTAGTCAAGAAGGAGTGGTTAACTCCTCAACACGATGCGTTCGAGGATCGCAATACTTGGAGCTTCTATAACGCTGTGACCGAGGCACTGAAGACGGCACCGCCCACGAAGATAATGGAACGTCACATTGCTCTGCATCATATGCTTTCAGGGGGTTTCTGATGGAAGCTATTACAGTTGAGAGTACGCTACTAAATGTGGTGGAATCTGAATCAGGATTCCTGGTGGATGACACCAATACAAACGCTGTAGAAGTACTTCGTACCGAATCTGGATTGCATTGTGAATGTTTCATAGCGCAGCTTTCCAGTGAAGAGTGCGAGCACATCAGAGCCGTGCGCGACTATATGGCTAAAGTACCCATGCAGGAGGACAGGCCAACACTGTCACAAGCTGATGCTGATTATTACTTATCAAAGGTAGCAGAGCTGGACGATACACTTACAGCCAACAATGAGAGTGCTACTAAGCAGATAGATCGTATCAAACTCTGGTTGGAAGTAGAGACGGACAAGATCCAACGCAAGAAGGACTATTACATCCTTGCTTTGGACAACTGGATGCACATGAATGAATACAGTACCAAACGACTTGTTGCTGGAACACTCAAAGTCCGATCTCAGCAACCTGAGATTCGGATCGATGACGAAGCCAAAGTCATGATGGACGAGAGGTTCGTCAGAGTTATCCCTGAGAACCGAGCTGTGGATAAAGCAGCTCTGCGGAAACACTGCACGGACACAGGGGAGGAGATCCCGGGAATCGAGATCATCGTGAAACCACACAAGTTCAGTTACAAACTTAACACTGGAGGTGCATGATGAATATCTCGAGCATCAGTGACTCCGCAATCTTGGAGGAGTATGTAAAACGGTTCACGATCAAGGCAGGTAAAGGAATCAAGACATCACGGGAAGCTGCTGATCATTTCAGAGCATATTTTGCAGATGCAGCCAAGCGGGAGCAATTTGTCGTGTGTTTTCTTAACGGGCAGCATAGGGTGCTCGTGAC
>Ga0233429_1005729_pt1 | contig 10188 bp, 6 predicted proteins | sample SI_118_April2016_3_FD_179879 | JGI IMG/M metagenome (GOLD analysis project Ga0233429, IMG submission 179879) | Seawater microbial communities from Saanich Inlet, British Columbia, Canada - SI_118_April2016_135_MG | ecosystem: Environmental > Aquatic > Marine > Inlet | place: Canada: British... | reverse complement strand
CAGGTGATAAAGGATTAAGAACAAAATTTGATAGTATTTTAACTGAATCAAATTTTGATAATAATAGGTTTACAGGATTAACATTTAAGGATGACGGTCTTGATGGAAAACTAAACACAATATTGCTAGGTGCTTTGCGCTCAAAGATATTTCTTAATACGTATGAAACAGGGCAAGATAATCTAAATAAACCAACACATGAATTTGATCTAGAAGATGCATCAGCACTTGATCTTGCAAAAAAATTAAATACAATCACAACAGATGATGTAGATTCAGATTTTTTATCAAATTCAATGACAATCAACAAAATTGATTACAACAAACTTTTTGATAAAATTAAAAATTTAAATATTCAATTTCAACTAAATAACGAAACGATTGACGATATTATAACAAACGTTATAAATGATCCTACATCACTTTATTCAGATGAAGCAATAACAATTAAGGAATATGCAGAAAAAGCACAAGAGGCAATAAATAACATGCCTGAAAAGCTAGTAAATATGCGCGATTATTACGCATTAGTTAACTATATTACGCTAAAATATTTGGTTGAAAATGAAGTATTTGAATCAAAAATTATAGGATATGTAATAAAAAAATATGAAGTAGTAGGAAATAGCCTCACCAAATTACCTGACATTATAATTGATAATCCTGAAACAACAAATGTTATTGATCATAAGGTAAAATATGGTACATCATATGTTTATGAAATAAAAACAATTGCTAGTGTTATTATTGAGTCTATTGATATATCGACAAATAAGCTTTACGCTGCAGAATTTTATGTTACATCGACACCATCTGATTATACAAGAATAGATTGTGTTGAATTTGAATCACCTCCTCCGCCTTATGACTTTAAGGTTAGATTTGATTATGAACAAGATTCTCCGATTTTAACTTGGGCATTTCCTCCTAATTCTCAGAGAGATATAAAGATATTTCAAATATTTAAACGAAAGTCATTAAATGAACCTTTTCAGTTGATTTCGCAATATGATTTTAATGATTCTGATGTTAAATATTTATTTGATGAAAACGTAAATAAGACAAGCATTCAAACGTTAAAATCTCCAAAATTACATTATGTTGACTATTCATTTAATAAACATTCAATGTGTATATATGCAGTATGTTGTGTTGATGCACACGGATTATCATCAGGATATTCAATGCAAACTCAAACAAAATTTGACGTAACATCAAATAAACTAATTACAGATATGATATCAATATCAGGTGCACCAAAACAATATCCAAATGCGTTCGTCGACGCAGATGATTTTGTTGATGTCATTAAAAATACAGGATATAAAAAATGTCATATTTACTTTGAACCTGAATTTTTAAGATTGTATCAAGGTGACAATAATCAAAAAAAGAAATTAAATCTTTTATCAACTGATAAAAATGACGGAAAGTATATTTTACAAATAATTAATACAGATAATCAAAAACAACAAAGTATTACAATAAAGCTGAACGACAAAACAAAAGATGAACAACAGGTTTAAAATAAATGTTTTTAACAAAAACACTTGTATTGTAATATATAATTTATGTATATAGATAGAAATATTAAGGTATAATTAGACATGGGATATTTAAATCATAGCACTAATAACATTATTCTTGATGCTGTTCTTACAGATCGAGGAAGACAGTTTTTAGCAAGAAACGACGGTTCTTTTAATATTGTAAAATTTTCATTGAGCGATGACGAAGTTGATTATACAATTATAGAAAAATTTGGTCGTACAGTTGGAAAAGAAAAGATTGAAAAAAACACGCCTGTATTAGAAGGCTTAACAAATCAAAATCATGCACAAAAATATAAGCTTGTTAGTATATCAAATGCATTTTTAACAAGACTTCCTTCTGTAGAAATAACAGGCGAAGGTGTTAATGCAACAGGCTCAACATTATCAATGGGTCGTCTTCGTACAATCAAAAGAACAATAACTTTATCTCAAACAATTGAAGATGAGCAGTCGATTGATGTTGAATTACGTGATCAAGTTTTTCAGATTGATGTTAATAATTTATTCTTGCAATTATCTGGAAGAGTTCCGGATACAATTGATCGGACAAATGTTGCATCGTATCTTATCACGCGAGATGCAGGTGAAACTTCGTTCGGTGGTTCTCAAGTAACTTTTACAATTCAGTTAAAAAATATTACAGATAATCAATTTACTGTATATGGAAATTCAAGTGATAAGACAACAATTTCAACACATATAAAGATAACAGGATTGCAATCAGGAACGGTTAAAGAATTTACTGTTAATATTTCAAAGAATCGCAATTGTACATAATTAAGGTAAATATAAAAACATGGCTATATATAAAGAAATATCACCAGATCAAATCAAAACTGCAAAGTCTTTTCTTAACCAATTGGTTGATGTTATTCAAGAAGACGTAAGCGGATCTAATACTAGACGCAAATATCAAGTTTTTGTAACTGGAGGCGTTGGTCCAGGTGTTACATCATCATTGTTTCAAACTATTTACGATCAAGATTTTAGTTTATCTACCGCAAACCCTATTTTTGATATGACAGTAGGACTATATGAATCAGGTAGTACTGTTACTAGTACGCAGACAGGTATTGATTCTGCAGGAAAATTACAGTTTCCTTCAAGTAGTTTAATGATGCGAGAAAAGGTTGATATATATCGACAATTTGCACAAACGTTATTAGGTAATGCAGGTAATAGCTTTTATTCATCTCATGATTCAACAGCCACGTCAGATAGAATTGATGAAGCTATGTTTATATGTTTTAAAAGATTGTTTGCAAGAGATCAAATTAAACGTGAAACTTTTGCAATGAATTTTTATATGACAGGGTCAAAATCATGGGACACATCAACAGCAACTGGTCAATCGTTTCTTGCAGAAGATGGCTTATGGGGTGATGAAAATCTATTTACGACATCAACATCAGGATCAGCATTCTTTACTGACATTGGTGCAGCAACTTCAAAAACAACAACGTTTGGAGGTGCAGTATCAAATATAGTTGCGAGCCATAACACAACAATTAAAGCAGGCTTGATATTTTATGATAGAGGCGTTGTCGTACTTGATCTAGCAAAGGCAATGTCAGGCTCACAACATTGTACAGGAATTGTTGATGCAGTCAACTCAACAGGAACAGAATTTATTGGAAAGCTTACTGCAAATCTTGCAGGCTCAGGTTCTGCAGGTGTTGTTCCATGGAACTATAAAGCATCGTTTATTCCTGATTTTATGACTTCAGGCTCTATTGATAATATTGTTGATCATATTGCAACATGCAGATTTTCAAGCGGTTCTAACACTGCAATAACATTTCAAAATGTAACAAATATTAATTCAACACTTATATTTTGCAGAGCAGGCGCAGAGGAATTTAACTATTCTTCAAATCCGACTTATGTAAACAATCAAAACAGAATACGTGTTATTGATCAAGGTCAGGAAGAAAACCAGCGTACATTTACGTTTGTTACAGGTATAGGCTTATACGATGCAAATGATAATTTATTAGCAGTTGCAAAATTGTCTAGGCCTATTGAAAAAAATGATGAAAAAGACGTAACATTTAGGATACGATTAGATTTTTAATGTTATATGGCTGTTATACCTTTAACAAAAGACAACTTCGAAGTATTCACTATCGAAGGCCGGCCAACAAGAACATTTTCTTCTGGTTCTAATGGCATAACAGGTTCTGTTAATCCTTTCGGCAAAAATAGCAGTATAGAACGTAAAACGGTTCTTGATCAAAGCCAGGGTTGGAATGAAAAACAACTTGAGATTACGTTAGACAAAATTTCTAAAAATGTTAAAAATAATCCTTCAAATAAAAACATAAGCCCAGGAATACATGATTATCTTAATTTAATTAAAAATACTGCACCTACGATACGTGCAACCAAAAATATTAATGTAGAAAGACAGCAATTTTATCCTTCATTAGAGCAATCAGCGTTGGATAGGTTTTCAAATATTCTAACTGCAAGTATTAAAAATTCACATATTAAAAATACATTATTACCTTATTATAGGGTTGAAAATAGTGATGGAAATTATGCATACACAAACTATAACAGTTTAAATTTTTTTACTGCATCAAATGTACCTTCTAATACTGCGTTAATATATCCGAACTATCTAGATTCAGATGATTGGTTGACATCAAAACACCGAGGTGCAATGGGTTATGTTTCAGGTTCTTATAATTTACAAAGAGATTTTACATTTGAATTTTATATAAACCCAAAATATACACCTGATAATCCTACGATAGGGCCTGACTTAGTTGAATATAAACCTGGCACAATATTACATTTGTCATCTTCATATGCAATATCGCTTGTTTCAGGATCATCTGTTGATAAAAATGGTACTGTTGATAAATTCAGGGTATTATTTCAATGTACACAAAGTGCAGATATTCCTCCAGATCGTTTTGCATTTAGCTCAACATCAAATAAACCTACAAACGCCACAATACCAAGAGATTTTGCATTTATAAGTAATGATAACGTATTAAACAATAACAACTGGCATCACGTAGTAATTCGCTGGCCAGGCATTGTCGGGTCAGGAAGTTTTGTTATTGACGGTGTTCAACAAGGTAGTTTTGTAATACCTCGGATTACAGGCTCTATTAATCCACGAACTGCGTCTATATTATCTGCAGATCAAGAACAACCCAGTGTTTTATGCATAGGTAATTACCTTGAGTCGTCAGATAATCAAGATCCTGATAATTGGTTTTCAAAATTTTTTACAGAAAAGGTTTCGTCAACTGAAGGGCTGTTTCAAATGAATAATCATGCAACAGAGACAGAGCCTAATAATTATAATGCAAATTATCCTCTTAATGCAGAAATACACGATTTAAAAATATATAATCAGTTCCGCACACTAAACCAATTATATTCGTCATCCCTTGAAGGAACAAGTGACTTAGATAACATACTGTTTTATTTACCACCATTTTTTACAAAAGAATCACCGACAAGAGAAAATATTATGTTATCCTTGCATGAACAAAATGGTTCTAGTAATCCATTTTCATTAACGGAACCAATAAACCCATTTATTCATGCAACTGTTGCAGCACATGATATCAGCTTGGAAAATTATTGTAGAGATTTTTCAACAAACAGATATCCTAGATTGCTTCATTTAAGCGCCAGCACGGTTGATAGGAATCATATATATAACTTTCAAGAATTAACATCAAACGAGTTTTTATATAATCAACAAAGTCATCATCCAGCAACAGAAGTTGCAAGATCAAAAATGATGTTAAAAAGAAACATGACAATCATGCCCTGCGACAATGGATTGTTTAGGCCAAATTTTGAGCTTTTAATAAGTGGGTCAAAAGATTCATTTAAAACAGGTTCAATGTCAAAGTTTGTTGATGATTTAGGAACATTAAATCTATCTTTAATATCATTAAAAAATATTCTTTCAACTTCACAAACAGATCCTACAAGATGTACGTATCTGGCTGAGCATGACAAATTGCTAGGAATGTTCGTAAATGCAACAAATGATCCTAATTTTAGGCATAAGCTTCGAGGTTCAACAGTTGGTGCAGGTGCAAAAGCTGAAGAACAGTTAAACTCTAATGTCGGCAAAATTTTATCACTATATCAGTTAACAAATGATCCTAATTTTAACGGTACTGTTATATTTGATACAAGCGATATATTTTACGGAAATTCAATATCTAAAAATACACTTACATTAAGAAATAGTAATTACTTTTATCTTACAGGATCTGATTTTGGCCTAACAATTAAAGATAATGGACATGGAAATCTTTATCGTGCAGATAGCCTTACACCGCATGCAAAATGGAATTCTCTAGGTACCGTACTTTATAATGAAGGTCTTATTCAGCTTGTTTCTCCTCATGTAACTTTTTTTGGAGAAAATAATTATACAATAACGTTTGATGGTGAACATAATGTTCATGTGCTCAGAATTAATTCAATTGCGCAATCAGGAATGTTAAATTCATCATCAAACCCTTCATATATGAATGTTCCTGCGTCGAATAGTGTTAATGATAGAGATGAAAGTTTTGTTTACATTACCGGAATAAACTTTCATGATGAAAATCTAAATGTTGTTGCTAAAGCACAATTAGCACAACCTATATTAAAACAAACGGCAGATAGTTATTTAATTAAGACAAAAATTGATTTTTAAACTTTTTAATTTTTTGTTTATATTATTAGTCATAGTGGAGAAAAATTATGAGTGAACTAGATTTACCAGATATTCCAGATTTACCTATTGAAGATTTTGAAGTTCCTGAAGATGAAGATCAAGGAATAGAGTCAACGCATGGCGGAAGTATTGAAGTTGCGTTAATTGGCTCAGGACAAGGAGGCTCGAGAATTGCTGAGGCATTTTACAAACAAGGTTATTTAAAAACAGTCGTTGTAAATACTGCAAAGCATGATTTGCATCACGTAGAACTACCTGACAAGCATAAACTTCATATGCATCATGTTGCAGAAGGTGCAGGAAAAAACATGTCAGCAGGTGCAGCTGCGGCCGAAGAATTTAAACAAGAGATTTATGATAGAATGCTAAAAATATTTGGCAAAACAGATAGAATTCTTGTATGCGTAGGAGCAGGTGGAGGAACTGGTGGAGGTTCTTGCAAGGTTCTTGTTGAAGTTGCAAAAAAGTATTTACGATACACAGGATGTGATAATGTTGAAAAACGCGTCGGCGTTGTTATTGCTTTGCCAACTGCAGGCGAAAGTGCTTCACCAAATGTATCAAAAAATGCAAAACAATTGCTTGAAGACTTAACGGATATGGCTGATAATAATCAAATATCTCCATTATTAATGATTGATAATGACAAAATTAAAAAGCTCTACCCAGGGTTAACAGTTAAAAAGTTTTGGCCAACCGTTAATTCAACTATTGCAGGATTGTATCATACATTTAATGTAATTACGACACATTCATCTGCATATTCATCATTTGATCCTGCTGACTACGATACTGTATTATCATCACATGGCTGTATGATACTAGGCGTTACGAACGTCAAAGATTATTCTTCAGGAACAGAAATAAGTAAAGCACTAAAAAATAATCTTCAAAAAACATTATTAGCAGGGGGCTTTGATTTATCAACTGCAAAATCTGTCGGTGTTGTTGTTGTCGGTGGTAGCGATGTTTTTGAGGAAAGTGCCGGACTAATGGATGCAATAGAGTATGGCTTTGATACTGTTGCAAATTTGGTTGGAAATGCTCTTGTTCACAGAGGTATATATGAAATGGGGAAAGGCAAACTAAGAGTTTATACCATTATAAGTGGCCTTTCAAAACCAAAGCAAAGACTCGAAGAGCTTGAACGGTTTAGAAAATAATCAATGTCACATATTTTAGGTTTAGATGTTTCTACAAGCATTATAGGCTATACTATTTTAGATCAGGATCTTAATGTTATAGAAATGGAACATATTGATCTTAGAAAAATAAAAGATTTATGGGATAAAGCGGATTTTGCAAGAAAAAGTTTGCATGATGTAATTGAAAAATATAAAGATAAGATTCACAATGTTTATATTGAAGAATCTTTGCAAGTTTTTAGAAGCGGTTTTTCAAGTGCACATACACTAAGTATACTTTCAAAATTTAACGGATTAGTCTTTTATTTTGTGCGTGAATGTACAAACAAAAAGCCACAGTATATATCTGCTATAAGTGCTCGTAAAACATGTGGCATAAAAATTAAAAAGGGTGAAAAAGCAAAATTGCAAGCTTTTGCTTGGGTTACAAAAGAACTTAATGTTGAATGGCCTTTAACAAAAAAAGGAAACATACAACAATATTGTTATGATCGCTCTGATTCTTACGTAATTGCTCGTGCTGGATATGTACTTGAAAATATCGTAGAACATGAATCTATCAAGTAAAATAAGTTTTATTAAAAAAGTCTTTGGACAAGGTGAAATTGATTCATGCAGATTAAATATATCTGTAAAATGTCCAAACTGCTCAAATAGAAAAGAACAAGCTTTTAAGAAAAAACTTGTAATACGTCTTGATAATAACATTTATCATTGCTGGGTTTGTGATATAAAAGGTCGAAATCTTGGGTATCTAATTAAGAAATACAAGAAACAATTTCTTAATGAATATATTTCAAAATTTGCAAATGCTAAAAAAATTAACATTGATATAGATCTTAGCAAAAACGAAGATGTCATAATACCAGGTAAATTTAGATTATTAGCGCAAATACAGACTCCAAATAAATATGAACAAGAAGCACTTGACTATTTATATTCAAGAGGATTAACAAATAAAGATATATGGCATTTTAAATTTGGATTGTCATCAGAAAAACGATATTATAAAAGAATTATTATGCCTTCTTTTGATGAAAATGGTATCCTAAATTATTTTGTTACACGTACATGGGATAAAAACAATAAAATTAAATACATAAATTGTTCTGTTAATAAACAAAATATTATTTTCAATGATATTAATATTGATTGGAATAATGAAGTGACAATCGTTGAAGGTCCATTTGATCTCGTAAAGGCAACACAAAATTCAACATGTTTATTGGGAAGTACACTAAACGAAGAATCCAAATTGTTTCAAAAAATTATTACTACAAATGCTAGTGTTAATTTGATTCTTGATAAAGATGCAAATAAAAAAATGTTTGCAATAGCAAATAAATTTATAAAGTATGGATTGCAAATAAACGTTATTATCCTACAAACAGATAGAGATCCAGGTGACATGACAAAACAAGAATTTAAAGATTGTCTCGACAACAAAGTTACTTGGTCTAAACAACAAAGTATTTTGCAAAATATTGATTTAATTTAATAAATTTCAAAAGTTGTACAATATGCACTTTTGAATTAAATTATCTATGTTATTTGTGGAAAAAATATATGATAAGAATTGCACATATTGCCGACATACATTATCGCGGTGTTAAAAGACATAAAGAGTATCGACAGGTTTTTACAGAATTTTTTGAAAAATGCAAAGATTTAAGCACCGACTATATTATTATTTGTGGTGATATTTTTCACACAAAGACTCAAGGAATTACGCCTGAAGTAATTGATGAACTAAGTTGGTTTTTCACTGCATGCTCAGAAACATGCAAAACATATGTCCTGCTAGGCAATCACGATGGCAATTTGCGAAACTTAGGAAGGCAAGACGCAATATCGCCTATTATTAATGCGCTTAAGTTGGATAACCTTGTATTACTTAAAAATACAGAAACAATCAATATTGACGATAATACTTTGTTACATGCGTACAGTTGTTTTGATACAAAGGCATGGAAAAAGCTTCAACCGATTGACAACAAAATTAACATTGCACTATTTCATGGTAGTGTCGGTAATGCAGTGACAGATACGGGATTTGCACTTGATCCTGATGTTGACATTACTTTTTTTAATGGGCATGATTATGTTTTGTTAGGCGACATACATAAAATGCAATTCTTGACAACAGATAAGCGTATTGCGTATCCTGGTAGCCCAATTCCACAAAATTACAGTGAAACAGATCGTAAAGGCTTTTTGTTTTGGGAGATTGATGATAAAGAAAAATTTAATGTTGAATTTCACGAACTAACATCATCTTTGCCTTTTGTTACATTACCATGGTTAGGCACAGTTTCTGAGACACTTGATATTGCATCAAATTTTAAAAATGGTTCAAGGTTTAGAGTCACATCAGATCATCAATTAACGTTAGTTGAAATAAAACAATTACATTCAGAATTAAAGTTAAAAAAGAAAGCTACAGAAATTGTATGGAAGTTTGATAAAGAAATCAGCCGCGGTAAGGTTCTAGTTAATTCAAGTAAAATTAAAGATTTAAGAAATTATTCAACACAAATTGAATTATTAAAAGAACATAACAAAGATAAAGAGCTGACTAAATCACAAACTGACTTGCTTGATAAATACGTCAAAAAATATACAGAGCAAGCAACCAAAAATGATTTAATACCTAGAAATGTAAAATGGTCAATCAAAAAGATTGATTTTGACAATACGTTTAAATACGGTAAAAATAACACAATTAATTTTAATAAGCTGAACGGTATTACAGGTATTTTTGCAAACAATAGATCAGGCAAATCTT
>Ga0233429_1005727_pt1 | contig 10191 bp, 7 predicted proteins | sample SI_118_April2016_3_FD_179879 | JGI IMG/M metagenome (GOLD analysis project Ga0233429, IMG submission 179879) | Seawater microbial communities from Saanich Inlet, British Columbia, Canada - SI_118_April2016_135_MG | ecosystem: Environmental > Aquatic > Marine > Inlet | place: Canada: British... | reverse complement strand
GAAAAGGGAGAGGCCTTTAGCTTTTTTAGAAGAACGGTACGGTGATTAAGCCGCGTTCATGTTCCGAAGCACGTATTGCAATATACCGCCAGCCTTGACGTATTCGATTTCGTCCAGGGTGTCGATGCGGCAGGTCAGGGTGACTTCCTCTTTGACGCCGTCAGCATGGTGGATATGAAGGGCGACGTCCATGCCCGGGGTCAGGCCGCCGGAAAGTCCTGTAAGCTCGAAGGTTTCCGAACCGTCCAGCTTCAGGGTCTGGCGGGTCATGCCGCCCTTGAACTGCAACGGAAGCACACCCATGCCGACCAGATTGGAGCGGTGAATGCGCTCGAAGCTCTCGACGATGACTGCCTTGACGCCCAAAAGGCGGGTGCCCTTGGCGGCCCAGTCGCGGCTTGAGCCGGTGCCGTATTCCTTGCCGCCAAAAACAATCAGCGGCACGTTTTCATCGGCGTAACGCATAGCCGCATCGAAGATGCTCATCGCGTCACCCGAAGGCATGTGGCGGGTGACGCCGCCTTCAGTGCCCGGCGCCATTTCATTGCGGATACGAATATTGGCGAAGGTGCCACGCATCATCACTTCGTGATTACCGCGCCGTGAGCCATAGGAGTTATAGTCTGCGGGCGCGACCTGGTGTTCGTTCAGGTAACTGCCGGCCGGGCCATCTGTAGCAATGCCGCCAGCCGGTGAAATGTGATCGGTGGTTACCGAATCACCGAGAATGGCCAGTGGACGGGCACCGCTAATATCGGTGATCTCGGCAGGGGCGCCACTAAGGCCTTCAAAGAACGTCGGGTGCTGGATGTAGGTTGAACCCGGCTGCCAGTTGTAGGTTTCCCCTTCGGCGACAGAAATTTCCTGCCATGCCTTGGGTCCCTCCGAAACATTGGCGTAACGCGCCTTGAACATTGCCGGGGTCAGGGCCTTATCGATGGTTTCGCGAATTTCGGCGTTCGACGGCCAGATGTCCTTAAGGTAAACCGGGTTTCCTTCGGAGTCTTTACCAAGCGGATCGTGCCCCAGATCCCGGGTCATGGAACCGGCCAGCGCATAGGCGACGACCAATGGCGGCGAGGCCAGGTAGTTGGCTTTGACGTGCGGGCTGATGCGGCCTTCAAAATTGCGATTGCCGGACAGTACCGCGGTGGCGACGAGGTCTTCCGTCTCGATTGCGCTCGCGATCGGCTCGGCCAATGGTCCTGAGTTACCGATACAGGTTGTGCAACCAAAACCGGCGATATTAAAGCCCAGGGTATCGAGATGATCCTGCAATCCCGCGGCTTGCAAGTAATCGGCGACAACTTGTGATCCCGGGGCCAGCGATGTTTTGACCCAGGGTTTGGAGCGCAGGCCTTTTTCGGCGGCGTTGCGAGCCAGCAGGCCAGCGGCGACCAGCACCGAAGGGTTGGAGGTATTGGTGCAACTGGTGATGGCGGCAATGACCACATCACCGTCTTTAAGGTCATGGTCCGATCCGTTGACGGCAGCGCTGCGCGGTGCGTCAACTCCGGCCATATCCTTCAGGGTCGCCTCAAAAGCGCCGGCAGAAGCATTGAGAGAAATGCGGTCCTGTGGTCGCTTGGGTCCGGAAATAGCCGGCTCAATGCTGGCGATATCAAGCTCCAGCGTGTCGGTGAAAAGCGGCTCCGGGGTGTCGGCGTCACGCCACATGCCCTGGGCCTTGGCGTAGGCTTCGACCAAGGCGACACGGTCCGGCTCGCGCGAGGTGAATTCCAGATAGCGGATGGTTTCCTGATCAATGGGGAAGAAACCGCAGGTGGCGCCATATTCCGGGGCCATGTTGGCGATTGTCGCCCGGTCCGGCAGGGACAGGCTGTCGAGGCCAGGTCCGAAAAATTCGACGAACTTGCCAACGACGCCCTTTGCTCGCAGCATCTCGACGATGCGCAAGACCAGATCGGTGGCGGTGATGCCCTCTGACATCTTGCCCGTCAGTTTGAAGCCGATAACTTCGGGTATCAACATGGACACCGGTTGGCCCAGCATGGCGGCCTCTGCCTCAATGCCGCCGACGCCCCAGCCGAGCACGGCCAGTCCGTTGACCATGGTGGTGTGGCTGTCCGTACCAACAAGGGTGTCAGGGTAGGCAACCGAGCCATCCTCGCCGCCAGTCCAGACGACCTGAGCCAGATGTTCGACATTGACCTGATGACAGATACCGGTTCCCGGCGGTACGACGCGGAAATTATCGAAAGCGCTTTGTCCCCAGCGCAGGAATTCATAACGTTCCTGATTGCGCTTGAACTCCATGGCTTCGTTTTTTTCCATGGCGTCGGCAGTGCCGGAATAATCGATCATCACCGAATGATCGATAACCAGATCAACGGGCGATAATGGATTGATTGCCTGTGCATCGCCACCCATGGCGACCATGGCGTCGCGCATGGCCGCCAGATCGACGACGGCGGGGACACCGGTAAAGTCCTGCATCAGCACCCGGGCCGGACGGTAGGCGATTTCGTTGTCGGAGCGGCGGTTGTCGAGCCAACGGGCCATGCCCTTGACATCCTCAACAGTGACGGTGCGCCCGTCTTCCCAGCGCAATAGATTTTCCAGCAGCACTTTCAGCGAAAACGGCAGCTTGGAAATGTCGCCGAGACCCGCCTCGGCGGCGGCCTCAAGGCTGTAATAATCATAGGATTTTCCGGCGGCGTTGAGGCTGCGGCGGGTTTTCAGGGTGTCGGTTCCGAAGGTGGTCATGGTTCGGTCCTTAAATGTCCGGGAAACGGTTGCTTTCGATAATATACTTTTGCATTGAAGTCCACGTCTACCAGTAGGAAACTTGATCCCGCACAATGAAATAAAGCATCTCGGGTTGACGTTAACGTCAACTTCCACTTGACTTTAAAAACTGCTTGCGGCTCAGTGCCGCCTGTGTTGATTAAAGGGAACCGGGAAAAATAAGTCCGGAACGAAGAAAAAGGACACATTCTACCCTGCGGAGGCTCTAAAAATTAACAATCTCGATACATTTCCCAAGCTGCTGGCTGAAAATGCCCGTGTGCGTGGTTCGCGTCCCGCCATTCGTGAAAAAGATTTCGGTATCTGGCAAGCCTGGACCTGGGCCGAAAGTGAAAAAGAAATCCGCGCCCTGGCTTGTGGCCTTGCGGCATACGGGTTTGAAAAAGGCGACCGTCTGGCAATCATCGGCGACAATCGCCCGCAGTTGTATTGGGCCATGGTAGCGGCGCAATTCGATGGCGGGGTTCCGGTGCCGGTCTATCAGGACTCGGTGGCCGAAGAAATGCAGTTCGTGCTTGAGCACGCCGACGCCCGTTTCGCCATCGCCGAAGACCAGGAACAGGTCGACAAGCTGCTAGAAATCAAAGACCGCTGCCCCAAGCTTGAGCTCATTATTTATAAAGACCCGCGGGGCTTGCGCGACTATGACCAGCCGTTCATTCATTCCATAGAAGAAGTGAAGGAAAAGGGACGCCAGTTCGACGCCGATCATCCGGGTTTTGCAGAAGAAAAAATTAATGCCGGTAAGGGCAGCGACATTGCCATCATGCTCTATACCTCAGGGACGACGGGTCAGCCCAAGGGCGTGATGCTAAGCCATGATAATTTGATTATCACCGCCCGTAACGGCATTACTTCGGACAATCTGCATGAAGATGAGGAATCACTGGCCTATCTGCCCATGGCCTGGGTCGGTGACAACGTGTTTTCCCTAGGCCAGGCTTACGTGGCGGGTTTTTGCGTCAGTTGCCCGGAATCCAGCGAAACCGTGTTGACCGATCTTCGCGAGATCGGCCCGACATACTTCTTCGCGCCACCAAGGATTTTCGAGAACATTCTGACCACCGTGACAATCCGCATGGAAGATGCCGCCCCCTTTAAACGCAAGATGTTTAAATACTTTATGGAACATGCGCGGCGTGTCGGCACCCGTATTCTTGATGGGGCTTCGGTTTCATTGATCGATCGCCTGTTATATATGGCCGGAAACATTCTGGTCTTTGCGCCACTGAAAAATGTCCTGGGGTTTTCGCGTATTCGCGTCGCCTATACAGCTGGCGAGGCTATCGGCCCGGAAATTTTCGATTTTTACAGATCCATGGGCATCAACATTAAACAGCTTTACGGCTCGACAGAGGCATCCGTTTTTATCACAACCCAGCCTAACGGCCAGGTTCGCGCCGATACGGTTGGCAAACCGGCCATCGGTGTGGAAATTCGCATCGAAGACAATGGCGAGGTCATGTTTACAGGCCCCGGTGTCTTCCAGGGTTATTACAAGAACGATGAAGCAACTGCCGAAGCAAAGGTGGACGGTTGGGTTCACACCGGCGATGCGGGCTTTTTTGACGCCGACGGGCACCTGAAAATCATCGACCGGGCGAAAGATGTAGGCAAGCTCAATGACGCCTCGATGTTTGCCCCCAAGTATCTTGAAAACAAACTTAAATTCTTCCCGTTTATCAAGGAAGTCGTCGCCTTCGGTAACGAAAAGGATTACGTCGCCACCTTCATCAATATCGATCTGGAAGCCGTCGGCAACTGGGCTGAAAGACAAAACCTGGCTTATTCCGGCTACACCGACCTTGCCGGTCGGGCTGAGGTTTACGATCTGATTCAGGAATGTGTGGAGACGGTCAATGCCGATCTGGCAGCCGATGAGCATTTGTCAGGCTCGCAAATCAAACGCTACCTGATCCTTCACAAGGAACTGGACGCCGATGATGGCGAGTTGACTCGCACCCGCAAGGTGCGCCGCAACTTCATCGCCGAGCGATATGAGGAGCTGATCGACGCGTTGTATTCGGACAAAACCCATATCCCGGTTGAGGCCGAAGTGACGTTTGAGGATGGCCGCAAGGGTGTCATCAAGGCCGATCTGGCAATCCGCGAAGCAGCACTGCACAAGGCCCAACCCATGCAGGAGGCCGGATAATGGATGCCCGCACCTTCGGCGACGTTGTCCTTCGTGTCGACGATGTCTCGCTATCCTTTGGCGGTGTTCAGGCTCTTGCCAACATCAATTTTGAAGTCCGCGATGGCCAGGTGCTGGCCATCATTGGCCCAAATGGGGCCGGTAAAAGCTCGATGCTGAATGTCATCAACGGCTTTTATCACCCCCAGCATGGCACCATTACCTACAAAGGTGAAACCCGCCGCCAGATGAAACCGCACCAGGCGGCCCGTCAGGGTGTTGCCCGCACCTTCCAGAACATCGCCCTGTTCAGGGGAATGTCGACCCTCGATAACATCATGACCGGGCGCAACACGAAGATGCACAAGAACCTGTTCTGGCAAGCCCTGCATATGGGACCGGCCCGTAAGGAAGAGCTTGAGCACCGTGAATTCGTTGAGAACATCATTGATTTTCTGGAAATCGAGCACATTCGCAAAACCCCGGTCGGGCGTTTGCCTTATGGCTTGCAAAAACGGGTCGAACTGGGCCGGGCGCTGGCTGCCGAACCGGAACTGCTTTTGCTTGATGAACCGATGGCCGGTATGAACCTTGAAGAAAAAGAGGACATGAGCCGCTATATCCTCGACGTTAATGACGAATTCGGCACCACCATTGTCCTTATCGAACACGACATGGGCGTGGTCATGGATATTTCCGACTATGTGGTGGTTCTCGATTACGGACGCAAGCTGGCTGACGGCTCGCCTGATGAAGTGCGCTCCAATCAGCTTGTTATTGATGCTTATCTGGGGGTTGCCCATGATTAACACCTGCGAGGCGTCTTCATAATGGAATTCCTGACCGCCATTTTTGTCTCACCGTTTGTCGAGATTTATGAATATCCCCTGTTCTTCATCGAAGTGGTACTGGGCGGCCTGCTGGCCGGTGTCATGTATTCGCTGGTGGCGCTTGGTTTTGTGCTGATTTTCAAGGCCTCAGGCGTTTTCAATTTCGCACAAGGCGCGATGGTGCTGTTTTCCGCGTTGACCCTGGTCGGCCTGATAGAACACGGCTTTCCCATCTGGCTGGCGCTGATCAGCACGATCATCGTGATGATTGTCCTGGCCATGGCCATCGAGAAGGTGGTCTTAAGAAAACTGGTCAACCAGGAGCCGATCATTTTGTTTATGGCGACCATCGGGCTTAGTTATTTCCTTGATGGCTTCGGCCAAACCCTGTGGGGCAGTGACGTCAAGGTACTTGATCTGGGCATTCCCAGCGCGCCTATTGAATTTTCAGGCATTCTGGTCAACCAGTTTGATCTGGTCGCCGCCGCTTCGGCCGGCACCCTTGTCGCCGTTCTTGCCATCTTTTTCCATAAAACACGCATCGGGCGGGCGTTGCGCGCCGTTGCCGATGATCATCAGGCGGCGCTTTCCGTGGGTATTCCCTTGAAAACCATCTGGGCCATTGTCTGGGCGGTTGCCGGTCTTGTTGGCCTGGTTGCAGGCATCATGTGGGGAACCAAGCTGGGCGTTCAGTTCACGCTGACCCTGGTTGCCCTGAAAGCACTGCCGGTGCTCATTCTGGGTGGTTTTACCTCAATTCCCGGTGCCATTATCGGTGGTTTGATCATCGGCATGGGTGAAAAGGTCGCCGAAGTATTCTGGGGCGCTGCCTTCGGTGGTGCTATCGAGGACTGGTTCGCCTATATGCTGGCGCTGGCGTTCCTGCTGTTCCGTCCGCAAGGACTGTTCGGCGAAAAAATTATCGAGAGGGTTTAAGGTCATGTTGTATCGCGAGGCCGGACAATTCAAAACCAGCTACGCCAAGGATCAGGCGATTTTCCCGATCCTGCAGGACCGTATCATGATGGCGTTGATGTTGGTCGTCGCCTTCGTTGCGGTGCCGCTGCTGGCCAGTGAATACTGGTTGTCGACCATTATGCTGCCGTTTCTGGTGTTCTCGCTTGCCGCCCTCGGCCTCAACCTGCTGACCGGTTACGCCGGTCAATTAAGCCTGGGGACGGGTGGGTTTATGGCCACCGGGGCTTTTGCGGCTTACAAACTGGCGGTCGCTTTTCCGGAAATGAACATTATCATCGTGTTCCTTCTTTCTGGCCTTATCACTGCTGCAGTCGGCGTTTTGTTCGGTCTTCCGTCTTTACGGATCAAGGGTTTTTATCTGGCAGTGGCGACGTTGGCCTCGCAATTCTTCCTGGTCTGGATGTTCAACAAGTTTCCCTGGTTCACCAATTATTCTTCCTCCGGCGTGATCAGCGCGCCGCCGCGGGCCGTCTTTGGTGACTTTTTTGTCACTGGTTCATCGGCCAGTCCGATAAATAAATACCTGTTTACCCTGGCCATTGTCTGCGTTTTGGCGCTGGCGGCGAAAAATATTGTCCGCTCTCATATCGGTCGTGGCTGGATGGCGATCCGCGATATGGACATCGCGGCGGAGATCATCGGCATCAAACCGTTGCAGACGAAACTTGGCGCCTTTGCCGTCAGTTCTTTCTATTGCGGCATTTCCGGGGCCTTGTGGGCGTTCATCTATACCTCGAGTGTTGAGGCTTTAGCCTTTGATATTACACGTTCTTTCCAAATATTGTTCATGATTATCATTGGCGGACTGGGTTCCATACTGGGTTCGTTCATGGGCGCGGCCTTTATTGTCCTGCTACCAATTTTCCTGTCCAATGCGCCGACCATGTTTGGTCTGAATATCTCCGTCGATTTGATCAGTCACATGGAATTTATGATTTTCGGGGCGTTAATTATCTTTTTCCTGATCGTCGAACCACACGGACTGGCCCGCTTGTGGCAAATCGGAAAGGAAAAATTGCGTTTGTGGCCGTTCCCCTATTAGGGCACAATTTTGACATGAGTTTAGGGTTTACTTGAGATCAACCGATTTAATCATTAACGTAAGCACCAAGAATATCCAAAAGGGAGGATTCCAATGAGATTTACCAAACTGATCCTGGCCGCTGTTGGCCTGGCTGTTGGCGTTAGCGGCTTTGCCGTTAGTGAAGCCAAAGCAGCCGAACAATTCATTCCGAGCCTGGTCTATCGGACCGGCCCGTACGCTCCTAATGGCACTCCGTTCGCTGATGGCGCTATGGATTACTACAAAATGCTTAACGCCCGTGACGGCGGCATCAACGGCGTCAAACTGGTCGTTGAAGAATGCGATACCGGTTACAACACCGACCGTGGCGTCGAATGTTACGAACGCCTAAAAGGCAAAGGCGAAACCGGCGCGGCGGCCTTTAGTCCGCTTTCCACCGGCATCACCTACGCCATTATCGAGCGTGCCGCGAAAGATAAAATTCCGGTCTTCTCCATGGGTTATGGGCGTACCGATGCTTCTGACGGCCGGGTCTTCCCTTATGTCTTCACCGCACCCTCCACGTATTGGAGCCAGGCTTCGGCTCTGGTTCGCTATGTTGGCGGTGAGGAAGGCGGCATGGCCAACTTGAAAGGCAAGAAAATCGCTCTTGTTTATCATGACTCGGCTTACGGCAAAGAACCGATTGCGACGCTTGAAGCTTTGGCCGAAAAGTATGGTTACACGTTCCACAAGTTCCCTGTTACCCATCCGGGCCTGGAACAGAAAGCCACCTGGCTGAGCATCGGTCGCAAGCTGCGTCCTGACTGGGTCTTCATGTGGGGCTGGGGTGTTATGAACCAGACCGCCATCAAGGAAGCTGCGGCTGTTGGCTTCCCCATGAACAAGTTCATCGGTGGCTGGTGGTCCGGTGCCGAACCTGATACCCGCCCGGCCGGTAAAGCCGCGATCGGTTACAAATCGGCTGCTTTCCATTCACCCGGTTCCAACTTCATTGTTCACCAGGACATCTTCAAACATGTCTATGGCAACGGCAATGGAACGACGACGGATGAACTGGTCGGTGAAGTTCTTTATAACCGTGGCCTGATCAATTCGGTCTTCGTTTCCGAAGCGATCCGTACCGCCATGAGCAAATATGGCAACAAGGCGATGACGGGTGAACAAATCCGCTGGGGCTTTGAAAACCTCAACCTGACCAATGCCAAACTGTCCAAGCTTGGCCTTAGCCGCTTCATGAAACCGATCAAGATTACCTGCCTGAACCACGAAGGCGGCACGCCGCTTCGTATCCAGGAATGGAAAGGTCAGCAGTGGGAATTCGTATCCGACTGGATCGAGCCCATGAATGACATTGTCCGCCCGATGATCGAAGCATCAGCGGCCAAATACGCTGCAGAAAAAGGCATTACGCCTCGTACCTGCAACTAAACCAGGATCAGGATTGGCCGAACCCGCCTGATACAGGGTTCGGCCAATTCGTTCTGTCTGCCCAAAGAAATTTAGCAACGGTTAGTTTACGATGACTGAAAACGGAAGCCCGCTTCTGATTGTTAACAATATCGAGGTCATTTACGATCATGTGATCCTGGTGTTGAAAGGGGTTTCCCTTGAAGTTCCCGAAGGTGGCGTGGTTGCCCTTCTGGGCGCCAACGGGGCCGGAAAATCGACGACCTTGAAGGCAATTTCCAACCTGCTTGGGGCTGAGCGTGGGGATGTTACCAAAGGCAATATTGAATACCGGGGCGAGCGTATCGATAAATTGACGCCGTCCGACCTTGTTAAAAAAGGCGTCGTCCAGGTGATGGAAGGACGCCATTGTTTCGAGCATCTGACGGTCGAGGAAAACCTGTTGACCGGTGCTTATACCCGCACCGACGGGACCAGCGCCATCAACCAGTCGCTGGAAAAGGTCTACCATTATTTTCCGCGCCTGAAAGAGCGCCGCACCTCCCAGTCCGGCTATACATCGGGTGGTGAGCAGCAGATGACGGCAGTTGGCCGCGCTCTTATGGCCAACCCGAAAATGATTTTACTTGATGAGCCGTCCATGGGACTGGCCCCGCAACTGGTCGAGGAAATTTTTGAAATTGTCGACGCCTTGAACAAAAAAGAAGGCGTCAGCTTCCTGCTTGCCGAACAAAATACCATGGTCGCCCTGAAACATGCCGATTACGGCTACATTCTGGAAAACGGTCGCGTTGTCATGGATGGCGACGCCAAGTCGCTTGCCGAAAACGAAGACGTTAAGGAATTTTACCTGGGCCTGAGTTCTGGCGGTCGCAAAAGCTTCCGTGATGTCAAACATTACCGCAGGCGTAAACGCTGGCTGGCTTAAATAAGATGAGCACATTTTACGACGATCTTGAAACCCGCTCTGGCGATCAACGCATGAGCGCCCAGATGACGGCGCTGGCAGATCAGGTTGCCTTCGCCAGGGAAAATGCACCCTATTT
>Ga0233429_1005723_pt1 | contig 10196 bp, 9 predicted proteins | sample SI_118_April2016_3_FD_179879 | JGI IMG/M metagenome (GOLD analysis project Ga0233429, IMG submission 179879) | Seawater microbial communities from Saanich Inlet, British Columbia, Canada - SI_118_April2016_135_MG | ecosystem: Environmental > Aquatic > Marine > Inlet | place: Canada: British... | reverse complement strand
CTACAGATACAAATGTTCTCTCTGTCACCCACTGCCGGACATTGATGAATGTGGTTATACCTATCAACAGTGGCTAAACGTAATGAAAGCCATGCACCAACCCGGGAGATACAGTGAGTCTGTAAATATAGAGGATGATGCCCTGCTAAAGAACTACCTCAGGACAATGAGTCAGAAGTGACAGCTTAGGATTAATCTGAATAAATAATTTGATATGGAAAGAATAGTTGAGAAAGAATTAATGGACGATCCCAAACATGCCATTGCCTATGCAAATGCCGATTTTGAAACAATTAACAACCGGGTAATTGAGATATTTGATATTGAATTTCCGGATACTGAGATAAAAGGCACGATACTGGATTTAGGTTGTGGGCCTGGAGATATTACTTTCAGATTTGCAAAACGTTTTCCTGATTCTACAGTTATAGGAATTGATGGAGCGGCTATTATGATTGAATTGGCAAACCAGCAAAAATGCAGAGAGACTGAGTTTCTCGGCAATATCAAGTTCATTGAAGCCGAAATACCTGTGGCTCCAATACCCGGAATTCCATATGATTTAATTGTTAGTAATAGTTTGTATCACCATCTGCATGATCCGGAAGTTTTATGGAAAACCATTCTTGATTATGGTTCTTCAGGAACAAAAATATTCATTGTTGATCTTTTTCGGCCTGGTAGTAAAGAAAGAGCTGATTGGCTTGTTAATGAATACTCTGGTAACGAGCCTGAAATACTAAAAAAAGACTTTTATAATTCGTTATGCGCCTCATTTGAACCTGCTGAAATCGAACAGCAACTAAGTAACATAGGTCTTTCAGGTCTTTCGGTAAAGATTGTAAGCGATCGTCACTTGATTGTATACGGCGAAGTTGAATAACAAATCGTAGAATTATATGCTTTTAATGTAAGATTGTTCATCTGTTACTTTCCTATGTATCCTGATGTTTAATTTCCTCTTTTTTTTGTTCTTAACGTTAGTGTCAATCTGTGAAATTCGGGGCTTGTTTCTTTTCAATCCCTGAATTCTTAAATCCCTTAATCTGTATTAATCCGTGTCCAATTTTTTCTCTTTCCTCTTGCTTCTTGTTTCACTGGTCTCTTGTTTCTTGCTTCTGTGCTAATCAGTGCTTTTTCGTATTACTCGCTTCCCATAAACACTTAACCAATACCAATTTACATGTCTTAGATTATACTTCTTGATAATTATAAGCCTGCATACTATAGTTAGCATCTTAGTAATCTTTTCATCCTGCATTCCAGTCAAAAACACTTTGTTTAGTAGTATTCCATTATATTTTAAGAACAAAATATGAACTTTAAAGAAACAAGACGCTTCGTTTCTAACTATATTGATCTTCATCATAAATCCTTAAATCAACTACCGGAATGTGATGCCATTCTTACACACTGGATTTTGAACCAGGATATTCGCCCTCCAGACATGCCTGCCAATATTTTTAGAAAGTGTGGTGAATTATTCTCTCGGTCTGATTCTTCTACTGAACAAAAGCATTCAGGTATCAGAGAAGATCAACTGCCATATCAAAATTCATTCAGTTTTGTTTATGATGATATTCCTTATCCACCACCGAAAAAAGCAGAATTCACATTTATTGATCTTTTTGCGGGTATCGGTGGTTTTCGCATGGCATTCCAGGATGTCGGTGGTAATTGTGTTTTCTCAAGTGAATGGGATAAATATGCAAAGAAGACTTATGAAGCCAACTTTGGAGAAGTTCCTTACGGAGATATAAGAAAGATTAAGAAAAGTTCAATTCCTGACCATGATGTTCTGCTTGCTGGATTCCCATGCCAGCCATTTTCACTTGCTGGAGTTTCCAAGAAAAAGTCTCTGGGAAGAAAACATGGTTTTCAGGACGAAACACAGGGAACACTGTTTTTTGAGATCAAAGAAATACTCAAACAGAAACAGCCTAAAGCTTTCATGCTGGAAAATGTAAAGAACCTGATATCTCATGACAACAAACACACCTTTGAAATCATCAGACATACCCTGGAAGATGTTCTCGGATATGTTGTTAACTGGAAAATTGTTGACGGTGCAAACTGGGCACCTCAGCATCGGGAAAGAATATTCATTGTGGGATACCATCCTGATAAAATCAAAATTACCAGAGACAAAATCATCATCCCTGAAAAACCTCGCGGAGCATACAAGCGCCCCGAATTGAAAGACATTATCCATCAAAAAGTTGATAAGAAATATACTTTGGGACCGGGAACCTGGTCTACACTTGAAAGACATAAAGCGCATCATGCTGCTGCGGGTAACGGATTTGGTTACGGACTTCACTCAATGCCTATATCAGATGGAACCGTAACACGAACAATATCTGCAAGATATCATAAAGATGGAGCAGAAGTTCTTATAGGCCAGAAAGGTGATCGTCCAAGAAGATTGACTGTAGAAGAAGCCATGCAGCTTCAGGGATATAATCCTGAAAGATTCAAGTTCCCTGTTTCAGACACACAGGCATACAGACAGATAGGCAATAGTGTTGTCGTGCCTGCCATCCTTGGGACTGCCAAAGAAATGGTAAAAATTTTGAAAGAGGCAGTGGAGTGAAAAGTAAAATTACACCTTCGTCCATTTCCGCCAGTTTCCAGTGGTTAGAGTCTGATGATGGTATTTCTTTCAAAAACGATAATGATTTGATCCCAGTATCGGCAGTCGATATTGTCCGTATCGAATTTAAAGGTCAAAAGGATCTTCTGGGAAACAGTATAGCAGCAAAACCTTCAGACCATTTGCCGCATGTGAAGTTCAACCGTTTTCCAGCAAAAATGTTCCTTACTCTTAAGATGCCCTTGTCAAATTCAGGAAAACCATTTCTTGAAACCTGCCTTCAAGAAGGTAAACAGAGTTGGCATTTGGAAGTATTTCCTAAACGTGATCAAATACTCATAGATGGGCAGTGGTTTCCTCTTTTGCAGGAACAAATTACAGAAATAAGCGAGCTATTACGGATTTACGAACTCCCGCATAAGGGAGTTATTTCACTACGCCAATGTTTGGATCTGCTTCGCCTAGAATCTGATTACTTGAAAGTAGCAAAAGTAGATTTAACTACAGTGGAACGCAAAAAGGATTGCGAGACAACATATTCTGCACTTTCAGACTTACTCTCTGAGTATGGCTTTTCGGCCACCTTGTATCCTTATCAGCAGACAGGAATTACTTGGCTTCGCAGAGTGTCAAATGAAGGATTGGGTTGTATTTTGGCCGATGAAATGGGACTGGGTAAAACGGTTCAGATTATAGCCCTGCTTACACTTTTTAAATCCCACTGGAAATTACCTGCTCTTATTATTGTCACTGCAACTCTGATGGAGAATTGGAGAAGAGAGTTTTTGAAATTCTCTGGAGAAATGCGTGTACTTAAACATGAAGGTTTCCAACGTACAGGTTTTCCCTCAGTCATAAAAGAATATGATGTTGTTGTTACATCTTATGACACTGCCGTTAGAGATCAGGGAATGCTTGGTATTCTTAATTGGGGTTTCATTGTTTTAGATGAAGCACAGGCAATAAAGAATCCAGAAACTAGAAGAGCTATTAGTATTAAATCCTTGAATCGAAAAATCTCTATAGCAGTAACTGGAACCCCAGTTGAGAACAGACTGGGTGATCTTTGGTCTATTATGGACTTTGCCTGCTCTGGACTGTTGGGGACACGAAAGCAATTTGAGGCACTTCATACGAATTCTGAAGAGAGTGCAAGACGAATTGAACGTATCGTGACGCCGTTGATACTGAGGAGACGTATTGCTGACGTGGCTGATGACTTACCTGAGAAAATTATCATTTCTCAGTGTGTTAACATGGCCGAAAGCGAAATACAGCAATACGAGGAATTGAGACAGCAAATTGCAGATGAGTATGGTAAATCGGCAACTCTTGTATCTTTGATTAAACTCCGTCAGTTTTGTACTCATCCCTTCCTCTTGGATGAACAAGACACAGTTGACCTCGTACAATGCAGCGAAAAATATGTACGCTTAGTAGAGATCCTAGAGGAAATTTTCGATCAACAACAGAAAGCCATTATCTTCACTTCTTTTACTAAAATGTCAGATTTGCTGGTGGCAGATCTAACAAAGCGCTTTAGCATTCCCTGCAGTCAAATTGATGGAAGAACCCCGGTTTCTTATCGCCAAAGTCTTATCGATACATTTTCGGCTATTACCGGTACGGCATTCTTGGTGCTTAACCCGCGTGCTGCTGGTACCGGCCTTAATATTACTGCAGCCAATCATGTTGTTCATTACAACCTTGAGTGGAATCCGGCAATTGAAGACCAAGCGTCAGCTCGTGCATATCGCAAGGGGCAGACATTGCCCGTAACCGTTCACAGGCTTTTTTATCCCAATACGGTTGAAGAGGTAATTGATGATCGTATAGAGAGAAAAAGACGACTTGCCGATGCTGCCGTGGTAGGTATTGAAGCGGCAGATGGAGATACTGAAGATATTGCACGGGCTCTGACGATTTCACCTATCACAAAGTGAGTTGATACTGTTATGACAAGAACCAATGCCATTCAAAAAATACTTAGCCGGAATGATACAGGGGAAACTGGTGGTCATCAAGCTGGCATTCATATTCATAAAAAAAAGGAAATACTTTCATTTTTTCCTGTACTAAATAAGGAAGAGAAAAATCCGAGGATTATGATCACCTTTACCGATTCATTTGAGGATAAATGGTCATTTTCTTTCATCTATTACAACAACTTATTTTTTAATGGAACAAGGAATGAATATAGATTGACTGGTATGACTAGCTTTATAAAAACTCACAAACTGAAAGCTGGTGATGAACTGTCTCTTGCGCGTGATGAAAACGGTTTTTATGCCATTTATTTCTCAAGGAAGAATGTTGTGCAAAATATTTCGGCAGGAAAACTAAAACTGGGAAATTCTTGGAAGGTCATCGGAATTTAATAAAGAATTGATAAAATGGGAGAGTAGATATGACACAAAAGAAAATAGTACCACCGAATCCGGCTCGGCTAATTGAAGGGCTCCGAGATACTGGGTATGACTTTAACACCGCTTTGGCGGATATTGTTGACAACTCAGTTGATGCTGGTGCAATGCGAATAGATATCCAAATTAAAATGGATGGGGATGGAGATGTGATGGTTACCGTTTCCGATAATGGTTGTGGTATGAATGAAACGACTTTGTTAGATGGTATGACTTACGGTGCAACAGGACATGACGATCCCATGAGGCTTGGGAAATTCGGTCTTGGACTGAAAACGGCATCCACTGCATTTTGCAGGAAGCTTTCAGTGATCACCCGTGAAGATCCAGGCTCTCGGCTTTTACAAGCAACTTGGGATATTGATCATGTTGTAACCACTTCCGAGTGGGAGCTCTTTCTGGATGAACCAGATTCATTTTTACAAAATATGTTTGAAGAAGTTGCTTCTGAGTCATCAGGAACTCTTGTTGTTTGGGGTAAAGTAGATCGCCTGCTTAAGGACTATTCAGCTCCTAGCGGTAGCTTTGCTAGGAAAGCTCTAGACAAGATTATAAATGGTTTCAAGGAACATGCTTCCATGGTATATCAGCGTTTCGTTGATACTGGGGATGAACGGGCAAGGAATATTGAAATAAACCTGAACGATTTTCTGATTACCCCATGGGATCCGTTTTGTGAAAGCGAGGACGAAACTGAACTTGTTGCTCAGAAAACACTGCCGGTGGAATTACCTGATGGATCCTCCGCAGAATTCCAGATACGAGCATTTGTTTTACCGAGGCGTGAGCATTTTTCTTCGTCAGAATCAGCCAAGAATGCACGACTGACCAACAATATGCAGGGGATTTATATTTATCGTGAGAACAGACTTATACATCCGTCGGATTGGCTTAAAATGTTCAGTAAAGAACCTCACCTTTCTCTACTTCGTGTTGAGTTTTCATTTAACCATCTTTTGGACGATGCCTTCCAAGTAGACATTAAGAAATCCCAGATCCAGCTTAATGAGGACCTGTATAATTGGGTTCTTAATGAGTTTTTACCTGCCCCTAGAAATGCAGCCAATGAACGGTACCGTAGAGGACAGCGCAAAATTGTAGCAGAACAGGTTAAGGATGCCCATGATGGTTCGAATCGTTCCATTTCAGACAAGGAGCAAGATCTACGCAATGCTGAAATTACCGTTGTAAATAAAGAGACCAACGATGTAGAGGTAAAGAATAAATCTGGTACTGTACGATTAAAGCTGAAAATAACTGATTCATTTGCTCCTGGCCAAGTATGTGTCCAACCTATTGAAAGCCTGGATGACGGATTTCTATGGGCACCAGCTTTGGTTGATGGACATCACGCTGTCCAAATCAATACTGGACATTCTTACTATCATAAGGTGTACGTTCCAAATATATTATCAGATGTAACAGTTCAGGGCCTAGATTCGCTTCTTTGGGCGTTGGTAGAAGCTGAGTTGGGAACAATAAACCCAGCTACCAAAAATCATTTTGAAGAACTCCGATTTGAAGTTTCGAGACTGCTGCGCAAGCTGGTTGAAGACCTTCCTGAACCTGCCATGGATGATGAAGAATGATAGACTCAAAACATTTATCAAGTGCGCTTTCTGAAAGGTTTGGCCTTGTCGTCAGTGCGAAAGCTGAACAAACTAGTGAGGGTCAAAGAATAACTATAAGGCCTCATGATATCGAATACACTATATCTTTTCAGATTGATATACTGCTCGGTTGGCGGACTGTAACCGCGATTTTCAAGCCAGGAAATTTTGCGTCATCTTTAGTCAGAAGTATGAATTCTGCAACATCTGAGCAGAAAGCTGCATTTGCCGTTTTTGCGGGTTCTCTGAGAGCAAAAGGTGCAAGGATAAGCTTTTCCATTGATGGGACGGATGTTGATGCTGTTTCTCCAGATACATGGCCAGATGGATGGTCCAATATTACCATCAGCATGAAAAAAGTTGGTATAGTTCTTGAGAGAGATAAAGGCTATGATTTTGCTGCTGCGTTTCCTTGGACAACTGGTTTTTTTGGAATGGCTCTAGCGCTGTTGCCCTTGGAGGCAGTTCCAGAAAATGAGTTGGCAGGCGAGGAAGAAGGTGCTGAAATTTACAGGACAGTTAAACTGTATGAACGCAGCCGTATTAACCGGGCTGCATGCATTGAGATCCACGGAACCGTCTGTAAGGTGTGTGAATTTAGCTTTGGCAATACCTACGGTGAACTTGGAGAAGGATTCATTCATGTTCACCACATTGTACCAGTTTCTCAGATGGGTGGAAGATATATACTTAATCCGGGATCCGACTTGATTCCGGTCTGCCCTAACTGTCATGCTATGTTGCACAGAAAAACAACACCCTACAGTCCAGACGAGCTGCAACAAATCGTCAGGGATTAGCCATATTTATGGACAAACTTTCCAAAGAACGCAGAAGCTGGAATATGTCCCGTATTAAGGGAAAAGATACCAAACCGGAAAAGGCAGTTCGGTCAATATTACACAAAAATGGTTTTCGTTTTCGCCTGAACAGAAAAGACTTACCTGGCAAGCCTGATATTGTTTTGCCCAAATACAAATCTGTTATACTTGTACACGGCTGTTTCTGGCACAGGCATCCGCGTTGCAAATATGCCTATAAGCCCAAGAGCAGGGTAAAGTTTTGGCAGAATAAATTTAACAAAACTGTTGAACGTGATAAGTTTGTAAAAAAAGAACTTCGTAAAGAAGGATGGAAAGTAATTATTGTATGGGAATGTGAAATAAGAAAAATAGAAAAGTTAAGGAATGTTCTTTTAACGAAATTAAATAATGTTTGTCCCTAATTCTATTTTTCAAAAAATTATTTAACAAATTTCTAGGGGGTAAAAATATGCCAGTATTTGAGAATTTAGGTTTTAATAATCATCCATTTTCTAAAACAAATGCGGATGAAGAGCCAAATTTAGAAGAATACTTTGTTCCACCACCTTTCTTTGATGCCATAGTGGGTGATTCCTCAAATCCCAGTGCTAGTATTGTTTTTGCTCCTAGGGGAGGAGGGAAAACAGCTCAAAGAAGAATGGTTGAAAAATCATCCGCTGCTCTTCAGTTTCTTGCTGTTACTTACGATCGATTTGAATTCAGTGCTGATCAAAATCTAAATGATATTAACCTACAATACCATTTGCGAAACATTTTAACACGCATCCTTATTTCATATTTATCATATATGTCAGATTACCCTGATTTAATAAAGAACCTAACAACAGATGAAAAAAACAGTTATCAATATTTATACACTCTTATTTAGGAGATCTTACGGGAGATAGGTTACAAGAACATTTAAAAGAGTTAAAAAGCCTTCCAGAAAAATTTAAAAGTTTCTGGCAAAATAATGTTGGGATTTTAGAACCTATAATAAATTATTTGCTCAAAACATACGATCTTAAGGAAATAGATATTCCCAATGTCCGTCAGGAAGAAAAGAGGTTAACGGAAACATATAAATATCAACTAGAGATATTGTTTGACTTAGTGAAAAAACTAGGATTTCAAGCTATATATTTACTTATTGATCGCCCTGATGAAACTGAAAAAACAGGGAACAATCCAGAAGCGACTTATAGATTAATCCAACCACTAATTAAAGATTTAGAGCTCTTAGGACTGGATGGATATGGATTCAAATTTTTTCTTTGGGATCAAATTGAGAAATTTCATCGAGAAGATGCGAGGCCGGATCGTATCTTACAATACAAACTCACATGGAAAAGATCAGTCTTGCAGAACGTGCTTTCTTTACGTTTAAAGGCTTTTAGCACAAATCACATTTCTACTTTTAAGCAACTAATGTCAACTGAAACGGAAGTCGACGTTGATGAAGCTATCTGCTTAATGTCAAATGGTTCTCCTCGCAATTTAATCCGGATATGTGAACGTATTTTTACGTTTCAGGCAGAAAGCAATCCAGATTCAATGAAAATTGATTTTAATTCTGTTGACCGTGGAATCTTAGATTTTTGCGAAATGTTCTTCAAAGAAATCTACGGTGAGGATTTATTAAAAATAATACAACGTGTTGGTAGAGAACTGTTCACAACCAATTATGTTGCAAACGATATACTTAAAATAACAACGAATAGTGCTAGAAACAAAATTACTAACTGGGTAAATATAGGGCTTGTTAATCAGGTTGGAACAGTAAGTGTTTCATATTCAACCAAACCTGTGAACTTTTATTGTGTTATAGACCCAATTGCTGTGCGTTTGATACACCGAACAATTCCTTTCGATAAATTCTTAAATGATAGATGGATTCCGTGCGACAATTGTGCATCAGATAATTTAATAGATATTGAATTGTACCCAGAGGGTAATTCACCGTTATGTAGAGAATGTGGTCGTGATCTCGTGTAAATGCACTTTACAAAACAATCATAAAAGAGAACAAGAATATATATAACAGATGTATAATAATTTTGTCGATACGAAACATATTTTTTTGTTTAGAATTGTTATAGATAATAATTAGACCAAAAGGAATAAGATTCAGTATTTTCACAATAAAGCAGAGGTGGTGTTCGTCTATGACAATATTTGGTAAATACTTGGGGTCACACCTTGATCAGTGATTAAGTAAATAGAATTACATCTCGCCACACAAATCTTCGACTCACTGATTAAGAGACGTAAAAAGACCATTTTTAACAATTTACATAACTGCTGATCTAGTGCCTGTTATGTCGCTATCAATTTATTAAATAATGGCTTACATCTCAATTCATTTCCTGACTATTCCTGTGGAGTCCTGCTGAGTATGCTGGAGTTGACTGCAATATGACTGCAGTGAATTAGTGTTTATCCAAGACTCACACACGCAACTTCACAGCAACTTGCACTGATATGAACATTGACATTGGTTGACGCTAAATGTTATGGATGGTGCTGGTACGAGTTCCGTTTGTTATCGTTTCTATTAAACAACATTCATGTATTAAGCGTAGTTGTTTGCCACAAATACCCTTGTATAATTACCTGATAAGGCTAGAATGCTGGTTTCCTCGTTCTTGCATTAACTGCTTTATTAACCAATTCTTTCCATGAAAAGTATTAAAAAAGTCGAGGAAATAGAATAACTTTATTCTAAGGAAAGATTTGAACGTCTTAAACTTCAGGCAGATATTGTTAG
>Ga0233429_1005718_pt1 | contig 10200 bp, 9 predicted proteins | sample SI_118_April2016_3_FD_179879 | JGI IMG/M metagenome (GOLD analysis project Ga0233429, IMG submission 179879) | Seawater microbial communities from Saanich Inlet, British Columbia, Canada - SI_118_April2016_135_MG | ecosystem: Environmental > Aquatic > Marine > Inlet | place: Canada: British... | reverse complement strand
AGCTACTTTCTGGAAAAATTAACGCTTGATCTTACGCAGTGTCTTTTCGGTCCAGAGGCTGGCTTTCAGTTTTTTGTCATTTTTAGTCACCACCTTATCTGGAATCACTGCCCAGGTCTCGTGGTTTGTCTTGTGGTTCTTACCATACCAGTAGCTCCAATACTGTGCTCGAGGGTCGTCTAACTTAAAGCTATTCCAGGCACGATCAATGGTTTTAATTTTCTCTCCACCCTTGAAGTAGTCGGTACGGTAGTCCGCAAAGGTTTGGGTATCAACATAGCTGACTCGATTGTCATACCACCAATTCTCTTTCTTCGGGGTGCTCTCCACCTTGTAGGTGGTTTTATCCTTAGAGACACAAGAGCCCTCAGGCAGTTTTTTCATATACTTGTTGCGCTGATTTTTAGGCACATCCATTCCCCCCAGACAACCGGAAAAAGTCTCTGTACCCAATAATTTGTGGCTCTCATGCTGAGGCTTGCGCAACATCACATCACCAAAGGTGAAATCCGTCCCTCCCCAGGCATCATCATGGGCGGGTTCCGCAAAACGGCGAATTTTGCGCAGTGCGGGTAGCCAGATCGCATAGGATTGAGATTTGGCATCATCAACATAGTCCGTGATCAGCATGCCTGTCCCTTTCAGCTTGCCTGAACGGAAGATCGCGACATCCTTGGTGTTGATCTTACCATCGCTGTAATCATTATTGAGATAACGTTCCACGGTCAGCGTAGAGGGCTTTTTCCCCTCGGTACGGCTGATAATTACGGTGATATTTTTTCCCTTCTTCTTGATGCCAAAATTCTTTAGTGCATAGAAGTGGTTAACAAAATAGACCTGTTCGATAATCTCATCTGCACTTGGCGAGCCCGATGCCATAGGCAGCTCTTTGGAAACACCTGCCATTGCGGTAACAGAAGAGAACGAAAATGCAGCTGCCGCAGCACCTATCAATATTTTTTTCATGCTAGTAGAGACTCCCCACGATGTGGTTGTTGTAGTTTTATCGTTATTGAACCTATTAATAAGGAACGTAAGCCCATTGTGATATATCACTTTTTGCATTGCAACCTGTTTTGTGACATTTTCGTTACATTTCCGTATCATTTCTGATACTACGCTATCAGAGGCCCTTTTCATCAGAGCTTCTGGCTCTCTCCCCTACACAGTCTATGGTTTCATGTATAATGCGGCCTCCTGATTGACAATAGGCCGATCAGAACAACCAATTTCACCACATCGCGTCTGGAATATAATGGCAAAAGAAGAACATATTGAGATGGAAGGGACGGTTATCGAGAACCTGCCCAATACCACATTTAAAGTAGAGCTTGAGAATGGTCATCAGGTCATTGCCCATATCTCAGGAAAAATGCGTAAGCACTATATCCGTATTCTGAAAGGTGACAAGGTTACTGTCGCCCTTACCCCCTATGACCTATCCAAGGGACGTATTGTCTTCCGGGCTCGCTAGCCCCCCAGGATATACCCAACTCTACCCGCCCCTCACACCACGGGAAGTTTACTTTTGCTACGCTTCTGACTGCTTTTCGGTTTTTCTGTTGGATGGAAGCTGAATTTGAGCTGCTCTTCTGCATCGATCATCGCAACCGAGACCTCTACCTCCCCTCCATCCACTAATTCACCAAATAGCAATGCCTCAGCCAATGGCTTGCGAATCTCCTCCCGAATCAGCCGTGCCATGGGCCGAGCCCCCATATCTGCATCATATCCCTTCTCTGCCAACCAGGTTCTCGCCTCACTATCCACGCTGATCTGCACCTGTTTCTGGTCAAGCTGGATCTCCAGCTCGGTAATAAATTTATCGACAATATGGGCAATACTGGTCATGTCCAGCACATGAAACTGAATGGTTGCATCGAGTCGATTTCTGAACTCTGGCGTAAACTGTCGTTTAACCTCTGCCAACCCATCACTGGAGTGATCCTGCCGGGAAAACCCGATGGAGGCTCGGTTCATCCGCTCTGCCCCCACATTAGAGGTCATCACCAGTACCACATTTCTGAAGTCACTCTTCCGCCCATTACTGTCGGTCAGTGAGCCGTGGTCCATCACCTGTAGCAGCAGATTAAAGACATCGGGATGTGCCTTTTCAATCTCGTCCAGCAGCAGTATCGCATAGGGGTTCTGGTTGACCGCATCAGTCAACAGCCCTCCCTGATCATAGCCAACATAGCCGGGAGGGGCTCCAATCAGTCTTGATACCGTATGTCGCTCCATATATTCCGACATATCAAAACGGATCAGCTCCACCCCCATCTGTAGCGAGAGCTGACGGGCCACCTCGGTCTTCCCTACCCCGGTAGGACCCACAAAGAGGAAGGAGCCCACCGGACGTTCCTCACTACCCAGCCCGGAGCGGGCCAGTTTAATTGCGCTCCCCAGGGTCTCAATCGCCTCATCCTGGCCAAAGACCACCATTTTCAGGTTACGCTCCAGACGCTCAAGTTGTTGACGATCAGAGACAGATATATTCCTTGTCGGTACGCGGGCAATCTTGGCGACCACCTCCTCCACCTCCTTGACCCCAACCGTCTTGCGTCGTCGTGAGGGGGGGAGCAGCCGATTATGTGCCCCCGCCTCGTCCATCACATCAATGGCCTTGTCTGGCAGGTGTCGATCACCAATATAGCGATCCGCCAGCTCTGCCGCAGAGGTGAGTGCCTGACGGGTAAATTTCACCGCATGATGGTCCTCAAATCGACTTCTCAGCCCCAATAGAATTTTGATGGTATCGGGTACTGAGGGCTCATGGATATCAATTTTCTGAAAACGGCGTGCCAGGGCATGATCCTTTTCGAATATCCCTCGATACTCCTGAAAGGTGGTTGAGCCAATACAGCGCAGATCCCCTGCTGCCAGCTTGGGCTTGATCAGGTTCGAGGCATCCATGGTGCCCCCTGAGGCGGAACCCGCCCCAATAATGGTGTGAATCTCATCAATAAAGAGGATTGTATCTTTCTCCGTTTCCAACTGTTTCAACAGCGCTTTCAGCCGTTTCTCGAAGTCCCCCCGATATTTGGTACCCGCGAGCAGGGAGCCGAGATCCAGTGAGTAGATGGTGCTCTCAGCAATCACATCTGGAACCTCTTCATCCACAATACGACGCGCCAACCCCTCGGCAATTGCTGTTTTTCCCACGCCCGCCTCCCCCACCAATAGCGGGTTATTCTTGCGCCGACGGCAGAGCACCTGAATGGTACGCTCCACCTCTGGCTCCCGCCCAATCAACGGATCAATCATTCCCTGCCCAGCCAACTCATTCAGGTTGACCGCATATTTAACCAGCGGACTCTCTGTACTCTTTTTCTTTCCCTCCCCCTCACTACTCTCTCTCCGGCTCTTTTGCTCACTCTCCACCACCTCCCCATGAGAGAGGTGGTGAACAACATCAAGACGGGAGACCCCCTGCTGAGCGAGAAAAAAGACCGCATCCGACTCCTTCTCACCAAACAGAGCCACCAGAATATTCTCGGCTGTCACCTCACTTTTCCCAGCAGACTGCACCTGAAAGATCGAGCGCTGCAATACCCGCTGGAAACCGAGTGTCGGCTGTGGGTCTCGGTCACTCTCATCAGGAAGCAGCGGGGTATTCTGGATGATGGCGCTGTCTAGCTGATCTCTCAACCTGTTGATATCCGCACCACACCCTCTCAACAGGTTGGCCGAGCGCGGATTATCCAGCAACACCCGTAGCAGGTGCTCCAGGGTGATAAATTCATGCCGCCGGTCCCTCGCCTCTTTGACCGCAAGCCCTAGGGAAAACTCCAGCTCTTTACTTAACATATCAGTTTTTTTCCAATGCAAACATTTTGACCTTCTCTCATCAGACCAGCTCCATCGAACAGAGCAGAGGGTGCTGATGCTCACGGGCATGTATATTGACCTGTGCCACCTTACTCTCTGCGATCTCTCGACTAAAGGTACCACAAACTCCTTTCCCCCGGGTATGCACATGCAACATCACCTGTGTCGCCTGCTCTTCATCCATTCGGAAGAACTGCTGCAACACCTCCACCACAAACTCCATTGGAGTAAAATCATCATTTAATAAGATCACCTGGTAGCGGACCGGCTCTTTTAGTGGTGTCGATGCCTCCTGTAGATCCAGCTCATCTCCCTGTTTGGGCTCCATCTCTTGACCTGCCAACGTGATTACTCCTCATCCTTAATCTATCGTTAGGGCACCTCTAAAAATGCACTTTTTCAGTAATTGCTGCGTCAGCTCCGTACTCGAGTCCTCATGCACTCGCATGTACACTGCGGCTCTCCGTGCGGTGCTTTCTTGCACTCACAGAAAATTACTATTTTTAGAGGTGCCCGTTACTATCTTCTGCTTTCTCATCCGAATATACTACCGATCCGGCACAGTTCCTACCCCCTATTCCTGTGATTATTCTTTTCAATAAACCCTATAATGTACTGACGCAGTTTCGTGATCCCGATGGACGCCCCACCCTGGCGGACTATATCCCGCTAAAACAGATCCATCCTGCGGGTCGACTAGACCGTGACAGTGAGGGGCTCCTGCTACTGACCGATGATGGAAAACTACAGGCTCGTATCAGCCATCCTAAACATAAGATGGAGAAGTGTTACTGGGTTCAGGTCGAGGGGATACCGGATGAGACCGCTCTGCAACAGTTGCGGAGGGGGGTAACCATCAAGGGCGGAATAACAGCTCCGGCCAAGGCCTGCCTCATCCCTCCCCCCGAACTATGGCCGCGCAATCCTCCAATCCGGGTGAGGAAGCATATACCAGACAGCTGGATCGAGTTGCGTATCCGGGAGGGAAGAAATCGCCAGATCCGACATATGACCGCGGCTGTCGGTCACCCCACTTTGCGACTTATTCGCCATACGATTGGCCCCTGGATCCTGGATGGATTAGCCCCCGGAGAGTGGCGCAAGAGTGATAACCAACTAAACCATGAATAGCGCTCCACCCTCGACCAGAGCAGAGAAGATCATTATTGGTCTCTCCGGTGGTGTCGACTCCTCGGTAGCCGCCAAGCTGCTGCTGGATCAGGGGCACGATGTAGAGGGGCTATTTATGAAAAACTGGGAGGAGGATGACCACAGCGGTTACTGCAGTGCAGAGGAAGATATGGCGGATGCCCGCGCGGTTGCTGAACAGCTGGGCATCCGGTTCCACACTGTCAACTTTGCCCACGAGTACTGGGAGCAGGTCTTCAGCCATTTTCTACAGGAGTACCGTGTCGGTCGGACCCCCAACCCCGATGTTCTTTGTAATAGGGAGATCAAATTCAGGGCTTTCCTCGATCATGCAGTTGAGCTGGGGGCAGAGGCCATTGCTACCGGCCACTATGCCCGTATTCAGGCCTCAGCAGGCCGCTACCATCTTCTTAAAGGGGGTGACCACAACAAGGACCAATCCTACTTCCTCCATCTGCTGAACCAGAAACAGCTCTCCTCTACCCGCTTTCCACTAGGGGAGCTGGAGAAAAATGAGGTACGGAAAATCGCAGAGCAAGCCGGTTTGAGCAATGCAAAAAAGAGGGATAGCACGGGCATCTGCTTCATTGGAGAACGTGATTTCCACCAGTTTTTAAGTCAATATTTGCCAGCCCAACCGGGCCCCATCCAGACCCCGGAGGGAGAGACCATTGGTCAGCATCAGGGGCTGATGTACCACACCCTTGGACAACGCAAAGGGCTCGGTATCGGTGGGCTACCCCACTTCAGCGAGGCCCCCTGGTATGTGATCAAGAAGGATATAGAAAATAACATTCTGATTGCCGGCCAACAGAAAGACCACCCACTACTGATGTGCCAACAGATTGAGTGTGAACCGATCCACTGGATCACCGCCCCCCCAACGGTGCTCCCCTTCCACTGCCAGGCTCAACACCGCTACCGACAAGCGGATCAGACTTGCACCATTACCCGGAGCGACGCTAGTGGTGCCACCATTACCTTCCTAAAACCCCAGCGTGCCGTCACCCCAGGGCAGTCCATCGTCTTTTACCAGGAGGAACAATGTCTCGGCGGTGGTGTGATAAAATAGAGGCTATGATAAAAATCACACGACTACTCCTTCTCTTCTCTCTCTTCACCGCCACGGCAGACGCTATTGAGCCTCCCGCCCAAGAGATGCAGGTTACCCACTCGGTGATCAAGATGAGGCTCGCTCCTTCCGTCACTATTCAGGATGCGGCTGAGGCAATGCTCTCCAAGGCAGCGAACCTCAACCTTGCACTGGTGGGACGACAGCACCCCTCAAAAGCGCTGCAGAACAGGGGAATAGACTCCCCTCACATTGAGATTTTTCAGTTCTGCAACCCGGAAGATGCCGCTAAAATGGTACGTCACGATATCATCTATGCCGCCTATATGCCCTGCAGGATTGCGCTGGTTGAGGATAACCACGGCATGGTCTGGCTCACTACCCTCAACCTCAATATGATGATTGCCAAAAGTGACCTGCCCGATGAAATCTACCGGATTGCCGTATCTACCAATACAAAAATCATGACCATCATGACCGCTGGGGCCAATGGGGATTTCTGATGAAACAGCTAGGTGCCCATGTCAGTGTTGCAGGGGGAGTAGAGAATGCCCCTCTTAATGCCCACAAGATAGGGGCCAAAGCCTTCGCACTATTCACCAAGAATCAGCGTCAGTGGCGAGCCAAGCCTCTCACAACCGCACAGATTGATGGCTTCCATAGTGCGATGGAGCAATACAGTTACCGAGCAGAGCAGGTCCTGCCCCATGACAGCTATCTGATCAATCTGGGACACCCGGAAGAGGAGCCGCGCGCTAAATCACTCCACGCCTTTATCGACGAGATGGAACGCTGTAGCCAGCTAGGACTGGATCGTCTCAATTTTCATCCGGGAAGCCACCTGAAAAAGATCAGTGAGGAGCAGAGCCTAGATCGGGTCGCTGAATCACTCAACCAGGCACTGGAGCAGACCGAGGGGATCACCGCAGTGATTGAAAATACCGCCGGGCAGGGCTCTAATCTGGGGTACCGTTTTGAGCATCTGGCGCACATCATTGAGAAGGTAGAGGATAAATCCAGAATCGGGGTCTGTTTCGATACCTGCCACGCCTTTGCCGCTGGCTATGATTTACGCACCGAGGCCGCCTATAACAGCACAATGGATGCCTTTGAAGAGATTGTGGGCTTCCATTATCTGTGCGGCATGCATATCAATGACTGCAAATCAGCTTTTGAGAGCCGGGTGGATCGACACCACAGCATTGGGGAGGGAACCATCGGTCTGGAGGGGTTCCGTCTACTGATGAATGATCCCAGGATTGATGAGATCCCGATGGTCCTGGAGACGATCAACAGCGATATCTGGAACCAAGAGATCGAGATGCTCTATGGGATGGTTGAGTAAGCCAGGAAACCTCTGACTCACCCTTTTCCACCCAGAATTCAAGACTATTGAGTCTTGAACCCTTTAGATGGGTTCGGACGACCTATTTTCTTTTCTTATTGAATTTCTTCTTCTTTTTCTTCTTTTTCCTGATCTCTTCGGATTTAGGCAGAACGAAGTCTATCTTTCTCTCATCGAGATCCACACGCGCCACCTGAACGGAAACCGTATCACCCAAGCGGAATTTGTGCCCGGCCTGCTCACCGGTCAACTGATGACGAATGGGGTCAAAATGGTAATAGTCATTTTGTAGCGCCGTAATGTGCACCAACCCATCTACAAAAATATCATTCAGGGTCACGAAGAGACCAAACCCTGTGACGCCACTGACCACCCCAGAGAACTCCTCTCCAACATGGTCGATCATATATTCACATTTAAGCCAATCCGTGGCATCACGGGTAGCATCATCTGCCCGGCGTTCCGTAGTGGAGCACTGCTCCCCCAGACGAACGACTGCCTCCCTTTCATAACGGAAATCTCCTCCATTACCACCATCTAGCAGGTGGCCAATCGCGCGATGTACCAGCAAATCAGGGTAACGGCGGATGGGTGAGGTAAAGTGGGCATAATTTTCATGAGCCAATCCAAAATGGCCCACATTTTCCGGGGAGTAGACCGCACGATTGAGGCTACGGAGCAACACGGTCTGAATCAGGCTGAACTCCGGACGATCTCTCGCCAGATCGAGCACCTGAGCATAATCCCCCGGTAGTGGCTGACTCCCTCCTGCCAGCGTTAACCCAAATTCACGTAAAAAGAGGCGCACATCATCCAACCGATCCTCTCCTGGCTGCTCATGAACGCGGTAAAGCGTCTCCACTTTATTACGTTTGAGATAGCGTGCGGCACTAACATTGGCGGAGATCATAAACTCCTCAATCATCCTGTGCGCATCATTTCGGACGGTAGGCACAATGCGCTCAATTTTCTTATCTTCCCCAAACAGGATCTGTGTCTCCACCGTATCAAAATCAATGGTACCCCGGCTATTTCGGGCCTGTTGCAGTACCCGATAGAGGTTATGTAGCTCCTGTAACTGTGGCAGGTAACGGCTGTACTGCTCATCCAGTTTATCCAGCTTACCATCCAGGGCATCGGCCACATCATTGTAGATCATCCGCGCTACTGAGTGCATGACCCCACGATGAAAGCGGGAACGGGTGATCTTCCCTGCACTGTTAATTTGCATCTCACAGACCATACAGAGACGATCCACAGCAGGGTTAAGCGAACAGAGTCCATTCGAGAGAGACTCCGGCAACATTGGCACAACATGGCCAGGAAAATAGACCGAATTCCCGCGCACCACGGCCTCTCGGTCCAGGGGCGTTTCGGGCTCCACATAGTGAGAGACATCCGCAATCGCCACCAGCAATCGCCAACCTTTTGGAGTACGACTACAGTAGACGGCATCATCAAAATCCCGCGCATCTGAGCCATCAATAGTGACCAATGGCAGTGAGCGAAAATCCTTGCGCCCCTCTTTAGCTGCGTCAGGAACGGTTGCTGGAATCGCAGCCGCCTGCCTCTGCAGCGCATCCGGCCAAACATGGGGGATCTCGAAAGCACGAATGGCAATATCAATCTCCATTCCGGGTGCCATATGATCCCCCAGCACCTCAACCACATGCCCGATCGGTGCGCTATGTTTTGAGGGCTGCTCAATCAATTCAACCAATACAATTTGATTATGTTCTGCTTTTGAAACATGCTCAGGGGGCACCAAAATATCATGATTGATACTCTTATTACTCGGCACCACTACCCCTACGCCACGCTCCAGAAGGTAACGCCCAACCACCTGTTGTGTTCCTCTCTCCAGTACCTTGACCAGTTGACCTTCACGTTTCCCACGTCGGTTCACCCCAACCACCGAGACCAGAGCACGATCGCCATGCATCAACGAACGCATCTGCTTGGCATGAAGGAAGAGGTCATCCCCCCCCTCATCGGGAATTAAAAAGCCAAATCCATCAGGATGTCCCTGTACCCGACCTCTGATCAGATCCATCCGCTCGATCAACCCATAACCTCCACGGCGATTCTTCGCGATCTGACCATCTCGTGACATGGCAATCAAGCGGCGACGCAACCCCTCCTTGCGAGGCTCATCCTTATATCCAAAGTGGTCTGCCAGACTCTGTAGTGGTTGTGGTGCAGAACTCTGCTCCAACACCAATAAAATCTCATCCCGTTCAGCGACCGGAGTCTCATAGACCTTCTTATTCTCTTTTTTCAATGAATTTTCTCTTGTTTGTTGACTTTGATGCAACTGGCCGGTAAAGTGCGGCCTCGTTTCCTGTTGCAGGGAAATTCCACATCTAGCCTGGGTGGCGGAATTGGTAGACGCGCTAGCTTCAGGTGCTAGTGGGGGCAACCCCGTGGAGGTTCAAGTCCTCTCCCAGGCACCAGTTTTATTACTATACCCCAGAAAAACAAAATAAACCACTGTTTTCACAAGGAAACATCCAGTTTCACCTTGGGTTTTTGTACGTCTACCACAAGCTAAATCATTCCCGTTTCGGGATGTAATATTTTGGGGTGTAACCTACCAAACGCTCCGTGGACGGCGCGCTGCCATGCAGCAAACAATTTTTCTTCAATAACTGGCACAATACCATGAAAAATACAGAAATATTGTAACTATTCAGGGGTCATTTCCATAAACTCAGGCCACCGTCTCTCATAGAGCAGTCTCAAAGCATCGGAAGAGGATACTCCATTCTTCTGGCAGGTGGAGAGATAGCTGCGTATACGGGCAAAC
>Ga0233429_1005714_pt1 | contig 10208 bp, 11 predicted proteins | sample SI_118_April2016_3_FD_179879 | JGI IMG/M metagenome (GOLD analysis project Ga0233429, IMG submission 179879) | Seawater microbial communities from Saanich Inlet, British Columbia, Canada - SI_118_April2016_135_MG | ecosystem: Environmental > Aquatic > Marine > Inlet | place: Canada: British... | reverse complement strand
GCTTTCCAAATATCCCGGTACCATCGTTTCCAGGCTGTCGCCGTAAAACCCGATCAACTGACGCAGGAAAGATATGGGCAATAGGTTCTGACCCTTGCTTTCTTCCTCAAAAATTATCTGGGTTAAGACGGAACGGGTAATATCCTCGCCCGACTTGGCATCCTGAACGACAAACTCCTGCCCCTCCTTGACCATCGTGCACAAGGTATCCAGGGTCACATAAGAGGAGGTTGCCGTATTGTACAGCCGCCGGTTCGCGTATTTCTTTATGACGATCGTATCGCCGTGATCGCTCGACTTATCAACCATACTGGCCTCACCAGATCCACCATTTGCCACATATTTGGGTTCGAATGGTAAACGAAGGCATAATATGGCCCTGTGATGTTGCAGTGCGCAAGAAAAATGTTGCAACGCGAAATGGAGCCGTTTGCGCAGCGGGCCATCATGCTGGCTGCAATGACACGGCAAGACTATACTGGATTGATGGATGGACCCGATTTAGCCACCTTGGCACGGCGTTATTTGGATCTGTGGGAGCGGCAGGTCGCCGCAGGCCCCATGGCCAATGCCGGCGCGGCAGCAGCAGCGACGGATGCCGCCCGGGTCATGTCGGCTGCCATGCAGGGCGTCATGTCGAAGACGGAAGGGCAAAGCGATGAACCAGGAAACAGCCCAAACGGCGATCCCGAAAACAACCCGGATCGGGCCTCGTCCACTAGGCCTGCATCTGTCAACAGCGATGAGCGCAATGATGAGTTCGCTCGCCGCCTTGCCGAGTGCGCGGAACGGTTCGCTGCCCTGGCAGCAGGAGCTGGCAGAAGCGGCGGCGGATCTGAGGGCGGCGCTGGAGGAAGCTGAACCAGCCGCCTTGTTCCAGGCGGTGTCCGGTGAGTGTCAGGCCCGTCTGGGTGCCATGCTGGCGGGTGTACAAGCCTATCAAGATGCTCCGCGCGCGGACCGGGATTGGGTGATCGGCCGGGAAATCTGGCGTCAAGGTACGACCCGTCTGCTGGACTATGGCGGCGATGGCCGGCCGGTTCTTTTCGTCCCCTCCCTGGTGAATGGCGCTGAGGTGCTGGACCTGACCCCTGATCGCGGCATGTTGGGCTGGCTGCGCCGAAATGGTCATCGGCCATTTCTGGTCGATTGGGGCGCGCCGGGGGCGGCGGAGCTGGAATTTTCCCTGACCGATTATGTTTGCGACCGCCTCGGACAAGTGCTGGATACAGTCATCGCGGCAAGCACCGAAGCACCGGCATTGGTGGGTTACTGCATGGGCGGCAATCTTGCCCTGGCGTTGGCCCTGCGCCGGCAAGAGGATCTGTCCGGTTTGGCATTGTTGGCGACGCCGTGGGATTTTCATGGCGGCGGACAACAATGGCCTGAAATCGAAACACTGGCACCTGGATTGGACGATATTCTGAAAGCCTTTGGTGCTTTGCCCATCGATGTGCTCCAGGCTCTCTTTGCCGCCCTTGACCCTGGTTTGGCACAACGTAAATTTCGCCATTTCGCGACCCTGGATGCTGACGGGGCCGAGGCCGCCCATTTCGTCGCTTTGGAAGATTGGGTCAACGATGGGGTTCCCCTGGCTCCTAAGGTGGCGCGGGACTGCCTGCTGGGTTGGTATGGCCACAATGATACTTTTGAGGGGCGATGGTCGATCGATGACATCGTGGTTGATCCCAGTGCGCTTGAACGACCGGTTTTCCTGGCGATACCAGAGAACGATCGTATCGTGCCCGCCGCCTCGGCCCAGGCTTTGGCAGATGCCCTTCCCCAGGCGGAGGTGGTCAGGCCCAAGGCTGGGCATATTGGCATGGTCGTCGGCCGGCGTGGTCAAAGCGGTCTTTGGCAACCATTATCTCGTTGGTTAGAGAAACTGAGTTTGTAAAAGATCTCTCCACCGTGACACTATGACGCAATGAAAACCTGATTTGGCGAACATTAGGCGTGTGATCTATGTTATTCGCGTGCCGTGCCGGCTGCCGATAAGGGAAAAGCCTGCGAAATCTTGAAATCAACAGTTTCTATATTTGGAGGTTATTGTCATGAACAGAGTGGCATTGATTACCGGCGGTACCCGAGGCATTGGCCGGGGCATCTGCGAGGCACTGAAAGAAGCCGGTTATTCCGTGGCCGCAAACTATGCGGGCAACGATGATGCCGCGGCAGAATTCACAAAGGAAACCGACATCCCGGCCTATAAATTCAGCGTGGCGGATTACGCGGCCTGCCAGGATGGCACCGCCGCAGTCGCTGCGGATCTGGGCGACATTGGCGTCTTGGTGAACAATGCCGGCATCACCCGGGACGGCACCTTGATGAATATGAGTGAGGAAGATTGGGCAGCCGTTGTCCAAACCAACCTCGGTGGCTGTTTCAATATGTGCAAAGGGGTGTTCCCCGGCATGCGCGACAACCGCTTTGGCCGCATCGTCAACATTGGTTCCATCAACGGCCAGGCTGGACAATATGGCCAGGTCAACTATGCCGCCGCGAAATCCGGCATCCATGGCTTTACCAAGGCCCTGGCCCAGGAAGGCGCGCGCTATAACATTACCGTCAATGCCATCGCACCGGGCTATGTGGATACGGATATGGTCGCTGCCGTGCCCGACAATGTGTTGGAAAAAATTGTTGCGAAAATTCCCGTTGGCCGCCTTGGTCATGCCGACGAAATCGCCCGTGCGGTGATGTTCCTGATCGCGGATTCAGCAACCTTCGTCACCGGGTCGACCATGTCGATCAACGGTGGGCAGCATATGTATTGATGGTCAGTTCGGAACGTCCTGATCTTGGATCTTCGTTAGGTACGCGGCGTCGGGCCACGTCAATTGGTTTCGTGGCGGTATTGATGTGGGCCTTGTTGGCTCTATTCACAGCTGCGACCGGTGCCGTGCCGCCCTTTCAACTTGCCGCCATGACCTTTGCCATCGCCTTTGGTTTGGCCTTGGCGAAATGGTTGGTTAGGGATGAGAACATCAAGGCGCACCTGCGCCAGCGGCCCCTGGTTTGGGCCGTCGGTGTAGGGGGCCTGTTCGGCTATCACTTTTTCTATTTCGTGGCCTTGCGCAATGCCCCGGCGGTTGAGGCCAGCCTGATCGCCTATTTGTGGCCACTGCTGATTGTTGTTCTGTCGGCGCTGCTGCCTGGTGAGAGGTTGCGTTGGTGGCATCTGGCAGGGGCGCTCGCAGGATTGATCGGGGCGGCCTTGTTGATCATTGGCGAACAGGACCTCTCGATGGGCATCACGCTGGCATCAGGACATTTTGCCGCCATGGCCTGCGCTTTCATCTGGTCGGGTTATTCCCTGATGTCGCGTCGGTTGGGCGATGTACCGACCGATGCCGTCGGCGGCTTTTGCGGGGCGACCGCCCTGTTAGCGACCCTGGCCCATCTGGTTTTTGAAGACACGGTCTGGCCGGCGGATATAGTGCAATGGCTGGCCGTGGCCGGTCTGGGCCTGGGGCCTGTGGGGCTGGCGTTCTTCTGCTGGGATTATGGGGTCAAGCGCGGCCATATCCAGGCCCTGGGTGCGTCGTCCTATGCAGCACCTTTGCTGTCGACCTTGATCCTGATCCTGTTCGGCTTCGCGCCTTTGACCTGGGCCATTGCGCTGGCTTGCCTGCTGATTACAGGCGGCGCGATCCTGGCCTCAATCGATCTATTGCGCGGCAACCTGTCCTAAGTACCAGGCTGCCAGCCGGGCGGTGCCATCTCGAAGCCGGCGAAATCAAAGGCCGGGCCCACTGTACAACCCATAAGGCTCCAATCCCCCAGACTGCGGGCAGATTGCCATTGTCCGGCTGGAATAATTACCTGGGGTCGCTGTCCCGCGACCAGATCCGGGCCCAGCTGCCAGGGTTCCGTACCGCACCACAATTCCAACGGCGCGCCGCCATAGTGGTGCCAGATTTCATCGGCATCATTGACCCTGTGCCAGGCTGAAACCTCGCCGGCGGAAAGCAGATAATAAATGGCGGTCATGGCACCCCGGCTGCCGTCATCGGGTTGATGGCGATAGGTTTCACGATAATGCCCGCCTTCGGGATGCGGTTGCAGTCCCAGCGCCTCTATGACTTGGTCCGCCGTCATCTTAGAGCAGGAACAACGCGGCCAGGGCCAGGAAGACAAAAAAGCCGACCACGTCGGTGACCGCCGTCAGGAACACAGTTGCCGCCACCGCCGGGTCGATCCCGGCTCTATTCAGGCCCAATGGGATCAAGGTTCCGGCTAGGCCGGCGACGACCATGTTGATGACCATGGCAACGGCGATGACAATGCCCAGGGTTGGCGCATCGAACCACCAGGCCGCAACGAGGCCCACCAGTAAGGCAAATAACAGGCCATTCAAGGCACCGACGACAATCTCCTTGCCGACAATGCGCATGGAATTGGCCGCCGTAAGCTCCCTCGTCGCCAGGGCACGCACCGCAACGGTTAGGGTCTGGGTACCGGCGTTGCCGCCCATCGAGGCGACAATGGGCATCAGAATAGCCAAGGCAACAATCTGTTCGATGGTGGCCTCAAACATTGCGATGACCAAAGATGCCAGGATGGCGGTGCCCAGGTTTAACAGCAACCAGCTGGCCCGTGTCCGCGTCGTACGCAGGGCCGTATCCAACAAATCGGTTTCCGACGAGACTCCCGACAGGCGCATCAGATCTTCTTCCGCTTCCTCTTCCAACACAGCTGCCGCATCATCAAAGGTGATGACGCCCACCAAACGGCCAACGGCGTCAACGACGGGGGCGGATGTCAGGCGGTATTGCTGGAACAGGAAGGCGACCTCCTCCTGATCCATGTCCACCGGGATTGTGGTTGCCTCCGCCTCCATGATTTCCCTTAATAGAACCGGTCGGCGGGTCCGCATCAGGCGGTTCAGGGCTACCTGCCCGATGGGTCGGTGGCGGGGATCTATAACGAAAATTTCGTAGAATTCATCCGGCAGCTCGTCGGTATCGCGGCAATAATCGATGACCTGTCCGACGCTCCAATAGGCGGGCACGGCGATCAGGTCCCGCTGCATCAGGCGGCCGGCGCTGTCCTCGGGGAAGGATAGACCTTCCAACACCGCCGCTCTGTCCGGGGCGGGGACCTGAGCCAGAACCTGCTCCCGGCGCGCGTCATTCATCTCTTCGAGCAGATGGACCGCCTCATCCGTATCCAGTTCCGGAATAGCGCGGGCGACCGCATGCGGGCTCATCACCGCCAGAAGGTCCGCCAGAACGGAACCTTCCAGATCAACCAAAGTATCAATCGCCAGATCATTGCCAAGGACGACAGCCAGGCGATTGCGATTTTCCCGCCCCAGGACAACAACCAAATCAGCCATATCAGCCGGGCGCAAGGGCTTTAGCACTTCACGCAATGCCGCATCGTCATTGTCTTCCAGCGCGGCTTCTACCGTGCGGACAAGTTCCGTACTGACCGCATAAACGTCCTCGAACGAGGCGGGTGCCTCATTTTGATCTGTTTTTTCCGTTTGTTCGGGCTGAATCTGCTCGCTCATGGAAGGCACCCTACAGCATCGGTAATAAAAAACCCCTCGAAAACATGATCGTTTTCAAGGGGTTGATTTTATTCGATAGATTGGTGCGGTCGAGAAGACTCGAACTTCCACGGAGTTTCCTCCACAGCGACCTCAACGCTGCGCGTCTACCAATTCCGCCACGACCGCGCACAATCTTCCTACGTCTGGGGGCATAGCAAATCTGTCGCCCGCCCGCAAGCACGTAGCCTGCCAGAGCGCATTTTTGCAAGTTGCGCTCAACCACTTAAGGGTTGGGAAATTGAACTAAACATTTGGATCGCTATAGCGCTCCGACTAGTCGACAAAATTACTGGTCGTCCTTGATGTCGAGAGTTTCCGTGACCTGTACCGCCACGTTTTCGCCGTTGACCATGATTTCACCACGAGCTATCAGGCGATTATTGGCCCTAATCCAGACATAATCCTCTGTCGTGGCATCCAGTTCGATCACCGCGCCACGGCCCATGCGCAGTAGTTGATGGATCGGCATTTCCGTACTGCCGATTTCCACGGTAATCTCTAGGTTGACGTCGGCTAAGCGATGATCGTTCATGGGCTACAATATTCCGGTATCACTGTTGGTAGCTTAATGTGCCCCGCGCATGGTTATCATTGGGTTAAGATAGCCGTATCAATGTAGGATAAATTTGCAATGGAATGGCGTATCAGCGACGGCCTGATCGACTACCAAGAGGCTGTTGGCGCGATGGAGGCGCGGGTTGCCGCGATCCGTGCGGGTGAGGCGGACGAACTTGTCTGGCTGTTGGAACATCCCCCCCTTTATACCGCTGGAACATCCGCGCAGGAGGCGGATTTGCTGGATCCCACCCGTTTGCCGGTCTACGCCACGGGCCGGGGCGGGCAATACACCTATCATGGACCGGGCCAGCGGATCGCCTATGTCATGCTTGATTTGCAGAAACGGCAAATGGATATCCGTGCCTATGTTTGCGCTTTGGAAGACTGGCTGATCGCGACATTGTCACGCTTCAATGTACGTGGTGAACGCCGCGACGGCCGGGTCGGTATCTGGATCGACAGAGGCCAAGGTCGGGATGAGGACAAAATTGGTGCCATCGGCGTGCGTGTACGCCGCTGGGTCACCTATCACGGCATCGCCCTGAACGTGGAGCCGGATTTGTCCCACTATGCCGGCATCGTCCCCTGCGGTATCGAAGACCACGGCGTGACGTCCTTGGTAGACCTGGGGCTACCCATCGACATGGCAGAAGTAGATGTCCAACTGGCCGCAGCCTGGAATGAGGTGTTTGGAAAGAGCTCAGATTGAACTTATGCCAAGGAGAGGATTATATGGGATTAAATCGGATATTGTGATAATATTATGTAGAGCAACGGAGTAGCTAAATATGACAAAATTCTCCATTACGATGTCCGATGATCTTGGTGCCTGTGTTCAGGACGCTATGACGGAGTTCAAATTCGACACGACAAGCGAATACTTTCGCCATCTCGTCCGGCAGGACTATGCGCGGAGAAAAAGCGAGACTGAACTCCGGGCCTTAATCGATGAAGGCCTGCAAAGTGGTATCAGCGAAGACACGGTTGAGACTATTTGGGCCGAAGCCATCGCTGAAACTGTGGCTGACGATAGTCGCTGATATTTGGCACAAAGGTGAACGACTATACTCTTTCTACAGCGGCATCCAGGGATTTGCGGAATATTGCGCGATACTCGGTTCGCACTTTTGGCCGGCAGCAGGCTCGGGTCTACGGAGATGCGTTTCGGGACTGTTTTAAGGCAATCGCCGAAAACCCTTATATGGGTCAGTCGCAGGATCTGGTTCGCCCTGGTTTGCGTCGCCTCGACCTTAAGCGTCATTCCATCTACTACATTCCCCACGACGACGGTGTCTTGGTTGTTCGGGTGCTGCATTACCGACAGGACGCCTGGGCCCACTTAAAATAGGGCAGTTATGCCAGGGCATTCTCCGCTGCTTTTGCCAGGCGCAGGACCTTGCCTTCGTTGTGGCCAGTCGCCATGAGGGACAGGCCGACGGGCAGTTGGCCGGGGCCCTGACAGGGCAGGGTAACACCACAGGTTTCCATGATATTGCCCAGGCGGGTATTTCGGGTCATGGCCAGGTTGGCTTCATCATAGGCCGCCGGGTTATGTTCCAGGTCAGCAATGGGCGGCGCGATCCGGGGGCAGGTGGGATGCACGACGGCGGCAAAGCCCGCCGTGCGGGCCCGATAACGGGCGGCGATGGCGGACAGACCTATATGGGCGGACTCCGCATCGATGGCGGTTAATTTCTTGGCTAGATCAAAGCGGGAGCGGATGCCCCAATACATCTCGTCTCCCCGGGCCTCCACCTTGTCATACCAAAGGGCATAGGCCTCAGCCGAGATGATATTGCCATGTTTGGCGACCAGGTCGAAGGCTTCGGCGAATTCCGGAACTTCGCCCTCTATAATCTCGGCCCCGGCATTGCTCAATCGATCCAGGGTCGCGGACATGGCGCTTGCGACGGTCTCATCCAGGTCATCGAACATGATATCCGTCGGCTTCAACAGGCGCACGCCATGCAGGGAGGCACCCCCCAGATCATATGGTCGGCTGTCGTTCAACATGGCAAAAATCGCGTTGGCGTCGCCGACGTCCCGGGTTAACGGCCCGATGGTATCAAAGGTGGGCGAGAGTGCCAGAATGCCGTCAAGGGGCAGAACGCCGATGGTTGTCTTCAAGCCGACAATGCCATTCAAGGCGGCTGGAATACGGACGGAGCCGCCGGTGTCGCTGCCGATCCCCGCAGGCGCCAACCCGGAGCGTACGGAAACACCAGCGCCTGAAGAGCTGCCACCCGGTACCCGTTCCACTTCATCATCCGCACCGTTTGCCGGCGTGCCAAAGATCGGGTTGATGCCGAGACCCGAATAGGCAAATTCCGACAGGGTGGTCTTGCCCAGACAGATCATGCCGGCAAGGGTGGCCCGGCGCAACAACAGGGCATCACGCTCTGGCACCCTGTCCCGCAACAAGGCCGAGCCGAAGGTGGTTTCTGTCCCCGCCGTATCCGTTAGATCCTTCCACGACATGGGCACACCATCAAGCGTACTTTGGCGCAGGCCGGCTTTGGCGCGCACTGAAGCCGCTGCGGCCTCAGCCCGGGCCCGATCTGCCGTGGTGCGAATATAGACCCTATGGTCCGTATCCTCCGTCGCGATGCGGGAGAGAAAATGCTCTGTCAAATCAACAGGGTCGATCTGACCGTTTTGGATGGCGGCACCCAGTGCCAGGGCCGTCATCTCGTGCCATGCTGTATCATTCATAGGTATAGATTAACCCGTGAATGGATGCTGGACAACGCGTTGCTCCGGGGTGAATGTGCCCTATGGCAAATAACACTCATATTGACCATATTGTAACCGATGTGCTGATCGTCGGCGGCGGCCTGATCGGCCTGAGCCAGGCGCTGGCGTTTGCCTCGGCGGGGTTGCGGGCCGTGGTGGTGGAGCGTCAGGAGCCAACAGATCTTACCGCAATGGCCCATGATGGCCGTGTCTCAACCTTGTCATACGGTTCCGCCGCCATGTTGAATCAAGTGGGGGCTTGGTCTCATATGGCCGATTATGCCGGTCCTATTGAAGAGATCAGGGTGGCGGACAATGGCGCGCCGTTGTTCCTGCATTTTGATCATCGGGAGGTCGGCGACCAGCCCTTCGGCTTCACGGTGGAGAACCGATATATCCGCCTGGCCCTGCACAAGGCGATGGAAGGAAAAGCAGAGATCACCTTGATTGCGCCTGGTGAATTGACGTCGTTGGAGCGACTTCAATCGGGTGTCCACGGCACCTTGTCCGACGGCCGCACGATCCGGGCCCCGTTGGTGGTTGGGGCCGAGGGGCGGCATTCGCCGCTGCGTCAGGCCGCCGGTATTCGTTCCCTATCCTGGCAATATGATCAGACCGCAATTGTTACCACAGTGCGCCATGCAGGCGGCCATGGCCGTATTGCAGCGGAATTATTTCTGCCCGCGGGCCCCTTTGCCCTGCTGCCCATGCGGGGTAACCGATCCGCTCTGATTTGGACCGAAAAAAACGCCGATGCAGCAAAATTCCTGGCCCTGAACGACGCTGCCTTCAACGACGAAATTATGGCCCGGGCAGGCGACCATTGGGGGAGCATCGAATGTGATGCACCACGATGGAGCTATCCCCTGGGCCTGCAAAATGCTGAACGTTATATTGATACCCGATTGGCCCTGATCGGTGATGCCGCCCACGGTATGCACCCTGTCGCAGGCCAGGGCCTGAACCTTGGCTTACGCGATGTGGCTGCCTTGGCCGAGGTGGTGATCGACAATGCCCGTCTGGGCTTGGATATGGGTGGTGGCGAGGTTTTGCGCCGCTATCAGCAATGGCGTCGCTTTGATGCCCTGACCATGTTGATGATGACGGATGGTCTGGTGCGTTTGTTTTCCAACGATATCACGCCCGTGCGTCTGGCCAGGGTATTGGGCCTGGGCGTGGTCAATAAAATTGGTCCGGCGAAACGTTTCTTTGAACGTCACGCCGCTGCCATGACTGGCGATCTGCCAAAGTTGATCCGGGGCGAGGCGCTATAGGCGGTGGAGCGCTAAATTTCCAACTCCACAATGACGGGGGCATGATCCGAGGCGGGACTGTATCCCCGCGCGGTCTTAAAAAC
>Ga0233429_1005709_pt1 | contig 10210 bp, 11 predicted proteins | sample SI_118_April2016_3_FD_179879 | JGI IMG/M metagenome (GOLD analysis project Ga0233429, IMG submission 179879) | Seawater microbial communities from Saanich Inlet, British Columbia, Canada - SI_118_April2016_135_MG | ecosystem: Environmental > Aquatic > Marine > Inlet | place: Canada: British... | reverse complement strand
TTTTAGTGTGGTCGATGTCCTTTGTTGCGAAACGTTTCGAAACATTTATGCAAGCAAGGTTCAATCTTCGAACCTGACTTAAAGCACTGTTGGCCGCATTTTTTAAGTGCTGGAGATTGGTCTTCGCAGTTCCAGTTGCACTCTCTTTGTTTTGGGGATCCTTCGGGGTACTGGTTGCAAATGTTGTTGCAACTTGCGTTCCTGAAGCACTGTTTGGCCCCCTGAAGATTTTTACTTGTTGCGCAGTAGTTGCACGTAGAAAGGCAATTTTTTTGATCTTTAGCAGTTAGTTTTAGCCTTTTGCATTGTTCTCGACATTGTTTGTTGGCTGCATTGGTAAACGGATTTGCACAACTAGCAAAACACTTTGAACGATCTTTCCATTGTTTTAGATCCCAGCACTTGTTTCCACATTTTATAAATGTTGGATGAGTTGCATTTTTGCATGCCCATGTGCACTGTTGGCTTTTTTTGAATGGTCGAACATGTTTGCATTGTATGTCGCATATTTGGTTAAGCAGGCAGCTTTCGCGGTCAAGTTTTCTGGATTGCGTGCAAGAGTTACACGCTCTCTGGTCACCAGAGTTGCTTTTTGCTGCTTTAAGACAACGTTCGCGCAGTTTTGATGTTGTTGATTGTGCAACAGGTTTTGTTGCAGCCTTGCGCCTTTTTACAACTGCTGGAACATGTCGCTGAACGACACCGCTTACAAATCCTGGTCGTTTTGACAGAGCCTTCACTTTTTTGGCCTGATGATGCTTTGTGGTTGATGCTTGTTGTGTAGGTAATTTTTTGTGGCCACTGTTGCGTTGTTGCCTTTCACATTGAAAAATGCAGCGGTTTGCATTTTTCTCTGTTTTGAATTGCTTGAAGCAGTTTTGGCCACATTTTTTAAGTGTTGCAGGGTTGTCTCTGTAGTTCCATATGCATTCGCCTTGTTTGTGCTCATTTCCAGGGTGTTTTGATATGCAGTGGTTCGTTTTACACATGTTTAAGCAGTACCACTCTGGATCTTTACAATCTCCATTTTTAGGACTTGGCTTAAAGCAGTTTTGACTGCATTTTTTAATTTCTTCAGGTAGGTTTGAATTTTTACAATTCCAGTAACAACCGATCTGTTTGGGGCTGTCTTTTGGTAGATTGTGGCACTTGTGCTTCATTGAGCATTTTACCATGTTAAAGCAGTGGCGCTGGTCCTTGTTTGACTTCAAGCTAGCGCATTCGCTACAGGCTTCTGTTAAGAATTTTTTGGCGGACATACTTTTAAGGCCCTTCCCTCTAGATGCAGTCCCTGTTGTCTGGGTGGCCATATGCATGCATTGTTGCTGGAGTGAGAGTTGCCTTGGCACAGCTTTAACTTTTTTGGACACTAGTGGCTTTGTAGTTTTTCTGCGCCGCCAAAGTTTGTGAACGGCTCTATTAATAGCGCCCTCAACTCCCCTCTCAACTTTTTCTGCTTCTCGTATTAAGCCGAAATCTGCTTGGGTTGAGCCTGCGATTAATAGAATCGCTGTGAGGGTAAGTAATATTGAAACCTTTTTCATGATAAAATTCCTTAGTTTAAAAAGCTTGCTTCATGCGTGAATGCCTCTACGGTTCATCACGTTCCATCTCTATTATAGCAAGTCCAAAATTCAAATAGCAATAGTTGTCGTTGTTCTGATCGGCTGTGAGGGGTTAGATGTTTGGGCAGCAAAAAGCCCCGAGATAGTTAAACTACGTCCGGGGCTTTTTAATCGTGAGTGTGAGAGTGGTTATTTATTTATGATTATGTTTTCGTCGGTCTTCTTTTTGAAAGCATTTGTCCATACATGGGCCGAGTTTTTTCTTTGTCTTGAAGGTTTTAATGCATGTATCGCCACAACGGTGAAGTTTTGGAGAGTGATTTTCACAGTTCCAATGACAGTTACGACTGTTTATGCTGTTGGGAGTTAGTTTGTCACATGTTCGATGGCACGTTCTTACTTTTTGACGGAGCATTTCCCTTTTTGCGTCCACAAAGCAACCTTTACGACCCTTGCCGGTTTTTAGCTTTGCGCAAAAATTACAAAATGCAGTGTAGTATTCTTTGGCTGACCCATTTGCTTTTTTAGTATCAGGATTATAATTTTCAGTTTTGCCAGTCATCGGGTTTGCAGCATTTAAACACTGTTGTTGAGGCGAAAATTGCGTGTGTTTAGTTGTATGTTTTCGAGCCACAACAGGACCATGTCCATGCCTTCTAGTTCCCTTGAGAACGTGACCTATTTTATTTTCTGCACCCTTAATTGATTTACCGATGTTAATAGCTTGGGCTGAATCTGCGATTAGCAGAGCAGTAGCAATGGTTAGTAATATTGATAGCTTTTTCATAATAAAACTCCTGAGTTTAATAAAGCTTATTTCTTGTGTGCGTACCACCGTGGCACGTCACTTATCTCTTTCAATATAACTTAATGGAATTACAAATAGCAATAGTTGCGCTCTGGGTTGGTCAGATATTATTTGGGCAGCAAAAAGCCCCGAGAGAAGTTAAGCTGCGTCCGGGGCTGGCTTGTTTCGCGAATGCGAAGTTAGCGTATGATGTTGTCTGGAGCGAATCTTTCTAGATGTAATCCTTGGCTAGCAAGACACCTTCCGGTGCATTCGTCTACATTTCTTGGGCTAAGCTTGCGGCATACGGTTGCGCAGATAATCTCTTTTACTGATCGTCTGACTTTATCTTCTAGGCCGTCAGTAGCCTCTTCTAGTCTTCGACGAAGAGTCTGGGTTATTGCGGGTGTTAGGGCGTTAGACAGCTCTTGTGCGATTGGGCCAGCAAGATGAGAGGTGGCTTGTGAGCCTACGTGACCGATAACGTCACCAGCTTTGTCTCGGAGGTCATCAAATAAACCACCATGAGTATGATGTGCGATGCCGATTATAGCTCCTACAGCGAGTAGGCTTAATATTATTTTTTGCTTCATGGCTTGTTTCCTTGGTCATGAAAGTGTTTTGGTGACTCACCAATGAGCCCCTTCTTATTTACACACTAACATTTATAAATTGCAGAATGTAATAGTTTTGTGGTGAAGGGGTTGTGTTTATCAGCTGCGAAGAGCGTGCTGGTAGGTTATAAGTTTCGGCGCAGTTTGTATAAGGCAGGTATACCTGTTACGGCAAGCAAACTTTGGATCATAAAGAGGTTATCTTTTTTGTCATCCCCGGCTTGAACGGGGATCCAGTCTTTTAGTAGTTCATTTGATAGCATAGAGCATGCAGTTTTTTATTGTTGCGGTTTGTAAACATTTTAATATTTTACGGAAGCAGAAATTGTTTTTAGTTCTGGATACTCGTTCAAAGCCGGGGATGGCAAAATTAGGAAGTTTTTAAATCAGCGAAATAGGGTCAGGCCGGGGAACGGTTTTTTAGACGTAATAACAACGGTAGAAGGCGTAGTAAGGTTAGGATTTTGGTGTCGTTAAGCGAAGACAGCGAATTGGCCTGCCTTTGCTTAACGACAATTGATTATCTAATGACGAAGTTTACCAGCCTGTTTTGTACAAAAATGGCTTTGAGCTCCGTTTTGTCGGCGAGCCATTTCTGGGCAACAACCTCACGGGCTTGTGTAACTACAAATTCTTGATCGCTGTTAGTTGGGACTTCGATTTTTGCTCTAACTTTGCTATTTACCTGTACCACGATGGTTACTGTGTTTGCAATTAAGTAATCAGGATTGTAAGTCGGCCATGAGCAGTCTGCTAGTTGTTTGCCAAGGAGTTGCTCAAGCAGTTCGCTGGCCATGTGTGGCGCTATCGTCGAGAGTAGGCTAAGAATCTGCTCAATGCTAACATCGCTTAATTGAGCTTTGCGCTCGGTAAGTTTGTTGGCAAGCTCCATGAATGCAGAAATTGCAGTATTTGGCTTGAAGCGATCTAGGCGCGATTGGAACTCTTTGATGAAGCGGTTAACATCAGCCTTAGTCTTGTCGTCTTCGGCTTGGTCTTTTTGTAGGCGAGTTTCGGGTGCGGTAAGATGGTTCCACAATTTATTTAAAAATCGTTTGATACCATCAAGTCCGTTGTCTTGCCATTCACAGTCAAGCTCTGGTGGTCCTACAAAAAGAATGTACAAACGCAGCACGTCAGAGCCGTATTTATCGACGATGTCGTTGGGGTTAACAACGTTACCCTTCGACTTGGACATCTTTTCTACCTGGCCAGAGTTTGATCGCTTGCAGACCATTCCCTGATTAAAGAGCTGTTTGAACGGCTCATCAAACGGTAGATGCCCTTGATCGTAAAGTACTTTTACAAAAAATCGTGCGTAAAGCAGATGTAGAATTGCATGCTCAACGCCGCCTACATACAGGTCAACTGGTAGCCAGTACTTCATGTCCGCAAGGTCGAATGCTTTATCCGTTAAATTTGGATTAGGGTACCGCAAAAAGTACCAGCATGAACCGGCCCACTGCGGCATGGTGTTTGTTTCGCGCTTTGCTGGACCATTACATTTTGGGCAACTTGTGTTTACCCATTCATCGATGTCTGCAAGAGGAGATTCGCCAGTTCCCGTAGGTTGATAGCTTTTTACATCAGGAAGTTCGATTGGCAGCTGCTCTTCTGGCACAGGCACAACGCCACAACTTGCGCAGTGAACCAATGGAATAGGCTCGCCCCAGTATCGCTGGCGTGAAAAAATCCAGTCTCGTAGACGGTAAGCATCTTTTGGTCGTGCATAACCTTTTTCTATGCAGTAATCGATTACTTCTTGTCGGCAATCACCAGAGCGCTTGCCCGCAAAGGCTTCAGGCGCACTGAGAATGCCGTCTTGCATGTCGATGTAGCAGGTTTCAAGATTACGTACTTTTTCAGCCTCAACTGGATCTTTTGGGAAGAGTATCGGCTTTATAGGAATGTTGTATTTTTTGGCGAAATTAAAATCACGTTCATCGTGTGCGCTGCATTTTACAATTCCGGTTCCGTAGTCGGCCAGTGCAAAGCTGGCAACCCAGATCGGTAGATCTGTGCCGCTTACCGGGTCTTGAATGTAGCGGTTTGTAAAAATACCTTCAGGTTCAGCTTCTTGACCAGGTTCTTGGGTTAGTCTGCTTTCAAGAATTCGGGCACAAAATTCTTGAATCTGGTCTTTGTTGTCAACATTCTCGATTAACTGCTCAAGGAGCGGATGGTCAGGAGCTATAACAACGAATGTATCGGCTGCAAAGGTCTCAAAATGCGCTGAAAATGTCTCGATGTTGATGTCGCCATCTTTGAGTGGAGCACTAAAAATTAAGCCCTGAGACTTTCCAATCCAGTTGCGCTGCATCAATTTAACTTTTTCTGGCCAATCAAGTGTATCAAGGCCATCAAGCAATTTTTGTGCATAGGCGGTTATTTTGAGTACCCATTGTCGAACCTCTTTGCGAGTTGTTGTAGTTCCACAGCGTTCACACGCTCCTTCTACTACTTCCTCATTTGCAAGGCCGGTTAGGCAAGATGGGCACCAATTTATTGGTCGAGTTGACTGGTATGCAAGGTCAGCTTTGTACATCTGCAAAAAGATCCATTGCGTCCACTTGTAGTAGTCGGGATCGGTGGTGTTTAGCTCCTTTGACCAGTCGTAGATTGCACCAATTTTTTGTAGCTGATCTTTGAAGGTAGCGATGTTTTTTGCTGTACCCTTGGCAGGATGAATACCTTTTTTGATAGCATCATTTTCTGCAGGTAGGCCAAAGGCGTCCCAGCCCATCGGGTGTAGAACGTTATAGCCTTGAAGTTGTTTTATTCTTGAATAGACGTCGGATAGTACGTATCCGCGCCAATGGCCAACATGCAGGCCGGACCCTGATGGATACGGAAACATATCAAGGCAATAGAATTTTTTAAGGCCCTTTTTTGCATCATGAGTGATAGGTGGATTCTCTTTCCAGATCTGTTGCCACTTCTCTTGAGTGGCTTTGACATCGTATTTCACGCTCTGTCCTGCGATAAGTTGGGTGTTGAGAAAAGCCAAGCACTCTGCGGCTTGTATATTATCTGCAGTTTAGCAAAATAATATTTTTTCAAAAATTGACGTTAGTTTGTGCGGGATTGCGAGCTCAGGTTTTTGAGTTGAAAACGCCTTATGATTGACTAATTGTGACATATCTGTAAAATAAAAAGAATACTTTTACATGGATTTGTGGGGTTAATTATGAAGAAATTTATATTGTTATTTTCGATGTTGACCATGGCTACCGCTTTTGGTGGTTTGGATTCTCAAGAAACAAATAATTCTAAAGACGCCAAGAATACTCAATATGCAAACAGACTTTTGACGGAAGGCCCTGTTATTTATAAGCCTCACGTAAAGGCTTTCTGGGACAAGTGTGGAGATTATGCCTACTGGGGCTGGACTGGTGGTAACCCACTAAACGCTGCAGTAGAACTAACGCTCCGCTGTGCGAGGTCTAAATGGATTAGAAGAACGAATTGGCTTAATGAGCATAAGAATCATGTCAGAGCAGTTGGTGCTGCGGTTGTAGTAGGTTCAGCTCTAATTCGTACTTATCGTGGCTACAAACCAGAAATACGAATCATAACTGCTATGCGTCCTGCGTTCCATGCTTTATGGGACTGGAAGCGACTTTTGGCTTCGGCGGTATGTTTTTTTGTAACATAGTTTTGTCACGTAATAGTTGCTGCTTAGGCAGGCTTAAAAGATTAATATAGCTCTCAGGCTAATCCTTGGGGGCTATTTTTTTGTGTGTATCAACGGGTTTGTTTTGCTTGCAGAATAGGTAGCATAGATTGACAAATTGTGTAAGATTAGTAAAATAAAAGGTAAGAAATTTATATATACGCCTTTGGAGGTTAATTATGAAGAAGTTTATATTGTTAAGTTTAATGCTGACGATGGCAACTGCTTTTGGTGTCCGAATAGAAAGTTTGGATGGCGCTGAACTGCGGGATGCTGTAAGTCAGGATAAAGGTTTAGTTGTTTCTAAGGATCAGGGTAACTCTAAAAATGTTTTACATGTTATTCATCATCGTTCAGATGAAGATAAGCAAGAAGGTCCTTTGCCTGTGAAGCTTAGTGACCAAAAGCCTGTGCCAGTTTATTTGGCTAAAAAAACATGCTCACAATGGCTTACAACCAAGTTTCATACCTACAAAATTTGGTTAGCTCTTAATCCTGCAAACGCCCTGACAGAAGCTGTCGTTGGTGTATCATCTTTGTTTGGCAAAAATAACCGCATTACCAGGCATAAGAATGCTATACGATTAGTTAGTGGCCTAGCTGTTGCTGGTTCACTGTTATACCGCGTTCGTGGTAGTTATAAAAAAGATTCGCTCTTTGTGACCGGGTGTAAAATGACTGGAACTTCTCTTAAGGATTGGTATCGTTTCGTTTACCCAGGCGCAATGGTTGTTCTTCGTTGTGTGTTTGAAAAGCCTTCAGAAGGTGGTAAAGCTTTTCCATTTTCTCAGATGGAATCTGCATCTTCGTTTCTTAGCAAGATTAAGTTGTGGGTGACTAAAAAAGTAACTGCCTAAAAAACCAGGCAAAAAAAATAGCTCTCGAGTTAATTCTCGAGGGCTATTTTTTTTGCTCTAACGGGTTTTCTTTGTCTAGACTTTGTTGAGCTGTGGCTGGGGGATTGTTGTTTAGGAATTCTGGAATATGTCTTCCAATCGCTCCAAATAGAACAAAAAAAAGGATTATGCCGAAATAATCAGACATTGTTATCTACTCCCTTTGTTGTTTGTAGGCCTCAAAGTCTGGTTGGGAAGTCTAGAAAAACGTAATCGAGCCCAAATTTCTGCTTCAAGTGTTGGGCGACTGCTTTGGGTCCCAGTGTCTCGGTTCGATAGTGCCCGGCTAGTATTACGTTAATACCATTCTCTTTGGCTACATGATACATGTAATGATTCATCTCGCCAGTGATAAAGGTGTCAAAGTCTCGTTCTTGAGCTTCTTTAAGGCCAAACTGACCACCACCGGTTATGATTGCAACTTTTTTCACCGGTTTGCCTGAAAAGTGGTAAGCGTTAACTTTGTCCTGAAGTTGCGTTTCAATAAGTGTTACAAAGTCATTAAAGTTTGTTTTTTGGTTTTTTACTGTACCCATCATGCCGATAAGTGAACCGTGATAAAGGCCCATCAGTTCAGGGTTTTGTAGCTCGAGAAGGTCAAAAAGAACTTTGTTGTTGCCGCACTCGGGGTGCATATCCAGGGGTAAGTGTGAAGCGTATACAGAGAGGTTGTTGTCGAACAAAAATTGTAGTTTTTTCTTGAATAGCGGTGTAATTCGGCCTTCTTTGCGGTAGCTCCAAAACATACCGTGATGAGCAAACAGAAAGTTGCATCCATTCTCAACCGAGGCTTTAAATGTGTCTAGCGTTGCATCGGTTGCAACAGCAATCTTGCTAACCTGTTCATCGCCAGGAACCTGCAATCCATTGATTGAGTCATCTTTGATTTTATCAGGATCCAGATATGAATCTAGATAACTGACCAGCTCGTTTCTGTTCATGTCACTCCTTTTTAGCGCATGTCACTCGGCTGATAAATGCTTTTTGAGAAGCTCTTGTACAATTTTTGGATTCGCGTTTCCGCCAGTTTTTTTCATCACTTGCCCGACAAAGTAGCCAAACAGCCGGTCTTTACCTGACCGATAAGCTGCAAGTTGATCTGGGGATGCGTCGATAACGGCCTTAACAATGACCTCTATCTCTTGTGATGAACCGATCTGCTCGAGGCCTTTTGCCTTAACGATGTCACCGGGGCTGCCACCATTCTCGGCCATCTCGTCAAAAACGGTCCGTGCGGCACGATTATTAATGGCTCCGTTGTCAAGCATTGCTACAAGCTCGCAGAGTTGTTTTGGTGCAATTTTGCACTCTTTAACGGTAATTTTTTGGTCCTTTAGGTGTGCCATGATGTCACGTAGAACCAAATTAATAAGATTTTTGCTTGGTGTAATGGCGTATGCCTGCTCATAATAATCTGCAACTTCTGGATTGTAGATTAGAATATCAGCCTCATAGGCCGATAGATTGTTTTGTGAGCAAAGCCGTTCAAATTTCTGTTCAGGGAGCTCAGGTAATTCATCTTTGATTCTTTGTACCCATTCCTTGTCTATTTTTAGGACAGGCAGATCTGGTTCTCTAAAGTACCGGTAATCGGCTGCATCTTCTTTGCTACGCATACTTTTGGTTTTGCGCTCTACGGTGTCCCAAAGTCGTGTTTCTTGCACGATTTTTTCGCCCTTTAATATCTTTTTGATCTGACGTTCAGCTTCGTACTCAATCGCGTCGCGAATGAACTTGAATGAGTTGATGTTTTTTAGCTCGCAGCGAGTTCCAAGCTCGGTTGCGCTTCTGAGTTTAATCGAAAGATTGGTGTCAGCGCGGAATGCGCCTTCTTCCATGTTTCCGCTACAGATGCCCAGATACGTAACGATTGATCGCAATGTTTTTAGATAAGCAGTAGCTTGAGCTGCATTACAAATATCAGGTCTAGAAACAATCTCGATCAACGGTGTTCCGGCGCGATTAAGGTCAACAAAACTCTCGTTTGTGCCTGTAGCGTGGATGTTTTTACCGGCATCTTCTTCCATGTGAATTCGCTCGATGCGAATTACTTTTGTGCTTCCGTCATCCAGTCGAATATTGACTGAACCGTCTGTGCAGATCGGTTTGTCGCTCTGTGTAGTTTGGAAGCCTTTTGGAAGATCAGGATAGAAGTAATGTTTGCGAGCAAATTCTGAGTGTTGTGCAATTGTACAGTTAGTGCCAAGGCCCGCCTTAATGGCGCCATTGACTACTTCTTTGTTCAATACAGGAAGCACTCCAGGGTGACCGCAGCATATCGGGCAAATGTTCTGATTAGCGTCAGGTGTCGGGCTGTTTGGGCAGCGACAAAAAATTTTGCTTGCTGTGTTGAGCTGTACGTGAACCTCGATACCGATGGTAATCTCGTATTCTGGGTACCTCTCAAGAACTGATTGTGTATCAGCCATGACGTTCCTTCCTGATTGAAAGCGGTATATTATGCCGATGAAGCAAACGGCTCGCGTGCGACAATAGCGGTATTCGCAAGTCGCAAACGAGCTTAGCTTAGCATATTTATTTGATCTGTTTAATAGCGTGTTGCATACGAGTAAGTTTTGGCTCTAGCTGGAGCGTTATCGTGCAGCTTAGTTGTTTTTCTAGTTGTAGAATGCTGTTGTACAAGGCTGTATTGATATATTCGAACAGTTCTTGAT
>Ga0233429_1005705_pt1:0-5000 | contig 10218 bp, 8 predicted proteins | sample SI_118_April2016_3_FD_179879 | JGI IMG/M metagenome (GOLD analysis project Ga0233429, IMG submission 179879) | Seawater microbial communities from Saanich Inlet, British Columbia, Canada - SI_118_April2016_135_MG | ecosystem: Environmental > Aquatic > Marine > Inlet | place: Canada... | reverse complement strand
ACTGGCTGCGAGCCCTGCGCTTTTGATGATATTGGCCAACGCCATGCTTCCGCCTTCGGACGAAATACGTTTTTCGGCGAGATCCTGGGGTAGTGCTCCTTGCGAAAAACGTTCAACGAATGTCTGCTGTGCGGCTCTGGCATTGGCCAAAGAGTGAAAACGCGCGACGATCTCAGATGCCAACTCAAACTTGATATCACGCGGGTTTGCACCTTCGTCGGCCGACTGGCGCAATTTTTCAACCTCTTCGAGCGGACGAAAACTCAATAACTCAAAATAACGCCACATTAACTCATCTGAAACTGACATCAACTTGCCGAACATCTCGTCCGGTGCATCCGTGATTCCGACCGTGTTGCCGATGGACTTGGACATCTTTTGCACTCCGTCCAGCCCTTCGAGCAATGGCATAGTTAATACCACCTGGCTGGGCTGACCGTATTGTTTTTGCAGTTCACGCCCTACCAGAAGGTTAAACTTCTGATCGGTTCCGCCCATCTCCACATCAGCCTTTAAGGCTACAGAATCATAACCCTGCATCAACGGGTAAAGGAATTCGTGGATTGCAATAGGCTGGCCGTTGCGATACCGGTTAGAAAAATCCTCCCTTTCCAGCATTCGCGCGACGGTGTGTCGTGATGCAAGCCGAATAATACCCTCAGCGCCTAGGTCGTTGGACCAGCGTGAGTTGAACTCTACGATGGTTGATTCCGGATCAAGGATCTTAAAAACCTGTGACTTGTAGGTTGCTGCATTGGCCTCGATCTCCTCGCGCGTTAACGGTGGGCGAGTCGTATTCTTGCCGCTGGGATCGCCAATCATCCCTGTGAAATCGCCAATCAAAAAAATCACGTCGTGGCCCAGTTGTTGGAACTGACGCATTTTGTTGATCACCACGGTATGGCCCAGGTGCAGATCCGGTGCCGTCGGGTCAAAGCCTACCTTGACTCTTAACGGCCGATCCATAGACAGCCTGTCAATCAGTTCATCCTCAAGGAGAATTTCATCCGCACCACGGCGGATCTCAGCCAACACTGTTTTCGGATCCACTTGATTTTTATCATCAGTCATAACTGCGCGAATTCTAACCGACCTGCCGCTAGACCCAATGGTCACAAGTTCAGTTGCTCCACTGTTTTTTCCTCGAGCACGAAATGGGTGACTGGATGCCAGCCCAGATAGAGCCCTTGCAACGGGGCTTGAAAATTCAACGCCTTCCCCCTGCCGGGCCTCTTCCTCGCTCACTGCTGACTCCGTCCGATCAGCTGTTGTGATGACAATGATGGTTATTCGACGCGGATCACGACTCAACCTTAGGATCAAGAAACAAAGGCAAATCTAGTGGCTGAAAAATGGTTTTGCCTTCGAGAACCAACCCCCCAACCAAAACCCGATATACTCGTTATCGAGCCAGTCCTCGCTCTTGGCGCCTGAAAAGGCAAGATAGATCATTATCTACCAAACCTTAGTATTTACTTTAAGATCAGAGCGGAAATGATTTTGACGAATGAGTAAGGTATAGGTACAGTAAGGCCTGGATTAGCGCAAAGAGCGCTTTTTTTGTTGTGTACCCCCAAATGATCAGCAAGAAATCTCCAATTTTTGACCAAGACCTGCGCTACCTGGCTCGCGCCACACGCGGTCATGCGCGGCCCCTAGGGCGGCATTCCCACTGGGTGGCGACCCTGGTTATTGCTGTTGGGGTTGCTGTCTGGCTCGGAGGATCACCGGACGCTTCGGTTCAACGCTCAAAAAACGCACTTAAAACACAAGTCGACAGTGTTCTTGAGCACGACCCACTTCCCTCTGCACTTGTGGTGACCAAGGTGTTCCGTATTGACGGGGCGCAAGGTATTAATACATCTAATTTATCGATGGGGGCGACAACAACTCCTCCGATTTCCATTGCAGAACAAACTTCTGAGCAATCGATAGAACTTGCCGGTTCTGGCGCTGCTATAACTGCTATAACTGCGAATAATGCGGTCCTGCCCACGGTCGCCGCGGCCGCCACTGTGGTAAGCCCCACCCCCGCTCATACGGCAACGCCCGAAGCCGTGTCGCCCTGGGAGATTGTCGAGATTGTCAAGGGCGACTCACTGGTTCGCATCTTCACGCGTCTGGATCTGGATCCGGTCCAGGCAATTACGATCAGCCAATTGCGTGGTGCAAAACCGTTAAGCAATCTTCGGCCGGGCCCTTATCTTAAAATTCGTCGCGATGGCGACGATCTCTTGTCCCTGCAGTACCAACCGGACAGTGCACATTACCTGCGAGTCGAATCAGCGGACGGCCATTACCAGGCAGAGATGGTCAAGCGGCAATTTCAGATCAAGCAGCGCGAGGCAGTCATTGAGATCACCGACTCCCTATACCAAAGTGCCCACCGCGCCCGACTACCCGACTCGGTCACCTACCGTCTGGCCGGTATTTTTCAATGGCAAGTTGATTTCTCGACCGACATTCGCAAGGGAGATCTATTGACGCTGGTCTACGAAGAAAGATTTCTTGATGAAAAGAAAGTAGGTAACGGCCCAATCCTGGCCGCCAGCCTTGAGACAGGCGGAAACACCTACCATGCCATCCGCCACACCTTAAGTGACGGCAGCGGGCAATACTACACATCCGATGGCAGAAGCCTGCGGGGTGCCTTCCTGCGCGCGCCGATCGCCAACCCGCGAGTTACCTCGAACTTTTCCTATAAGCGACTGCACCCGGTACTGAAAATTCGCCGGCCGCATCTGGGGGTTGATTACGGTGCGGCACGCGGGACCCCTGTAATCGCAACCGCAGACGGCAAGATTGTGCGTGCTTCGCGCAAGGGTGGGTACGGGAAAACAATCATTATCCGCCATGGCCAGCAATACCATACCCTTTATGGCCACCTATCGCGCTATGCCAAAGGCATCAGAAAAGGGAAGTCGATAAAACAGGGTCAGGTGATTGGCTACGTCGGCACCACCGGACTGTCCACGGGACCACACCTGCACTACGAATTCCATGTCGATGGAAAACCCCGTAACCCCCGAAAATTCAAGACTCCCCGTACGGCATCAGTTAGTTCCAAAGAAAAGCCGGCTTTCATCGAGCACGCCAACGACTGGGTTGCACGGTTGCAAAGCATCCGCCAGACCTAAGTGCCGTTTGCCTTCCCCGGGGCTCACCCAGGTCGGACCCGGACACCCACTTCCTGATGAGTAGCGTATACATCGGCCTGATGTCTGGTACCAGCGCAGATGCCATCGATGGCGTTGCCGCTGAGATCGACGAGCATCAAGCACGCATCCTTGCAACCGCCTCTATCCCCCTTTCGGATACGCTGAGACAACGTATCCAGGCCGTTTCTACGGGGGCACACGACCGACTGGATGACGTGGCTGCACTGGACATCGACATGGCCAACGCCTTTACCGACTGCGCAGAAAAGCTCATGGCTGAACTAAAAACCCCGCCGATTGCTATAGGCTGTCACGGCCAAACGGTGCGCCATAGACCCGAGCAGCACTTTACGGTTCAACTGGGGAAAGGTGCGGTCATCGCCGCCCGCACCGGCATTGCTACGGTCAGCGACTTTCGCTCAGCTGATGTCGCGCTCGGCGGCGAGGGTGCCCCTCTGGTGCCGGCTTTTCATCGCGCCATGTTTGGATCTGATAGCGAGGATCGGGCAATTGTGAATATCGGCGGCATTGCCAACGTCACATTATTGGCCAAAGACGGTAGCGTACGCGGTTTCGACACCGGTCCGGGTAATACACTTTTGGATCATTGGTACCGCCAGCATAATGAGGGCGCCCTGGATGACCGTGGGCAATGGTCGCGAAAAGGTCGCATTGACGTCGATTTACTCGAGCGCTGTTGCGCCGACCCCTATTTTTCCCTTCCGGCACCTAAATCCACCGGGCCTGAATACTTTAACCTGGGCTGGCTAACACCTTTACTGGGCGGGCATGAACGCCCTGTCGATGTACAGGCTACCCTGCGTGCACTCACCAGTCGCACAATTTCGGGCGCGGTAAGTCAACACCTGTCTGGCGCGCAGCGAATCTACCTGTGCGGAGGTGGGGTCAGAAACGATGCACTGATCGAGGAGCTGCGCATGGATTTTGATGGCCTCACTGTCGACAGCACTGCTGCCGTTGGGATGGACCCTCAGTGGGTAGAGGCCTGCGCGTTCGCCTGGCTGGCGCACCAGCGGCTTGCCCAGCAACCGGGCAACATTCCGGCGGTTACCGGTGCGGCTCGCCCGGCGGTGCTAGGCGCGCTCTATCGCCCCTGACGTTCAGATCCCGAAAGAGGCACCGCAGCCACAGGTGGTGCTCGCATTCGGGTTGTTGACCACGAATCGGGTGCCCATCAGGTCATCAATAAAATCCACCTCTGCCCCCAAAAGGTACTGCAGGCTGAGTGGATCAACCACAACCTTCACGCCATCGCGTTCAAATTCATGATCATCACCCGCGGTCTCTTGCTCAAACTGAAAGCCATACTGAAATCCGGAGCACCCGCCGCCCTGCACGTAGACCCGCAGGCGCAACTCGGGGTTTGCCTTAGACTCAATCAGCGTATTGAGTCTCATGACCGCGCTATTGGTCAGAATTAATTCACTGGTATCGTTCATAACTGCCCAAGTGAGTTGTGGCTATCAATGAAATATGCGGGCTAACAGCCCCGGTTACAACCCCGCGCCAAAAAGGGAAAATGCACTTAAGGCGAGAGCGGTAAGGCCTGTAGCCCAGTCGTTTCATCAAAGCCATACATCAGATTCATGTTCTGTACTGCCTGCCCGGCTGCCCCTTTAACCAGATTATCCTCAACCGCAAGAATGACCGCGACTCCACCATCCTGGGGCTGATGGCACGCAAGCCGCGTGTAGTTGGATCCGCGTACGCTGCGGGTTTCGGGGTGTGATCCCGCAGGCATCACATCGACAAACGGCTCATCGGCATAACGCTCGGCATAAAGTTCGCTAAGATCAACCGTGGTGTCGGTCAATCGAGCAT
>Ga0233429_1005704_pt1 | contig 10220 bp, 17 predicted proteins | sample SI_118_April2016_3_FD_179879 | JGI IMG/M metagenome (GOLD analysis project Ga0233429, IMG submission 179879) | Seawater microbial communities from Saanich Inlet, British Columbia, Canada - SI_118_April2016_135_MG | ecosystem: Environmental > Aquatic > Marine > Inlet | place: Canada: British... | reverse complement strand
TGGATTTATTGTGATTCATATCAGGTTATCTCACATTGCCATTGTGGGGGAGAGGATAATCAAACCAGGGTACTAGGCCATTGCCGCGGAGCGGCTTACTTGAACAAAAATATCCAGCTGACAGCAACTCGCGTTTTTCGCTTCTCGCTTTCCCCAGTGGTTGGGCAAGTATTACTGCTCCGATCCACTTTCAGCGTTTGCCGCAGCTGATATTGGCGTTGGCAGCAGCAAAATTGGAGAAAAGATGAAAATCAACTTTGAATGTCAAGGGTGTCATAAAATCTTTGATTGCGATGTAGGGAATATTTCAATCAATGAGCAAACAATGCGTCCTGATTTTGAGAATCCCATCATTTGTCCGCAATGCGGGCAACGTACAATTGATGAAGTTTTTCTGACTGAACTTGGGCAGAGTCAATTGACAGACGCCACAATGGATCTATGACTTCATGGGATCCAACTGGAATCATTGCCAACAAGTATTTGCACCCGACAGCCCCGCACGTTTGGGGGCCTATTGTTATCCATTGCTTAACCACTCATTACTGTATCTGTCCCGTATAGTGTGGGCTGCGGGTGAAACCGGCGTTGGGAGGTGCGGCCATCTCTATTAAATCAAAAATAGGAGACAATATGTATAGAGTTACTCAACGAAGTTTTGCGCTCATCATTTTGTTTGTACTTGCAACGCTACTTATCGGTTGTTCGGCAACATCACCGGTGCCAGGCGCTCTGTATACAAACGTGGTTTCTCCATCTGGTGATAAAGTTGCCACTGATGCAGCAAGCTCAGAAAAAATCGGCGAAGCTTCATGTATGTCCGTTTTGTATCTTGTCGCCTGGGGAGAATGCAGCATCAATGAAGCAATGAAAAACGGTGGGATTAATAAAGTGCATCATGTAGATCAAAGATCGTTTAACGTCTATTTCTTCTATAGTCGATATACAACCATGGTTTACGGAGAATAAGTGATTAACCCAAACAACAGCTCCCAACAAACACATACAGACGGACGGCCCTCGCGGATTTGTGGTTTTCACTTTGCCCGACGTTAAACCACTCATTACTGCGGGAATTCAGTTCAGCTTGGGCCGCCGCTGATGTCGGCGTTGGGAGTGAATGTTAACAGGAAAAATCAAATGACTACGAAAGATGTTTTATTAGATTCAGGGAAATCCATCTTACAAAGCCTTCATGATAAGAATTGTCAGGAGCATATGGATGATTCTGAGTACATCCCCATCATTAAAACAATTATTAAGGGTTTGTCAGAGTATGCGGCAAACATAGAACTCCCAGCAAATCAAATTACTGATTTAACGAATAGTTTAAAAAAACATGCGCTGACACTTTACTTGATTGTGTGGCTTGAAACTGGGGAGGAAGGTGAAAACGAAGAAGAGGCTATACAAGAAGGTACAGAATATTTTCAATATATCTTTGAACACGAAATGTATCCCGAATGAACTTTGATATACCTACAATCGTTTTGATTTACACTGTACCAGCTCCCAACAAATAGCTACAGTTGACGGCCCCCGCAGCTTTGCGGCCTATTGTTGTTCATTGTTAAAAGATCAATTACTGCTTCGAATCAAGTTCAGTGTGGGCCGCAACTGAGCCCACCGTTATGTGTCGAAAAAGAATGAAAGTATATAAATACCTCCCAAAAAAATATGTAAGTTCATTTGTAGATCAAGGGTTGATGCTTTTTTGGTCACTATCTTATTTTAGAGATTACGAAGACCAAATTCGTGGTGATCAATATGAAGGAACAAAAAAGTTTCAACCAAAAGTTGGTCTGCAAATTACCAAAAGTACAGGTGAACAATTTTATATGCAGACATCTTTTGAGTCATCAGTCCAAGCAGACGATATTTTCGTATTTTGTACAAGTGAGGTTTGTTGTAAAGAACTAGCAATAGAGTTTGATGCAACTATTTGTGTCGAAATAGATCTTGATAGTTTTGTTTCAAAGCTTAAAGCGGCACTTATACCTATTCAAAAAGTTTTGAAAAAAGAGATCTTTCATAAGACAGTGGAATATTACTCAGAAACAAAACCACCGATAGTTGACTGGGCTCTCCCTGACAAAATCATCATGTCTAAACTTGAGTGTTTTCAGAAACAGAAAGAATATAGATTTTCATTTTGTTTCGGGGATGTACTCAACGTTGGAAATACTACACAACGATTCGGAAGCTCTTCTTCAAGTGGACCGTTTCGTTCATCAGATTATCCTAAACAAGAATTAAGATTAGGAAACATGAAAGATTATTGTAAAATTCATAAATTCACATAACGAATTTATCAAGCCGACGGCACCCGCAGTTTTGCGGCCTTTTATTGCCCTTTTGATTCTCCACGTTTTACTGCTTCGGCTCAAGTTCCGTGTGTGCCGCGCCTTATAATAGTGTTAGCAATAAATAATAGACAGATAAATATTTTGGATTGCATCTGTAGTACCACTTTGATATCATCAATTCATGCCAAGAAAATTAAAACAATTGATTCGTGATCTTGAAAAAGCAGGTTTTGTTAATCGCGGCGGTAAAGGGAGTCACAGGAATTTTGTCCACCCAGATTTGGCAATTCCGGTGACGATTTCTGGCAAACTTAATGACGATGCAAAGCAGTATCAAGAAAAAACCATCAGATCTGCAATAGAGGAGTTGAGCAAATGAAAGAAAGTGACAAATATCTTAAAATTGTTGAATGGTCGGAAGAAGACAAATGCTATATTGGTACTTGCCCAGGTTTGTTTCTTGGTGGGTGCCATGGTGACGATGAGGCAACGGTATACAAAGAACTGTGCAATACTGTTGAGGAAAACATAGCTTTGTACCGAGCAGATAATAGGTCTTTACCCAAAGCAACCAGAAAAAAAGAGTATTCTGGAAAATTTCTGTTGCGTACTGGAAAGGAGTTTCATAAAGTTCTATCAATTAAAGCACTCCAGTCAAATGAAAGCTTAAATAGCTATTGTATCAAAGTCCTCAAAAACTCAGTAACTCATCTAAATCAGTCAAAAAGCTAACAATTTTTTGCAGACCGACAGCCCCGCACATTTTGTGTCCTATTGTTACCCATTGTTTCGCTACATATTACTGTGTCAGTCCGGTTTTGTGTGGGCTGCGGCTGAAAAACGCGTTATCGCGCCGAGATAAGCTCGGTGTATCTTGCAGGGTGAAAGTCCCTGTCGGGTGTAAATGCTGAGAAGTGTCTGCGTAAGGGCTAGCCACCCACCCGTATCGAGCCTTGGACCTATGGCGGAGTAATGTCGTGAGATATAACGAACAAGATGGGTTAAGCGTAGGCAGAGAATCCTATAGGCCGCAGGGGAGATCGCGCTCCCTGAAGTGCTGGTACAGCTTCGAAATGCTAATTGTGGACGCCGAGGGTTTTAACACGCGCCGAAGGCAACACAGAAGCATCCGCAATGGCTAGGATGTGGAGGTCCACCGGAGTCATCAGGTCGTGGCATGTAGGAAGAGATACACTGGAGAACTCGGGAAGGCCCAAAAGTTCCTGATGTAGGGATGCCAACAGAACGGTATACAGTTATTGAGGCAATGAAAGGGAAACCTTGAAACGGATCTAGACTGGAATCTGCCCTGTTGTACAAGAACTATAAGTCAGGCGGGCGTATTGATCCTGGCGGATCAAAACGCTACATGCTCTTGGGTTGTCTTATCAGGCATAGTACTCTGAGGTTGGGAAAGCCAGCCACATGGGGAAGGACCTGACGGAAGTACGTAGCCCACAAAGGAAACTTATGCCGGACACGCAGGATCGGATCAACATAAGCAAACCTCACTGCGGGGAATAGCCACTGGATTTTGTAACGGGCAACTGTGAAAATCCGCGCGAAAGCGAGTACAACCGAGGAACCGAATGCGAGAAAACCGCACGTTCGGGTCTGTGCGGGGGGCTCCTGGTGACAGGAGTTCCTACCGCCGATGAAGATTAGGGGAAGTGAATTCTAATTTAACTGAAGATAGGAGAGATTTAGGAAAGATGTCTGTATACGTCTTTTCGATTTCCGATTTTGACAATCAGTATTACTAAAACGTCATTTTGAATTTCATAGATTATTCGATAATCTCCAACCCTCACCTTGTGGAAGGAATTATTTCCTTCCATCTTTGTTGTTTCAGGTGAAGGGAGGTTTTCTTCCAAGCTGTTAATCTTGTCTGCAATTCGTCTTTGAGCGGACCGAGGCAATTTTCTTAATGCTTTAGCGGCAGATTTTTTGAATTTTATTGTGTATCTCAAAGATCAAGCTCCCTTCGAAGAGTAGACCAACTGATATCCTCTCCTGGTTCATCTTTAGCTTTCCAGGCGTCATGTATATCAATTTGGTCTTCTAGCTTCTGAAGTAGCATGAGATCTTCAATTGATACTAAAGCGGCAAGTTCTTTGCCCCTTCGAGTCAAGACAACAGGTTCTTTCCCGTATGCAACTTGGTTGATAATTTCTGCAAGGTTTTTTCTTGCATCAGCGGTCGTAATTTTATCCATTTTTTTGCTCCATATTGTACGTTTTGTACATATATTATTATTTGTACGCCAGGATGTCAAATACTCATCTAATAGGTTGAATTCATAACAAATTTATCAACTGGACTGCATATCGTCACTGCAGGGTTCAAGTGAAGTGATCCTGGTGAAACCATCTTGGTTTAAAGTCCGGTGTCGCAACCGGTTATAATGGTGTTAGGGATTCAAGGAGCAAAGAATGAAAAAGAACGTCCTATTGTTTGTACCGCTCTTACTGATAGGCTTTACCAATATTCTTTATACTTCGGCGTCTTCCTCAGACACGTCGGAATATGTACGTGAATCAGCCGTACAGTCCGAGTCGACAGACTCATACGAGCAAGTCTTAAATATCTGGAAGACTCCAGAAGACATCAATGTTTGGATTGCTGCCAATTTCTTGTACGACATGGCTCGAGCGTTACAACTGTCTGAAACCCAAAGAGTAAAGAATGCGCAGCTATTGATATACCACCCCTCCGAATTCTTTACTCTAAAGTCCGGTGTATGTGTTGACCTATCACGTTTTGGTGTTGAGACACTCAAACGTATAGATACACGGAGTGAACCAAAATATCTGATGATTGAATTTGATCCAATACAAGTTGCTGGAAATACATTACGATTGCATTGGCTTGTGAGTTTTAAACGTGATGGCAAGCGCTATTTTTTCGCTGATTCGAAACGGCCAGGTCATATTGCTGGCCCATACAATGATACGCGAGAATTCATAAATGAGTATGCGCAATATCGAGGTCGAAAGATAGTGTCTTTTCGAGAGCTGGAATCGTACCAAAAGAAACGTCGTACCAAAAGGCAGAAGCGCCAGGTGCTATCTAAAAGTCCCTAACAAATTTCTGGAGACCGACCGCAATAGTCTGGCGGTTTACTTTTGGTTATAGGTTTTTTCTAAGTCACCTGTTCAGGCAAGTTCAGCGTGGCGGCGGCTCAGAAAAACGTTCGGTAAACAAACTAATAATGAAAAACAAATTAATAGATGCAATTACATCTGAGCAAGCTTTGGGCATTTTAAAGAATCTTGCTGAAAAAGATCGAAGTATTGCTGATCAAATCGAAAAAGAAGCAGAACGAATATTCAAAAAAGTAGATTCAGAAGAAATCTGTGAAAGTGTTTATTGGATTCTTGATGGCATAGACGTCGAAGAATTATGGGATCGCTCCGGTTCTAATAGAAATGGCTATTCATCACCTGATGATATGTCCATTCAAATGATGGAAGAGCTTTTGGATCCATTCGAGGAACAAATGAATAAATATATCGATCTTGGATTCGTCGAAGAAGCAAAGCAGTACTGCATGGGATTATTAAAAGGTATTTACAGGTATAACCAGGAATCAGAATCAGAATTTAAAAACTGGGCATCAGATGTACCGGGTGAATGCTTCAGTTATCTATTTAGAGAATGGAAGAAAGTAACCAAGAATAAACGATATCAAGAGGAGATGAGCAAATTCCTAAAAGACAACTGTTCTGAATGGTCGTAATATGTGCAACTTGAAGTCCCCTATCGGGTAGCCGCCGGTTTCTCTCCGGCAGCCCCCACACCACCCGGCGTGCGGTGTCCGCACCGGGCGGTTCATAAAACCTATCGAACCGTAGTCGGATAATGCATGTTAACCCACAATTCTTTTACCGAAATTAACCCCTGATCTTTCAACCATTGATTGGTCATTCCAGTTTGCGTACCCAAAGATTTGGACAGCCTCCAATAGCCTTTTCTACTTGAACCTGTAGACAAGGCGTGACTGCGAGAGGTTTTAAGTTTAAAAAGATTTCCCACCCGCGGACTGGGCCTTATACGACATTTCTGTTCGTCGGCTCATGATTTTGCGCCAGTTCAACGCTGCAAGTTTCGCGTCTCAGTCTTCAGACATTTCCTCGCGAATTTGCCCTTGCCTTTCGCTAGTAGTTAACGCTAATGTCTATAGAAAACAACATTAACGGTGATCTTCCTACAGAGGACTTTCACCTCATTAGTATATACCCATGCCGGGCGTACCGAGTTGCTGCAGCTGATGTTACCCGCCGCGGCTTTGCCGCTCTGGGCAAACCAGCTGAGCACAGTGTTGTGCTAATTTTTCTTCTGGAAAGAATGCATAAAGGAGCAAATTCATCATTGCAAAAAGTACCATTATTGGTACAATAGACCTCATGGAAATTACCTTCCGCTTAAAAGTAGCGTTTTATAAAACAAGCTCAGGTGACGAACCAGTACGTAAATGGCTCCAGGAGCTTAAAAAGGAAGATAAGAAAGCAATTGGGGAAGAAATTAAAACTGTTCAGTTTGGTTGGCCTCTCGGTATGCCAATTGTTCGCAAACTTGATAAAGACTTATGGGAAGTTCGGGTTTCTTTGAAGAGCCGAATTGCAAGAATTCTTTTTACAGTACATGAAGATTCCATGGTTTTACTCCACGGCTTTATAAAGAAATCCAAGAAAACCTCAGCTAATGATTTAAAACTTGCCAAACAACGTTTACAGAGTTTTGGAGGATAATATGAAACACAAGAATATCGGAAGTAACTTCGATGATTTTCTCGAAGATGAGGATTTATTAGCAGATGCTGAAGCAGTAGCAATAAAGAGAGTGGTAGCGTTTCAAGTCAACTCACTTATGAAAGAAAGAAAAATTTCTAAAACGGCTATGGCTAAACGAATGAACACGAGCCGTTCCGCCCTTGACAGGCTGCTTGATCCCATGAATACATCAATTACTTTACAAACTTTAGAGAGAGCGGCTCATGTAATTGGAAAGCGGCTTAAAGTTGAGTTTGTGTAGCCATGGCAGCACAAATCGGGTAGCCGCCGGTTTCTCTCCGGCAGCCCCCACACCACCCGGCGTGCGGTTCCGCACCGGGCGGTTCATAAAACCTATCGAACCGTAGTCGGATAATGAATGTTAACCCACAACTCTTTTACAGAAATTAGTCCCTGATCTTTCAACCATTGATTTGTCATTCCAGTTTGCGTACCCAAAGTTTTGGACAACCTCCAATAGCCTTTTCTACTTGAACCTGTAGCCAAGGCGTGACTGCGAGAGGTATTGTGCAAGCTTCTTAAACCTGACATCCATTGAGACAAACCAGCTTCTACCTGTGTACAGCTTTATCCTTCTTATGAATTCCTTGAAGGCTTTATCCGTCCACCTGATCTTAGTTCCTTTAAAGGTGAAACCAAGAAAGCTGGCTTTTGAAACAGCGACCACCTGACTCTTTTCCTGATTGATTTTCAGTTTCAGTTCTCGCTCAAGATAGGCTTTAATACTACTCATCACCCGATGCCCTGCACGCTCCGATTTTACCTGTTTATCTTGAACTTTTCGTGAGACTCTAACCATCAGAACGTCATGTTCCACTGTATCAAAGAATTTCGACAAATCCGTATCAATCGCAATTCGATAACCTTCACGAATATACTCTCGAAGTTGATAAACCGCTTGATGAGCTGATTTTCCTGCCCTAAACCCATAACTGAACCGAGAGAACCCTGGATCTAATATCTGGGTCAAAACCTGAGCAATTGCTTCCTACAGAGGACTTTCACCTCATTAGTATATACCCATGCCGGGCGTACCAAAAGTTTCCAGCAGACGGCCGGAGCTGGTTACCCGCAGATACGAATATCTCAGGAAAAAGGGAATCCGGTCGAAGCTCTATGATCTACCCACCGGCCGCGTTGTGCATACGGGTATGATGAGCCTGCGGGTACATAAAGATGATGCCGCAAAAGCCGAAGAATTGTTGAGAACAATGCCGGAATAATTCCGCTATCACAGATTATCTATCTGCACCGGCTCTATTTCGTCTGCCGGTTCGAAACTGAATACCTTTGCATAGAAATAGAATTCCACATCCAGAGCCCGTTCAATTTCGATTCGATGAATCAATAGGAAAATGGTCTTTATATGTTTTTAACAGAATTGACAAAAGTATCAGGTTTGAAGAAGCTGAACCAAAACAAAAAATTGAAGACCTTATTGATATAGTTGAGAATGATAAAATTGGGGCTTTCTTTGGTTAATTCTTCAAATCAAGTAAGAATCTCATAACAACAGCATAAACACGGACGGCTAAGCGCCCTCGGAGTGTTATTTTCCCAAAGCTCTGAATCAAAGATCACTGTTAATCAACTTTCATCTAAGCCGCCGGTTATGCTGGCGTTTATGACGAAAAACCTTTCAATGGTGTAAGTATTTACTGAGTTCTCTGTAGAAATTCTGATGTGATCCAATGGAGTAAAGGTATAGAGTTGAACCTTCGATTTCGTAGGCTAAAAGAATAAGATTGTTTCCGATTTTATATTTGTAAACTCTTATTCCTTGAAGGTCTCCTTTTTTAAGATCGCCAATATCTGGATTTGCCATGATTTCTCTAATGGCATCATCCAGTTTTTTAATCTGGTTCTTTTTCAGTTTTTTCTTTTGCTTTGCGAATGTTGGAGATTGAATAATCTCGGAGATTTTTCCCATATCTTATTCTCCAAAAACATATGGGGTTCCAAGTCCAGATTTTATTTCTTCCTTCCCAACCAAAATTTCCAGAATTAGGGGAAGTGGTAAATCTGGATTTTCTTCAATTATTTGTCCAATCTTCGCCCAGTATTCAATTTGACCAGCTACAGACCGTTTGAACACCTTGGATTGCACTTTTGCTTTTGCTACTAGTTCATCAGAAATTTTGACTGCAGTTGGCATGTTGTTCTCCTTTTTTTTGTGTTTTTGTTTTATATTATCACGTAATACAACCTATTGCAACTAAATATATCAAAATGTCATAATGTGTGCATTGAGTGGATGGTCTTCGCTGCGCTCAGCTCACCACTCATGCCAGTGTTGTGTGGCTATGAAGAGAGATCTTCCGAAGAGAGTAATTGTTTGAAATTTCGTATGGTTAGAATTTGGATTTGTTTTTCTGTGATTTTATAGATTACTCGGTAGTTGCCAATGATGAGTTCTTTATATTGCTCATTATCTAATTCAGGTACAGCGCGTCCACTATTTGGAAACGACGAGAGATTCTCGACTTGGTCAAGCACTGTCTCAACCCACTTCAAAGCAGCGCCAGGTTTATCTTGGGCAATATAGTCGGCTATATCGGTGAGTTTGTGTTGAGCTAGCGGCGACCAAATAATTTTCATTGCTTGAGCTTAGCAAGTATTTGTTTTTTCACTTGATCATGTGCGATTCCCTGATCATTGGATATTTGGGCTTCAGCCAGTCTGATATCCTGTAGCAATTCTAATTTTTCGAGTAAAAACTCATATTCATGGACGTCCATAAGCACCGCTGAGCTTTTCCCGTGTTGAGTTATCACAATTGGTCGTTTGGTATCATGCACTTGCTTTATACAAGCAGTCGCGTTAGCTCTGAATTCAGAGAGTGGCTTGATATCCTGATTTAAGTTGATTCGTTCCATGTGTACCTCGTGTTGTTATTTATTTTGTACAATATAAGATACAATAAACTCGCCGGGTAGTCAAGACTTGAATCACACAACAAAAACATACACCCGACCATCCCCGCCGCTTGTTCCTATCGGGTCAGTGGGAGCAAAGCTCCCGACTGCCCACAGAACCGTGCGTACGGGTCCGTACACGGCTCATCATGTCACCTTAACAAATTGATCAAGACTCAACCAATGTGGATGTTTCTCGTTGGAAC
>Ga0233429_1005695_pt1 | contig 10226 bp, 5 predicted proteins | sample SI_118_April2016_3_FD_179879 | JGI IMG/M metagenome (GOLD analysis project Ga0233429, IMG submission 179879) | Seawater microbial communities from Saanich Inlet, British Columbia, Canada - SI_118_April2016_135_MG | ecosystem: Environmental > Aquatic > Marine > Inlet | place: Canada: British... | reverse complement strand
TATCTTGCCAAGCGCGATTCGGAATGGATGAGCGCCATCTACAACGCCCTGGGCATGAGCTGCTCGTCCATTGTTCATGGCCTTGATGATGATGACCGCCGTGCTGCTTACGCCAGTGATGTGACCTACGCGACCAATAACGAACTTGGCTTCGATTACCTGCGCGACAACATGAAATTCACCCTCGAAGATATGGTGCAAAGACCGTTCGGCTTCGCCATCGTCGATGAAGTCGATTCGATCCTGATTGATGAAGCACGCACCCCGCTTATTATTTCCGGGCCAACCGAAGACGCCGCCGACATGTATGTCGCCATCGACAAACTGATTCCAAAACTGTCCCCCGAAGACTACGAAAAAGACGAAAAAGTCAAAGCGGTGACAATGACCGAAGTCGGCACCGAAAACGTCGAACAGTTGCTTCGCAAGGCAGGATTGCTTGAAGAAGGCTCCATGTATGACATGAACAATATTACCCTTGTTCATCACGCCAATCAGGCGCTCAGGGCCCACATCCTTTTTGAGCGCGATACCGATTACATCGTCAGCGACAACAAGGTCGTCATCATCGATGAATTCACCGGTCGTATGATGGAAGGTCGGCGCTATTCTGACGGCCTGCATCAGGCGCTGGAAGCCAAGGAAGGCGTTGAAATCCAGAACGAGAACCAGACCCTGGCCTCGATCACCTTCCAGAATTATTTCAGGCTTTATCCAAAACTGGCCGGTATGACCGGAACGGCGATGACCGAAGCCGGTGAGTTTTCCGAAATTTACGGCCTCGAAGTTATCGACATCCCGACCAATGTTGCCTGCATTCGCGACGATATGGATGATGAGGTTTATCGCACAACGGCTGAAAAAGATGCCGCCCTGATCACCCTGATCAAGGAATGCCAGAAACGCCATCAGCCAACACTTGTCGGCACCGTCAGCATTGAAAAATCCGAACATCTTTCTGATCTGCTGAAAGCCGACAAGATCGAGCACAACGTTCTTAACGCCCGTCACCATGAACAGGAAGCCAACATCATCGCCACCGCAGGCGAGCCAGGCTCCGTTACCATCGCCACCAACATGGCTGGCCGCGGCACCGACATTCAACTGGGTGGCAATCTTGACATGCTCCTGGCGGCGGAACTCGACGGGGTTACCGACGAAGCTAAAATCGCCGACGTCACAGCCCGCATCACTGACGAGATCAAAACCCGCAAGCAGCAGGTCCTGGAGGCTGGAGGCCTTTACATTGTCGGCACCGAACGCCACGAAAGCCGACGCATTGACAATCAGCTGCGAGGCCGCGCCGGACGTCAGGGCGACGTCGGTGCATCGAAATTCTTCCTGTCACTGGAAGATGATCTGATGCGCATCTTCGGTTCCGAACGTATTGACACCATGTTGCAAAAGCTTGGCCTTGAAGAAGGCGAGGCCATTGTTCATCCATGGGTCAACAAGGCCCTGGAAAAAGCCCAGCAAAAGGTTGAAGCCCGCAACTTTGAAATCCGTAAAAATCTGCTGAAATTCGATGATGTCATGAATGACCAGCGCAAGGTCATTTTTGAACAACGTAAAGAACTGATGGAAAGCGACGACGTTTCCGAAGAAATCAACGACATGCGTGCCCAGATCATCGACGATATGGTCAGCCGCTGCATCCCGGAAAAAGCCTACGCCGAACAGTGGGACACGGACGGCTTGCACGAAGAAGTGCTGCGTATTTTCGGCAAGGATTTGCCGATTGCCGACTGGGCCAAGGAAGATGGCATTGCCGACGCTGAAATCCGTGATCGCTTAAACGACATGGGCAACAGACTGGCCGCCGAAAAGACCGTCAATTATGGCGCTGAAGTCATTCGCTCCATCGAAAAAAACCTGCTCCTGCAAATGCTCGACCAAGTCTGGAAAGATCACCTACTGACCTTGGATCACCTGCGTCAGGGTATCGGCCTGCGCGCCTACGCCCAGCGTGACCCGCTTAACGAATACAAACGGGAATCCTTCAACCTGTTCGAGGAAATGCTCAATTCCCTTCGCGAGCGCCTGACCCAGTTACTGGCCCACATCGAATTACAGTTATCACCCGATGAAGAACCTCGGTTGTTCCAGCGCAGTGAACAGGAAATGACCGAGACCCGCGAAGATTCCGCTTTTCAGAGAAGCGGCGACGCACAAGGTGAAGAAACTGAAACCCTGGCGACCCCGATCAGAAGCCGTCAGGCGTCAGCCCAGCAGGATCCAAACGATCCCTCTACTTGGGGAAAGGTGGCCAGAAACGCCCCCTGCCCCTGTGCCTCAGGTAAAAAATACAAACACTGCCACGGCCAGGTTTAAAAAGGTCTTTCCCTTTTTCGCAAACTGCGTTCCCTTTTTCGCAATCTGGATGTATCGTATTGAAAGATAAGGATATGTGCGCGATGAAGCAGTTTCTGACAATGCGGCGCCTGTGGCTTTTTCTGGTACCGGTTATCGCCGGCGCCCTTGTTTTTGCCATCGCCTTAAAGTCCCGGACATCGCCTGAACAACGACCCGCAAAAGAGCTCATGGCCAGCGTCCGGATTATCGAGGTTGCGAAAGTGACCTTGATCCCCCGCGCCATCGGCTATGGCAACGTAAAGCCCGGCCGGATTTGGCAGGCCGTTGCCGAAGTCTCGGGAAAAATCGTTGAAATTCATCCACAACTGAAAAAAGGCGCGATTGTCGCCAAGGGTACTGTGCTGCTGAAGATTGATCCGACGGATTACCGTCTAGGCATCGCCCAGGCCGAAGCTGACCTCCGTGCCATCAATGCCCAGATAGAGGAACTAAACGGGTCACAGAAAAACACGAGGGCTTCCCTTGAAATAGAGGAACGCAGTCTTGAGCTGATCAAGGGTGATTTTGAACGCAAGCGCAAACTGCATAAACAGGGCACCGTTTCACAGGCCGCTGTTGATCAGGAGGAGCGCAATTTCCTGAAAGGCCGCCAAAGCGTCCAGAGCTTGCGCAATACCCTGAATTTAATTCCAGCCGAACGCGACGTCCTGAATGCCCAGCGGGCACAAAATCAGACCCGACTGGAAGCCGCCCACCTTGATCTGGCGCGCACTGAAGTCGTCGCCCCCTTTGATGCCCGCATCGCCGAAGTTAATGTCGAGGCGACCCAGTACACCGGCCTGGGCAAGGTGCTTGCCGTCGCTGATGATATCGCGGTTGCCGAAGTCACCGCCCAGATACCCCTTGGTCGCCTGATCAATCTTATCCCGCCACACGCGACTATGCCGGGTGGCGCCGCAGGTTTGATGAGCAAGCTGCCCGATCTGTTAGGGTTTGAAGCGCTCGTTCGGTTACGTGCCAGCTCCATCGACGCTGAGTGGCCAGCCCGCTTCACCCGTATCAACGACAGCATTGATCCTGAAACCCGCACCGCCGGTGTTATCGTCGCCGTCGATGATCCATACGGACAGGCCCTGCCCGGCTCAAGGCCGCCATTGACCAAGAATATGTTTGTTGAGGTTGAACTCAAAGGTCGCCCGCGCCCGCAGCAGCTTGTCATCCCGCGCTCCAGTCTGCACGGATCAAACGTCTATGTCGTAAACAGTGAAAACAGACTTGAAATCAGGGCCGTTGAGGTTGCCTTCCCGCAAACCAATTTCTCGGTCATTAAAAGCGGCCTTGTAAGTGGCGAGAGAATTGTCGTTTCTGATCCCATTCCGGCGATTGCCGGAATGCTTGTCGTGCCGAGCCTGGACGATGACGTTAGCGCCAGATTGATCAGAGAAGCCGAGGGCGGGGGTGAGGTCAGATGATCCGCTTTTTCGCCACCCATCCGACGGCGGCGAACCTGTTGATGATCGCCTTTATCGTTATTGGCCTGGCCGCAGCACCATCGGTCAAACGTGAAACCTTCCCTGACATTCCACCCGATCAAATCACCGTCCGCGCCGTATACCCCGGGGCCAGCGCCCTGGAAGTGGAAAGCGCTATTTGTGAACGCATTGAAGATGCCGTCGAAAGCATAAGCGAGATCAATGAGGTACGCTGTGATTCACAGGAAAATGTCGGCACCGCGATTATAAAAATGCGTGAAGGTAGCGATATTGACCGCTTTTTGGGGGATATAAAAACCGAAGTTGAAGCCATCGACAGTTTCCCCGAATCAGTCGAGCCCCCCGTCATCAGTCAAAATGGCCGAACCGATTTTGTCGTTTCCGTCGCCGTTGCGGGACCCATGTCACCGGCCCATTTGAAGGCATACGCCGAACAACTGAAAAATCAGATGCTGCAAATCAGCGCCATTTCACAAGTCACCATCAGGGGTTTTTCCGATCACCAGATCAGAATAGAAATTCCTGCATTGGCGCTTAGACAATCCGGTTTGAGCATTGCCGATATTGCTGATGTCATTTCCCGTCAAAGCATTGATCTTCCCGCCGGCGCCATTGAGCAGTTCGAGCGCAATACCTTGATCCGTTTCGCCGACGAGCGCCGTTCAATCGAACAATTTAGTGACCTGATTGTCATTTCCGGCAAAAGCGGTTCGGAAATTCGCCTGGGCGACATCGCCACAATCACCGACCGTTTCGAGCTTGATGAGGAAAAAATTATCTTCAATGGCCAACGCGCAGCCATCTTGGAAATAACCAAGACCAAGACTGAAGACACCCTGGTCGTCGTCGATGCTATTTCGGATTTTGTGGAACAACAGCGCCAGATCGTGCCGCCAGGCGTTGAGTTTGAGCTGACCCAGAATATCTCGACGATTGTCCGCGACCGCCTGAACATGCTGCTCTACAACGGAATGCAGGGGCTGTTCCTGGTGTTCCTGACCATGTGGCTGTTTTTCAGTTTCCGTTTTTCGTTCTGGGTCGCCATGGGGCTGCCAATCTCGTTCCTGGGCACTATCTTTATGATGTCGGTGCTCGGTTATTCCTTCGACATGATTACCATGGTCGGGCTTTTGATCGCCGTCGGCTTGCTCATGGACGACGCCATTGTGCTGTCCGAAAATATCGCCAGCCACTTGGCCGAGGGACAATCGATTACCGAAGCCGCCATCACCGGCACCAGACAGGTGGCGCCGGGGGTAATTGCCTCGTACATCACGACGGTTTGTATTTTCGGCTCACTGATGTTCCTGCAAGGCACCATTGGCAACATTCTCAAAGTCTTGCCGATAATCCTGATCGCCACACTAAGCGTGTCGCTGGTTGAAGCATTTTTGATCCTGCCCCATCACCTGGCGCACGCCAGAAAAAATCACGTCGGTGTGCAGCCCTCAACGTTCCGCCAGGGTTTTGAAGAACGGCTCGATTGGGTGCGCCAGCGTATTGTCGGACGTCTTGTCGATAAAGCTGTCGAGTGGCGATACTTGAGCATCGGCCTGATGGTTGGTTTTTTCCTGCTTTCCATCTCCATCGTCGCCGGTGGCGGATTAAAGTTCCTGGCGTTCCCCGATATCGACGGCAATCTCATTGAAGCCCGCGTCCTGCTACCGCAAGGAACACCGCTTTCCCGAACCGAGGCGACGGTCGACAGGATCAGCACCGCCCTGAAACGTATCGATGCGGAATTTAGCCCGGATCAGCCTGGCGGACAGGCGCTGGTCAAAAACATCAATATCCGCTACGGCACCAACAGGGACGCCAACGAGACAGGGCCCCATGTCGCAACCATTTCGGTTGACCTGCTGGATGCTGAAATTCGCACCGTCAGCCTATTGCAAATCCTCAAACGCTGGCGCCAGGAAAGTGGCACCCTCGACGATGTTCTGGCGGTCAATTTTGTCGAATACGCCCACGGCCCTGCCGGGCGCGCCATTGACTTAAGGCTGCACGGGGATGACCTGCAGGAACTGAAATCCGTTTCACTGGCCCTGCAAGGCTGGATCAATACTTACGAAGGGGTCCTGGATTTACATGACGACTTGCGCCCCGGCAAACCGGAAATCCGACTGCAATTGAGCGCAGGGGCCCTGTCCCTGGGACTCGACGCCAGTACCATCGCGAGCCAGCTCAGGGCCGCCTTTTTCGGTCGCACGGTCAGTGAAATCCAGGTTGGCTCTGAAGCACTGGAAATTGATGTCCGTCTCGCCGCCCTTGATCGCGACTCACTTGCTGATCTTGAATACTTCACCCTGACCACCAAGTCGGGTCGGCAGGTGCCCCTGGCAACGGTGGCAACCTTGCAACGCGACAGGGGTTGGGCACGGATCGCCCGGGTCGATGGCAGGCGTACTCTGACCATTCAGGGAGATGTGGACGCCCGGGTCACCAATGTCGCCGAAATCATCCGCGATACCCGCAGTCGTTTCCTGGACAACCTGCTCACGGAACATCCGGGGGTCAGCATTTCCTACGAGGGGCAGGTTAAGGAGGGGGCGACCACCGGCAAATCCATTATCAAGGGTTTCGGGCTCGGCCTTATTGGCGTTTTCCTGCTGCTTTGCTTCCTTTTCAAAAGCTACATTGAACCCATCATTGTCATGTCGATCATCCCACTTGGCCTGATCGGGGTGATCTGGGGACATCTGTTGATGGGGCTCGACTTGTCGATGCCGTCAATTATTGGTTACGCTTCACTGGCCGGTGTCGTCGTCAATGATTCGATCCTGCTGGTTCACTTCATCAAGATCCGAAGGGCCGAAGGGAAATCGTCTGTTGATGCGGCCCAGACCGCAAGTCGCGAACGTTTCCGGGCCGTCTTGCTGACCTCGCTTACGACCATTGCCGGGCTGTTGCCGCTAATGCTTGAACAAAGTCTACAGGCGCAGATTCTGATTCCCCTGGTCACCAGCCTGAGTTTCGGGTTGCTGGCATCGACCGGACTGGTGTTGATTGTGGTGCCGGTGCTTTATGCCATCTTCGATGATTTCGGCTGGACCGTTGACATAAACGAAGGTAACAGCGAGGTGATTGTTGGGCAGGCTGTTTAAAAAGTTTTCACACCTTTTCCTTCTCTCTTTACTGGCGCTGCAGCCGACGCAGGGCTCGGCACTGACCGACAGACAAGCAACCGCCATCGTTAAAGATCCCGCCATAACAACCGGCATGGCCCTTTCAGAATACAAGGGCATTTCCCTGATTGGACTGGCCCCGCCAGTCGGTGAAAAGTTTGATGTACCGATTGTTGAGCCGGCCCAGGCGCTGAAGGTTATCAGCGAGGCCCTGGCCCTGATCGAAGGTGGTTCGGCGTTCAGTAAATCGCAAATCGAACGGTTGAAGAAAAAGGGTCCGGTGACCATCGTCTACGATCCCCGCTATCCCGACAAGATGTCCAACATGGCCTCTGTCCAGGTCGCCCTGTTCTCGCCCCACTATTTCAAACGCGCCCGGCAATTGACTTTTCTGGTGATTGTCAGCCGCCACGGTGTCAAATGGCCGGTCAAGGAGTTGGCCGCAGTGATGGTTCATGAACTGGTTGGTCACGGTATTCAGCATTTGAACAACCGTTGGGGAAAAATGCGCCTGATCGATATGGAATGCGAAGCCTGGCTGTACGAGGAAATGGCCTATCAGGGCCTGGAAATGGACAAGTTTTCCAGTCAGATGATCGACTTCAAGAAACAACTTGAGAAACAGTGTGACAGCTTCTTGCGCTACCTTCGCAACAACGACCCCAAGGGTGCGCAGTTGTGGGAAACCCTTGACCCGAATGTTCCCGAATTACTGAAACATTTTGATCTTTACCTGGAAAAACAATGAGCGTTACTCAGGCAGTTGCGAGCCGATTTTAAGGAATTTTTCCCGGCGCTTGCTTCTCAGAACGCCCCCATCGAGGCCCGACAAATCCTGTAAGCTGCCTTCGATGGCCTCACCGACTGCCCTGATCGTTGCATCCCGGCTACGATGGGCGCCGCCCAGGGGTTCGGCAATGATACCTTCGATAACGTCAAGTCTGAGCAAGTCCTGCGCCGTCAGCTTAAGAGCATCGGCGGCGTCTTTGGACTGCTCGCCATCACGCCACAGGATCGATGCGCATCCTTCGGGGGAGATGACCGAATAGATGGCGTGTTCCAGCATCAGCACGCAATTGGCGGCTGCCATGGCCATGGCGCCACCGGAACCGCCTTCACCGATGACGATGCTGATCAGCGGCACCTTGATCTGGAAACAGGTTTCGATAGATCGGGCGATGGCTTCGGCCTGTCCGCGCGCTTCGGCGTCAACCCCGGGATAAGCACCCGGCGTATCGACCAGGGTGATCACCGGCAGGTTGAAGCGATCGGCCAATTCCATCAAACGGATGACCTTGCGATAACCCTCGGGACGGGCCATGCCAAAATTGTGGGCAACTCTGTCGTTCGTGTCAGCCCCCTTCTCGTTACCAATGACAACCACTGAAGAGCCGCGAAAACGGCCCAAACCGCCGATGATCGCCTTGTCTTCGGCGAAGGCGCGGTCACCGGCAAGCGGGGTAAAATCATCAATCAGGGCAGACAGATAATCAACCGTATGCGGACGATCAGGATGACGGGCAATTTGGGTCTTCTGCCACGGCGTCAGCTTGCCGTAGGTCTGACGCAACAACTTGTCAACTTTGGCCTGAAGCTTGGTCACCTCGTCGGCAATATTGACCTCGCCATCGCTGGACAGATGGCGAAGCTCTTCAATTTTGCCTTCAAGATCAGCAATCGGTTTTTCAAAATCGAGATAATTATGCATGGCCGTTATCTATCACACAGGATGGTGAAGTCACAGGCAAAAAAAAGCAGCGCCCGAAAGCGCCGCTGATTTTTTCATACCTTGGAGCCGCTTAACCGGCTGCGGCGATTTCTTCGGCCTTTTGGACCAGTACTTCGGCCTGCTTGATCGAAGCGATGTCGATCAGGCGTCCGTCGAGGGCGACCGCGCCTTTGCCTTCTTTCTGGGCTTGTTCCATGGCTTCAAGAATACGCTTGGCCTTGGTGACTTCGGCTTCCGAAGGGGTGAACAATTCGTTGGCCAGGGCCGTTTGGGAAGGATGAATGGCCCACTTGCCTTCACAACCCAGGACCGCCGAACGGTTAGCCTGTGCGGCGTATCCGTCAGGGTCAGAGAAATCACCGAACGGGCCGTCAATGGGACGCAGACCGTTGGCGCGGGCAGCGACAACCATACGGGCGACGGCATAATGCCACATGTCACCCCAATGGTAGTCACGGTTGCCATCAGCATCCGCATCCGTCAGCACGCCATAATCGGCATTAGGGCCGCCGATGACGGTGGTCCGGGCCTTGGTTGAGGCAGCGTAATCGGCTACACCGAAGTGCAGGGATTCGTTACGCGGGCTAGCGGCAGCGATTTCGTGAACATTGGCCATTCCGAGGGCCGTTTCAATAATCATCTCGAAACCGATGGGGTTGGTATGACTCTTGGCCTGTTCAATCTGGGTAACCAGCATGTCGATGGCGTAGATGTCGGCAGCGGTGCCGGCCTTGGGGATCATAATCAGGTCCAGATTGTGACCCGCCTGCTCAACCACATCAACGACGTCCCGGTACATGTAGTGGGTATCCAGTCCGTTGATACGGACGGATACGGTCTTGCCGCTCCAATCAAGATCATTCAGGGCTTCGATAATGTTCTTGCGGGCCTGTTCCTTGTCATCTGGTGCGACGGCGTCTTCCAGATCAAGGAAGACAACATCGGCATCGCCGGAAGCTGCCTTTTCAAGGAATTTCGTATTTGATCCCGGAACCGCCAGTTCCGAGCGGTTCAAACGCCCCAGGCACTGTTCAACGATGGTGAAACTCATTGGCCGTCTCCACTGAAATTATTTGAATTAGAATAAGCCGTCCCGCTTGCCCTTTTATCAAGAGCGCTGCAGGCCGGTTGTTAAGCTAGCAACCATCTATGCCCGTCGCCAAGGCCTGTCAACAAAATAGGAAAGGGTTTCCACAATGCGGGAACACGTGTATATAACCGGATATTGATCCTGATACTTAACCTTTTTGGAGACCAACGTGAACCAATCCGCAAAACCTGTTGCGCCGCCATCCAAAGGGCAAGACAAGGCTAAAAAAAAGGTTGCCGAACGAAGCCCCCAGGTGCAGTCCCTGACCCGCGCCCTGATCATCCTTGAAAAGCTATCCGAGCACGATAACGGCCTGACCCTGACAGAACTGGCGCGCCTTGGCGAGTTGCCCACATCAACCACCCACCGGTTGCTGACGACTCTTGAGAATCGTCGTTTTGTCCGTTTCAACAGGACATCGAATTTATGGTCAGTCGGGGTCCAGTCTTTTGTTGTCGGCAACACCTTTGCACGCT
>Ga0233429_1005681_pt1 | contig 10238 bp, 7 predicted proteins | sample SI_118_April2016_3_FD_179879 | JGI IMG/M metagenome (GOLD analysis project Ga0233429, IMG submission 179879) | Seawater microbial communities from Saanich Inlet, British Columbia, Canada - SI_118_April2016_135_MG | ecosystem: Environmental > Aquatic > Marine > Inlet | place: Canada: British... | reverse complement strand
AATCAATGCTAGATTTTGTAAATATCGGTTAGTAGATTTTTCAAAGGGAGTTTAAAAAACGACGACTCTGTTTCTACCTTCTGATTTGGCATGATATAAGGCATTATCTGCCACTTTAATCAAATCAACATATTCAGTTGCCATGCTGGCGACCCCAATGCTTGCAGTTACTTTTCCAGCTACATCAAATATATGTTTTTCAAATTCAGCGCGTAACTTTTCTGCAAGTCTGAAAGCACCTTCTTTATTGGTTTCAGGCAAGAGAACAACAAATTCCTCCCCACCCCAACGTACTGGATAATCACTTTGCCGACACATTTTATTGATAATTGCTGCCGCTTCACTTAACACTGAATCTCCTACATCATGGCCATAGGTATCATTTACTCTTTTAAATAAATCAAGATCAATTATCAATAAAGATAAATGACGGTTGTATCTGAGGGTTCGATTCATTTCCTGAATGATGCACGCATCAAAGAAATGACGATTGTACAATTGAGTGAGTTTATCGATGATGGCATCCCGTTTGGCTTTCACAGTCCGTAAACCAACTCGGATTCGTGCAAGCATTTCATTTACATCAAATGGTTTCTCAAGATAATCATCAGCACCGCTATCAAGGCCCCTTACTTTTTCTTCTCCACCTTTTACTGCTGTAATCATGATGATATATAATGACGCATTCCTGGGATTACTTCTTAAGATCTGGCACACGTCCAGGCCACTCATTTCCGGCATCATAATATCCAATAGGATCACATCGTACTGATTGTGTTCAACCAGCTCAATTGCAGTTTTCCCATTTTCAGCTTCTGTGATTTCATATCCCTCCCGAAGTAAATGTCTTTGAATCATTTTTCGAGTTTTTGGATTGTCCTCAACAACAAGTATGTTTCCTTTGACTTTATCTACTTTCATTTATAGCTTTTTCTCTTATTTTGAGTCTTTGAATCAAACGGAGTTAATTTTCCGCTTTTAGGTTTTAATAATCCTCAGGATATTTCATTTTCCTGAAATTCAATTGGAATCATGAACCTAAATTTACTTCCTTTATCAAGTTCACTTTCCAAAGATATTTTTCCACCATGAAGTTCAACAAGTTTTTTTGTAATAACCAAACCCAATCCTGTCCCCTCCACTTGTCTTGTAGAAGAACTATCAACCTGTCTGAATTTTTCAAAAACAAGTTCCTGATCAATTTTTGGGATTCCACGCCCCGAATCCAAAATCTCAAAGAATACCATGTTCTCCTCTTGATAAACGTTAACAGTAATTTTTCCCTTATCAGTAAATTTTATCGCATTGCTCAATAAATTATAAAGAATTTGTTTTAGATGGGTTGGATCTGCAAATATTCTAATATTTTCAACATTGGACTCAATTTTGAGTTTTTTATCATCGGTTATAACTTTCAGTTCAGAAAGGATATTTTGGATCAATATTTGTGTTGAAATGAACTGCGGGAAAAAGCGCATTTCCCCGGCTTCGATCTTTGCAATATCCAATAGATCATCAATAATATTTAGCAAATGTCTTCCTGAACTTTCAATATCCTTGGCAATATCATTTATTTCTTCCGGTTCCGGCATATTATTCGGGTCAGACAATAATGGAACATTTCCCAGTATTATAGTAAGTGGGGTCCTGAATTCATGGCTGAAAATATTCTGGGATTCCTTTATGAGTCCCCTTGCTTCTTCAGCTTTTTTTGTCTGAGTTTTTTCATGTTCACTTGTGTATACATAATCTGTGAGCAATCCAAACAATGGAATCAAATAGGCAATAATCTTCAAGAAATGAGCAATATTATGATGACTGTCATACAATTGGGTCGACCCAAAAGCCATATGAATCTGGGCAATAACATACGGAATAATACTGACAAGAATGGCTGTGGAGAAATAACTGGGAATATTATGAGAATTGTATCGATAAACAAATCCACCAACAATCAGGTATACAATAACAGGTGCGATGTCAAATGGCCGGGAAATGAAAAGATCCTTAAAAATCATTTTCGATAAATATGGGCTGACGGCACTGAAATGAATTATCAAATATGCCAGGAACCCAAAGAAAACACCGGAGATAATTACAAGCTTAAGACTTTTAATCTTTTTGGACAAGTTGCTAATAATGAGAAATCCAACCCCCATTATCATCGCAGAAATCAGTCGTCCTATTGTCCATGTCAGTGGCAAAAATATCTGGTTATCAACTACCCCTGTAATTATCTTTTCAGCAACAAGAATATGAAAAAAATCTAAAAATCCGGAAAATAATAAGACAATACTAATTACTGGAATAAAGATATTTTTTGTTATACGAAAATAAATGAGGGCAAGGATGGCAGTAAAAATTGCCGTACAGAAAGCAATCAATTCCAGTGTGGTATGGATAAATTCCCATTTTGTATATTCGGTATGAATATCCCCGGGATGATTTGAAATATACGTTTGGATTTCCTGAAGTTCCTGTATACTGCCAGTATATCCCAAATTGATACCAAACACATATAAGATTGAAGGAAGAATACAGATAAAGATTATCCATCCTGTGATCATTTTTGGAATTTTATATTTATTTGAATTTAAATCGAGTTTATAAATAATGGAGCTTTCTATTTTACCGTACCATTTTAATCTTAAAATAATTTATGACTTTACTGGTAAATATTAATTCAATGTTTACAAAATTAACTAATCTCATAATTGCAATAAAAGGTATTTTGCTCTGATTTTATGCTGCAGATTCATTCTTTCGCCAAATAAACATGTGTAACTGGAGGCTCAAACAAATGAATAATCAATACATTCTTGCTATTGATGCAGGAACCACAGGAATTACAATAGTCGTAATTGATTATCAAGGACAAATCTGTCATCGTGAATATTCTGAATTCACCCAGTATTATCCGCAATCCGGCTGGGTAGAGCATGATGCTGATGAAATCTGGCAAACTACATTGAAACTTATCAGGCTTGTCTTTGCCAGATATCCTGCCAGGGAATTTGCTGGTTTGGGTATTACAAACCAGCGTGAAACCACTATCTTATGGGATAAACAAACTGGAAAGCCCATTCACAAAGCCATCGTTTGGCAATGTCGCCGTACCATGGAATACTGTGATCAACTCAAATCAATCGGTTACTCCAATATTGTGAAAAATAAAACGGGTTTGGTAATTGACAGTTATTTCTCCGGACCCAAAATCCATTGGCTCTTAAATAATGTCAACGGCATTAACAATAATTCAACTCATGAAAATCTGATGTTTGGTACTGTTGATACATGGCTTATTTGGAATCTCACAGGTGGCAAGGTTCATGCTACTGATCACACCAATGCTTCGCGAACGATGATATATAATATTCATGAACTAAAATGGGATGAGGAATTGCTTGGAATTATGGACATCCCCTCTGAAATTCTTCCTGAGGTCCGAAATTCCACTGATAATTTTGGCCAGACAACGGCAGGTTTATTTGATGTCTCAATTCCCATAAACGGCGTCGCAGGTGATCAGCAGGCGGCACTTTTTGGGCAGTTAGGTGTTGAGCCAGGTGATTTAAAAACCACTTATGGAACCGGATGTTTTCTGCTTGTTAATTGCGGAAAATCGTTCGTCTCTTCGTCAGCAGGTTTGCTCTCAACAATTGCCTGTGATGCCATGGGGCATCCAGTTTTTGCTTTGGAAGGTTCAGTTTTTATCGGCGGGGCAGTGATTCAATGGATTCGCGATGAATTACATCTAATCAAAAATGCTGATGAAACCGCCTCAATTGCAAATTCTGTTGATGATTGCGGCGATGTGGTTATCATTCCCTCCTTTACCGGCATTGGCGCTCCGTACTGGAGATCAGATATAAAGGGGGCAATCTTTGGATTGCATCGTGGAACAAATAGGAATCACCTTATAAGAGCAGCCTTGGAAAGTATTGCCTTTCAAGTCAACGATTTGGTAGCTGCAGTGAATGATCATTTATCCACGCCTGTTAGTTCAATGCTTGTGGATGGCGGAGCTGTAAAGAATGATTTTCTTATGCAGTTTCAGTCTGACATTCTTAATATTTCGATTAAACGACCAAAACAAATTGAATCCACTGCCTTAGGCGCAGGTTATCTTGCCGGGTTAGGTTTGGGATTTTGGTCATCAATCAATGAATTGAAGAAAAATATAAAAATTGAAACCGTATTCAAACCTGAAATGAGTTCGTTTAACAGAGATTTGAATCTTCAGAAATGGAAAAAGGCTATAGATACATTGTTGAGATGATTGTATTTATGATTCTTGAGATTCTGCCCATAAATCATAGGTTACATTCAGTTCGTACTTTAACTCAGACATTTCTTTCATTAATACTTGAAGTTTAGTAGGATTGCTGTTGATTTCAGGTATTTCCATTTTTTTTCTGATCTCTTCAATTTTGTCTTCAAAAGTGACAATTTGATTTTCATATTTCTCAACTAGACGTTTTCGTTTTCTTTCTGCCCGCTTTTGGGATTTACGCTCTTCGTATGATATTTGTCCAACTGAGATTTCTGCAGGATTTCTCTGAATCTCAGCTGCTCTGCGTTGTCTTTCTACTTCCTCTTTTTTCCATAGATAATAATCATAATTACCATGATACTCCTTTACCTTTCCATCAACAACTTCAGTCACTTTATTACAGACAGCATTTAAGAAGCGCCGGTCATGACTGATACAAACCATCGTTCCTGAATACTGTTGCATGGCATCAATTAGTACATCTTGAGATGGAATATCCAAATGGTTGGTAGGTTCATCCATCAGCATTAAATTGGCAGGTTTTAATAATAGTTTTGCCAGAACCAGCCTTGATTTTTCACCGCCGCTTAGCACCCTAACTTTCTTATCAACATTTTCTCCCGAAAAAAGAAATGTGCCCAGGTATGAGCGCAACTGAGTATGGGTAAGTCCTTCGCCAATAGGTTCAACAGTTTTCAAAACTGTACTTTTGGGATCCAGTACATCCAATTGGTGTTGAGCATAATAATTCCTATCCACATTATGACCTTTTGTAATTGTGCCAGACTTATGAGGAATCACATCAGCAAGTAATTTCATTAGAGTGGATTTACCGGCACCATTTGGACCAACCAAAGCGATTTTATCTCCCCGTTCCAGTTGGAAGTTTAGATTCTCATAAACTATGAGATCACCATAAGCCTGATGGATATTTTTTAATTCCATCACTTTTAAACCACTGCGGGATGGTGCCGGAAATGAAAACTTCATTTTTTTTCTCGTATCGCTTGGCACTTCAATACGCTTCATTCTATCCAATTCTTTTATTTTACTCTGAACCCGAGATGCCAGTTTTTTCTTATATCGGAAGCGCTCAATAAACCTTTTTGTTTGCTCAATCTCTCTGGCTTGGGTTTTTGCCTGCTGAACAAGAATGTCGTGCTTTTTTACTTTATCCAGTTCATAAGCTGTATAATTACCATGAAAGACAGCCATTTTCTGGAATTCTATCTCAGCTAAATGTGTTACCAGTCGATCCAGAAAAAATCTGTCATGACTGATGATCAGTACTGATCCCTCATAATCCATAAGAAATTTTTCCAGCCAGATTAGAGATTCAAGATCAAGGTGATTGGTCGGTTCATCCAGTAATAATACATCAGGGGAAAGAAGGAGAACTTTAGCCAAAGCAACTCTCATTTTCCAACCACCACTGAGTTTTTCAAGATGGACTGAGAATTTTTCAGGATGGAATCCCAAACCGGATAAAATAACCTTACCGCGATTCTCAAGTGAATAGCCGTCATTTTTCTCATATTCATCCTGCAGCTTACTCAATCGATGAAGTAATTTGGAATCGTTTGGGGATTCGGATAATTCAGCTGTGGCGATTTCAATTTCATGTTCAATTTTTGAAATCCGCGGAAATATGGATAATGTTTCTTCCAGTACGGATTTGCCCTCCATCGTTTCCACTTCCTGTGCCACATAACCAATGGATACATCTTTGCGGAAAGTAATCTTCCCATCATCCACACCTTCTTCACCACGGATAATATTGAACAAGGTTGTTTTTCCAGATCCATTGGGTCCAATGATTCCTAAACGTACCCTAGATTTGATGTGAAGAGACAGACCATCGAAAATTACTTGGTCCCTGAATGATTTTTTAATAGAATCCAATCGTATCATAGGCGGAAATTTACCCCCTGGAAATAATGAGTATTATGAACTATTTACCAATAAATATTAAGTTAAAACATATTATCCCGCGAGCGCATGGTGCATGGGCTATGTGGATCACCCCATTAATCATGGGAATGATGTTTAGCGGCTTTACACCAGGTGGAATACTTTTATTTTTTACCGCCCTCACCCTATTTACTACCCATCATCCTGTGACTATGACTCTGCAAAAAAGAAAAACAAGTCAATTCAAAAATTATCTCGCTGCCTCGATAATGTCAAGTTTAACATTTATTATTTTGGGTGGTTTTCTTATTTATCAGCATTTCTCTCTTGAGTTACTATATATCGGTGGTGCTACTATTGTTATTTTAGGATTCCATCTATTATTAGTGAAATTAAAAATGGGGATGACTGCAATGGGCCAAATGACTGGTATTGCCGGACTGACCCTAACCGCACCTGCCGTATTTATAATTAATACTGGGACGATAAGCGATTCCTCTTTAATGTTGTGGTTTATCAATTTTCTTTATTTTAGTACCGCTATTCCCTATATCCGTTTAAAGATTAGGATCCAGTCAAAAATTCATGAACCGGTCTCCATCATGACTAAACTCAAAATGGGATTGCCAGCAATTACAATGTCACTTATCCCTATTGTCATTATGGTTTTAGTAGGACTAAAATTGATGATCATTCCATTTATCCCCGGTCTATTAAAATCCTTCTGGGGTACTTTCGTATGGTTGCCAGGTGAAAAGGTGCGAGCCACTCAACTGGGCATTATTGAATTCATATTTACGATGGTATTTATTCTACTGACATGGTGGGTATTAGAAGGTACCGGTTGGTAGTATTAAAAAAAGTGGTAACCAAAAGTAGTTATTTATAATAATCCCTGCTTTCCTGATAGTGTACCTCTGAATTAGTCAAAGACATTCAATCTCTTGCCAGGTGCAAGTTGTGTTTAGCTATGTTCGGATTTTGTAGGAAAGTTATTCTTTTACAGAGCGATTTCGATTAATAGGCATATAATTCTGAACGGTCTCCCAGGCAATATTCTGTAAATACAATCTCTCTTCATTTGTCATTTCCGGGTTGATACTATATTCAATACCTATGGCCTCTCATCCCATAAGACAGAATAAAAAATGCAGGCGGCAAGATACGTCCCATTAGGATTGGGATGACTGCCATCACCATTATATAGATTTATGGTTGGATCCGTATTCAATGAAAGATCAAATGCAAGCCCAACAGGAGACACTACTGCATTCAGTAAATTTCCAATGTACGTATAGGCTTCAGATAAAGGGATTATCTTTTCTGGGTTATATTCGCGCGCCCAAGTCATGAAAAACATGGTTTCAGCACCAGACAATGTTATTATAGAATCCAATAATGTGGCATACTCATACATTATTTCAGGATTATCAACTGGTCTTGTACTTTGCTCTTGTAGTACTACTACATCCCAGTTTCCATCCAAAATTGCCTGACGAGTATTATCATTATTCCAATGCCCCTGCAGTGACATTCCACCGGGTGCAATCATTTCAGTATAAATGTCCCAGTCAGTATCTTCTAATTCATACATATTTTCAACATGAGATGGTAATGCCCCATTGTAGAATGTATAACTGTTACCAAGAAATAGGATCCTCCCAGGATCACCAGGAAGGTCCTCAAGACCAAAAATAATATTCACAAGAATCAACACATCCAGAACATTCAAGGACTGATCACTATTTAGATCACCTGCCCAGATTTGATCTTCCGTTGGATTTGAATTCTCACCTGTAATTATGCCGACAATGATAATTACATCAAGAATATTGATCTGGTTATCATCATTCAGATCCCCTAGTCCATTTCTGTTATTTGGGGATACAATGCTGATTATTATCAGGCTTAATAAAATGTTAGAGATATATTTTAGAATCGTGTTAATCCGGTTTTTGATTTATTAAATTTAAAAATAGTCATAAAATTTAATGATAAACCGTCACAAAGATTCCAAATTACTTTCACGGTGACACCGATTAAAAATTACCCATCATAAATCCAACTAAATTGTTAATTCTATTGAAAGCAATTTAATCTTAAAAAAAAGGCACCCAAAAGGTGCCTTTTTGAAATATCGTATAATCAATACAAATTATTTGATATCTAATAGTTCTACTTCGAAGACAAGTGTTGAATTTGCCGGGATCGGACCCATCTCACGGTCACCATATGCTAAACCAGGAGGTATTACCAGTGTTCTTTTGGAACCCTTATTCATGGTAAGTAATGCTTCATCCCAACCGGCAATAACTCTTCCGGTACCAACAGGAAATGAAATTGGCTCACCTCTATCATGTGAACTATCAAATTTATTCCCACTTTCCAACATACCAGTATAATGAACAAAAACGGTTTGACCAGATGTTGGTGTATCTCCGCTTCCTTTTACATGTTCAATCATGAGTAAACCGGATTCTGTTTTTATCTCAGTTCCAGGCAATTCAAAGTCATGATCAACAAATGGTTTTTTTATGTCTAATAGTTCCACCTCAAATACCAGGGTGGAGTTTGCAGGAATCTGATCACCCATTGCACGGGAACCATATCCTAGTTCAGGCGGAATAACCAGTTTCCGTTTTCCACCAACTTTCATGGTAGAAAATCCTTCGTCCCAGCCTTTTATTACGCGACCCATTCCTAATGGGAATTCAAATGGTTTTCCTCTGTCCACTGAACTGTCAAATTTTGAACCATCCAATAAAGTGCCTGTATAATGTGCGACGACAATATCACCCTGTTCAGGGGTATCGCCTGATCCGACTATACGGTCAAAATACTGCAGACCTGTCGCTGTTGTTACTAAATCTCCCATTGGTATATCCATCTCCTTATTTTCAACTGAAGGTTCTGAAACGGTTTCAGACTCAACATTTACTTCAGGTTCTTGAGCTACTGCCAGGGCAGATTCAGTCTCTGCAGCCTCACTTTTTACCTGATCATCCTGCTTATTACACGCTGTCATCAACAACATACTGATGACAATTAACATAATCTTTTTCATTTTTTCTCCAAATATTGGGGTCAAACTTATCCCTCAAAAACTCAACGGAGATATGATTATTTTAAAATATTTACGATATTATAAAATAATTATCATTTTTTTTTGACTTGGAGACAAAACCTCGATTTTTTGTTATTGCCCTTATGATAAGTCTCATATTAAAATTCATCTCTATGAAAATCCATAATTACATAGTTTAGTGGATAACAACTTTTCAGATTTAACTTTAGAAGTACATAATCCTGGCACTGGAAAAATTGTTGGAGAGGTTAACCTTACGACAACCGCGCAGTTGGATGATATGCTCGTCAGGTCTAGTAATATATTTTCTTCCTGGAAACAGGAGTCCGTATCCTCCCGATCATTGTTAATTACCAAATTTAGAAAGAAATTAATTTCACGGATTGATGATCTTGTGGATACCGTTTGCGATGAAACGGGTAAAAAATCTTTCGAAGCCCTACTGGAAGTTTTCACATCCATGGATCATTTGAACCACGCAATTCATTTGAGCAAAAAAGTATTGAAAACACAGTCCCGTAATTCAGGTTTTTTAAAATATAAACGAGCCCGGGTAACATATGAACCCTTTGGTATTGCTGGTATAATTTCTCCCTGGAATTATCCTCTGATTTTATCTCTTTCGCCAGTTGTTGAGGCACTCCTTGCCGGTAATTGTGTAGTTTTAAAACCTTCTGAGCATACCCCTTTATCTACTGCCATTTTAAAAGAAGTGTGGGATTCACTTGGCGATTACAATGACGTTTTCCAAGTTGTTTATGGGGAGGGTGATTTGGGTCAGCATTTGGTTTCCTCGCAGAAAACAGATATAATTTGTTTTACCGGCAGTACAAAAATCGGTCGATTAATTGCCATTGAGTGTGCCAAAAATCTCAAACCGGCTATTCTTGAGTTGGGGGGCAAAGATCCCATGATTGTGCTTGGGGATGCCCATCTGAACCGGGCGGTAAAAGCTGCTGTCTGGGGGGT
>Ga0233429_1005669_pt1 | contig 10253 bp, 9 predicted proteins | sample SI_118_April2016_3_FD_179879 | JGI IMG/M metagenome (GOLD analysis project Ga0233429, IMG submission 179879) | Seawater microbial communities from Saanich Inlet, British Columbia, Canada - SI_118_April2016_135_MG | ecosystem: Environmental > Aquatic > Marine > Inlet | place: Canada: British... | reverse complement strand
TGCCGGCTTTCGCGCCCGACGTATCAAGGCCCTGTTGCAGGCGCGCCCGACCCATTCCGTAGATGGCTTTCGCGATATACAGGCCGATGCAATTTCCCCCTTCGCCCTGGCTGCCCTGCCCAAATTACTGGCGATCAAGCCAAATTCCGAATTAGCGAAAAAAGCCTTTGCGTTGCTGCAACCATGGCAGGGTGAGATGGACCGGGATCAGGCCGCCCCCCTGATCTTTAATGCCTGGATATGGCAGTTTGCCAAACTGATCACGGCAGACGAACTCAGCGGCATTCAGGCGGATGTCTGGGGCCGGCGCGGGCCTTTCGTGCTGCGGGTGTTGCAGGATCGCCCAGCCTGGTGCGATGACAAACGCAGCCAGGAAATTGAGAGCTGCGACGAAATGCTAGTCCGCGCCCTGGATCTTTCCGTTGCCTGGATTGAAGCACGCCATGGCAGCGATGTCGCGGCCTGGCGCTGGGGCGGGGAGCATATGGCGCGTTCCAGCCATCGTCCCTTCGGCAAGGTCGACTATCTGGCAGATCTGTTCGATACAACCGTGCCCGTTTCGGGCAGTGTCTACACGGTGAATGTCGGGGATTTCCGGATTTTCGACCCGGATTGGCCCTTTGCATCGATCCATGGCCCCAGTTTGCGCGCGATCTATGACCTGGACGATCCGAACCGGTCCCTGTTCATTCATTCAACGGGCCAGTCCGGCAATCCTTTATCGGCCCATTACAGTGACATGGCCACGGCCTGGTCCCAGGGCAACTATTTACCCATGAGCACCAACGCGGAAGATTATATGGTCGGTGCCATAGGCACCCTGCGCCTAATGCCCCAGTAAAGCGGCCCCAGTAAGGTGACCCCAGTAAGGCGGCACCATAAATCTGAGCCTATACGCCAAGGGTGTTTCAGCGTTAACATGTTGAAGATCACGGGATCGAGATAACCGAGGCGGGAGAGCGAGAATGGCATATTCAGTATTCGTAGGTGCGGGACAGTGGGTTGGTGTTGCGGATGAGGCTCAGGGTTTCTTCGGCTTTGATCCCGAACAAGGTGAATGGCAAGCCATATCAGAGGGTCTGCCCGCCACTCTTGAAGTTCGCTATGTCGCCATTCGCCCGGATCAACCGAAAACCGTATACGCGGGCACCCAGGCCGGCCCCTATAGATCCGACGATGGCGGGGAAAGTTGGCAGGCCCTGCCATTGCCGGCCGGAACGTCGGAGGAAGACAGTGTTGTCTGGTCCATCTGCCTTGATCCGAACGATCCCGAGACGGTGTATGTGGGCACCCAGGGCACGACCGTGTTCCGCAGCCGTAATAGTGGCGAAGATTGGCAGCGCCTCGCCATCAGCTCACCCGATGGTGCGCTAAAGGCGAATTTCCCCATGCGGGTGATCCGCATTTCCGTATCCAACGAGAATTCCGACCATATCATCGTGGCCTTTGAAATCGGCGGTCTGGTGCGCAGCCGCGACGGCGGGGAAACCTGGGAGAGTTGCAACAAGGCTCTGTTGGAGATGACGGAACAACCTCATCTGAAAAGCGCCATCGTCTCCGACAATGAAATTGAGGGCATGATGGATTCCCACGCCCTGGCTTTGAGCCCCCGTCATCCGGGCACGATCTGGCTGGCCAATCGCATGGGGTTATTCCGCAGCGACGATCAAGGCACGGATTGGACCGAATTCGGCATCGGGCGTTTTTCGCCCCTGACCTATGCCCGGGACGTCATGGTCTCGGAGCATGATGCAGACCGCATGTATGCCGCCCTGTCCGTGGCCGCGACGAGTGATGAAGGCTCGCTCTACCGCAGTGATGATTTCGGCACCACCTGGTCGCGCTTTGATCATGGCGTCTCTATCGACAGCACCTTGATGGCCGTGGCGGAAAGCGTCACGACACCGGACAGGGTCTATTGCGCGGCACGGCGGGGACAAATTTTTGGCACGGAAGACGGCGGCAAAAGCTGGCAAACCCACCAGCTCCCCAACGGTGTACAAGGCGTCTACGCCCTCGCCTGCGCATAATGGTCCGCACTTGAGGATTTTCGCCGCAATTGCCGTGGCCGTCACTGCACTTATCCTGCCGGTCGCTGCGTCATACGGTGACACACTATTTATTGAGGAAATGACGTCCGCGGAAGTGGCGATGGCGTTGCAACGGGGCGTACGAACGATAATCGTCCCAACGGGCGGCATCGAACAGGGCGGCCCGCATCTGATCACCGCGAAACACAACCACATAGTGCGCCATACCGCAGCAGCGGTGGCACAGGGCCTTGGTGATGCCTTGGTCGCGCCTGTCGTGGTCTACGTGCCTCAGGGACAGATCGAACCACCCCAAGGGCACATGAAGTTTCCGGGCACGGTCAGCCTACCGGAACCGGTTTTTAAAGCGGTGTTGGAGAACATTGCCCGCAGTTTCAAGGCCCACGGCTTCACTGAAATTCTGTTTCTGGGCGATAGCGGCGGCAATCAACGCAGTCAAAACGCCGTGGCGGACAAATTGAACCAGGAATGGGCCGGCACGAACACCCGCGCCCTGCATCTATCAGACTATTATGATCCGGAAGCAAACGGACAGTTCGCCTGGATGCGTCAAAACGGCCTCTCTACCGCCGCCATCCCCGGCCATGGCGACCTGCGGGATACCTCGGAACTCATGGCGGTCTACCCGAATGGCGTTCGCGGCCAACCCCATGGTGCATCGGCGACCCTGGGCCGCATCTTTCTGGATTTGAAAATCACCGCAGCTCTGTCCCAGGTCCGGCGTTGGCGGGCCGGGTTCAAGAATTAAGGAAATTCTATTTCGGCCCATACAAACGACGTAGGTGCAGATCGTTGACGGTTACGGTGCCGGCCAAAAGGTCGTGCAGGCAGCGGCCACGGGGATTAAAGAACGAAACCGCCAAAATCAGAAAATTGGTGAGGGCGACCGAGGCGATAAACAGCACTGTCTGTAGCGCCGCCTGGGCATAGCCGGGACGCTGGCCATTCCAGGCCACAACGCGTAAATCCATCACCCGCATACCCACCGTGGCATTCGAGGCACTGCCAATCGTCAGGGTGTGGTAGGCGAAGGGCAGCAAAAAAGCTGCCAGGCTCAAAACCGGAAACAACAGCCCCAAGGTGATCAAGGCAAAAAAGCTGCCGAAAATCCACAATGCCAGCCATAAACAGACGATAATTGCCAGATCGATGCCGTAGGCAATCAGACGTTTGATCCGAATACCGTCGTAAAGTTCCGGCGCATCAAGGGCATTTGGTGCCTCTTCCGCCCAGAACTGCTGGCCACGGTCTTTATCAAGCTTAGCTATGGATATCGCGCGCACCTTGAAACCCTTCCCTTTGCATCATCGTTATCATGACAGATAGGGTTATATTACCTCAATGCCACTCGGATTTCTGGATGGGAAGTCCGGACGGCCCGGATATTGCCGCTAATTATCGATGGGACCAGGGGGTGCGGATGGCGTAATCGCGGCCTCTCGCAGCAGTACGATTGAAATACGGCGATTGGTCGGCAGGGTTGGATCCTCGGGCACCAAGGGCTCGGTCGCCGCCTTGCCGCTGACGGTGGCGATACGGCTTATGGGCACGCCAAAATCAACCAGGGCCCGGCGGGACGCATTGGCGCGTTCGGCGGAAAGCTCCCAGTTGCTGTAACCATTCCGACCCCGAAAAGGCACCGAGTCCGTATGGCCGGAAATAGCAATCTGGTTTGGCATCCGATGGATAATGTCGGCTACCGTTTCCAGTATCTTTTTCAGATTTTCCTGCATTTTTGAACCGCCGGAGGGAAACATCGAGGTGTTTTCCGCGTCCACCAACTGAATACGCATGCCTTCGGGCGTATTATCAATAATCAAATTCTGCGCCATATCCGCTAGACCGGGCGAATCGTTCATGGCCTCGCGCAAGGCTTCCTCGGCCTTATCAAACTCTTCCTGTTCCCGCTCCGCCATCTGTTGGAGGAGTTCCTCTTCCTCCACCTCACCGGATTCTTGCCCCGCCTCACCCTCTCTGTCCGCCTCATCTTCCGCGGCAGGCTTTCGTTGCCGGGGCGGTGTCATCTCCATCACAACCGTTGGCGGCGAGTTTTGTCCAACCCGGGCACCTTCCACCGACATCGACGTACCGCCCATGAGACCGCCACTGCCCGATGTGGATTTAGATGCAGCGGATGGTGCGAAATAGTCAGCTATGCCATGTCTCTGTTCATCCGTGGTCACATTCAACAGCCACAGCAGTAGAAAAAAGGCCATCATCGCGGTCACAAAATCCGCATAAGCAACCTTCCACGCGCCACCGTGATGGCCACCGCCACCCTTGACGATCTTCTTAATTACAATTGTGCCTTGGCCGTTTGACATGTCTTATTCTGCCGCGATCCAGATATCCATTAAGTCTTCCCGCCCCCTAAGTCAGCGCCTAAGCCGGTGCCAATTCAGAGGTCGCATCCTCCAATTCCGTAAACGACGGCCGGTCGTGGCTCGCCAAGGTCTTGCGCGCGAATTCAACGGAGATCGCCGGGGCATAGCCCTGAACATGGGCCAGCACACCAGCCTTCATACACTCCAGGTATTTGAATTCCGCATCACAATAACTGGTCAGATAGGCTCCCATGGGGCTGACCACGCCATAGGCCATAAAAATGCCGAAAAACGTGCCGACCAGGGCAGCACCGATCAATCCACCCAGAACTTCGGGCGGTTCCGAGATAGAGCCCATGGTGACGATAACGCCCAACACCGCCGCTACGATGCCAAAGGCAGGAAGCCCTTCGCCCAAACCTGCAACTGCATGGGCAACTGAATGGGCCTCATGTTTACGGGATTCAATATCCTCGTCCATCATAGCTTCAAGCTCATGAGGATTCTCCGTGCCCATGGTGATCAGGCGTAAGGTATCGCAAAGGAAATCAGAGGCATCATGGTTCTTCATAAAAGTCGGATAAATGGAGAAAATGGCACTTTCATCCGGGTTTTCAATATGGGCTTCCAAAGCCAAGGCACCCTTACTTTTCGCCAGCTTGAACAGGGAAAACTGCAGACATAACAGCTCCACATAATCCTGTTTTCCATAGGGCGCGCTTTTCAGCAGCCGGCCCAGATGCTTGCCCGTGGCCATGGTTACGTCTTTCGGGTTGGAAATGATGAACCCACCCACTGCCGCGCCCAAAATGATCAGGAATTCTAATGGTTGCCAGAGCACCCGGAAGTCTCCATGCGGTGCATAACCGCCAGCCACGGAGCCAAAAACCACTACTAATCCAATTATGAAAAACATTTATCGTCCACTAATTTATGCCTAAAACAACGCCAGGGCAGCAATAGTCCGCAAGACCACTTCGTCCAGTCTGGATGCTGGGCAAATAAGGTTAAGATAGCGTTAGCTTAAGTCCCGGTCAGCGTTGATTATTTCGGACATTTGCCTTTGCGCGCCTCTGTATGGAAAGCGCCCCTGATACAAGTCAGTTGGGATTATTTGCCTTTTGCTGCGTCAAAAATCTCGAATGTCGTGGATTTTCCGCGCAATCATTCTAAAATTGCTTCATGCAGCGTGACCGTTGCGGCGACAGTTCAAAGCAGGGGCAATGAAGCGCCGCAGCGAATGTGTGATAAGTGGGGAGCATAACCGTCATCATGAAAATTCAAGAGACTGTGCAGATTGATCAACGGGCTTTTCGAGATGCCATGGGCTGTTTTGCCTCTGCTGTCACAGTGATCTCCACCACGACAAAAGACGGCCAAGCCGTCGGTACCACTGTAAATTCATTCAATTCCGTTTCTTTGGATCCGCCCTTGGTGTTGTTTTGCCTGGGCCGGGAGGCGACGAATTTTGATCACTTTATGTCTTCGGGCCGATTTGCCGTAAATATTCTGCGCCAGGATCAGGATCATATCTCAACCGGGTTCGCATCCGATGGTTCAAATTTTTTCCAGACGTTGGAGAGCGAGACCTCCAACCTGGGCAATCCCCTGGTACCCAACACTCTGGCGACATTTGATTGTGAAATAGATGCCATCCACGATGGCGGCGATCATATCATCCTGATCGGGCGGGTCAGCGAATTGCGGCACGATCCCGAAGGCGACCCCTTGCTATACTATCGCGGTCGCTACGGCGCGGTGACGACCTAAGAACACTTAGTCAACCAGCGTCCGGCGTATCTATCAATTCCCGTACTTTGTAGCCGGCGGCACTTATGGCAGTGGTAATGTCTTCAATATGATCCCGGTCCCGGCTTTCCAGAACCAAGTCCAGCTCCGCCAGCTTCGCAGGGACTCCGGGGAAATTTCGTTGATGTTGCACTTCCAGGATATTGCCCCCCGCATCGCCAACCAATTGCGCCACCTTGGCCAGTGCACCTGGCCGGTCACTGATTTCCACCCGCATGCGGGTTATCCGACCGGACCGGATCAGGCCGCGCAACAGGATGGATGACAGCATGCGGGTATCAATATTACCGCCGCACAGGATCAACCCCACAACCCGGCCCTTAAAGCGTTCCCGATTGGCCAATAGTGCGGCTAAACCGGCCGCACCCGCTCCTTCGGTCACGGTTTTCTCCACCGTGATCAAAAGATCTATGGCCTGTTCAAAATTCTCTTCCGAGAGCAATAATATATCACTGACCAGTTCATCAATGATCGGCAATGTCAGGTTGCCCGGCTGAGACACCGCGATACCTTCGGCAATGGTCTGCCCGCCGCAATCATTGGCCAGGCCATGACGGGCCTGATAGGCGGATGGATATAGCTGACTTTCGACGCCGATAATCGCGATGTCCGGCTTGATGGCCCGGGCCGCGATGGCATTGCCGGCGATCAGACCGCCGCCGCCAATGGGCACGATCAAAGTATCGATCTGGGGTGCAACTGCCAGCATTTCCAAGGCGATGGTGCCTTGTCCGGCAATGATCGCAGGATCATTGTAAGGATGGATATAGGTCAGGTTCCGTTGCGCACAGATTTCCGCAGCGCTGATTGCAGCTTCATCCACTGTATCCCCTGAAAGTATGATTTCCGCACCCAGATCCCGGGTCTGGCGTACTTTCACATTCGGGGTGCCCACGGGCATGACGATTGTGGCCGGCACGCCCAGGCGTTTGGCATGATAGGCCACGCCCTGGGCATGATTTCCGGCGGAATTTGCGATTACACCTGCCGCCCGCGCCGTTTCATCCAGCTGAAGCAGTTTGATCAACGCGCCGCGGTCTTTGAACGAGCCGGTGAATTGCAGATTCTCGAATTTCAGATAGACCTCCGCACCGGTGATCTGCGATAGGGTCTGGGAATGGGAGCACGGGGTCTCGACCACAATCCCGGCCATTTGCGCCTGCGCCCGGCGAATGTCTTCGTAGCTGACTTGATGCATCTTTTGTCCATCCCCTTTGAAAACTTCAACGTAGACCATTAACTTGCACATTCACCCTATCGATGGCCATGATAGAACCATGATGGTGATAGATCCCAGCTGGCAAATGTGGGCGACCTTCGCGCTGATCGCAGGTGCCATTGTGCTGTACGCAACAGAGAGGTTCCCACTCGAACAGACCTCTTTGGCATTGCTGACCGCGCTATTGTTGCTGTTTCATTTTGCCCCCCTTGACGTTGACGGGAAAAATTTGGATGCCCGCGCGCTGTTGGCAGGTTTCGCTGATCCGGCCCTGATCGCTGTACTCGCCTTAATGGTCGTTGGCCAAGGTCTGATACGCACCGGGGCCCTGGACGAAGGCATCCGCTGGATTAGCCAGCGTTTTCAGCGCACCCCGGCCCTGGCCATGATGCTGATCTTGGTGATCATCGCCACTCTGAGCGCATTTATCAACAATACGCCCATTGTGGTGATCTTTATTCCCGTCATGGCCGCCGTCGCCGAACGGCTGAACCGGGGGCCGTCGCGTCTGATGATGCCGTTGAGTTTTGCAGCCATTCTGGGCGGCATGGTGACCTTGATCGGCTCTTCAACAAACTTGCTGGTGGCTGGCGCCGCAGCGAGCATGGGGCAGCCATCTTTGGGGTTTTTCGATTTTGCCGTACCGGGCAGCCTGCTGGCGGTTGTGGGTTTGTGCTATGTCGTATGGATCCTGCCACGCCTGTTGCCCGAACGCGCCTCCATGGCGAGCGAGATCGCGGGAGAGGGTAAGCAATTCATCGCCCAAATTGACGTTCGCCCCGGCTCCCCCCTGGTGGGGCAGGCGGCGGTTGCGGGGATGATCCCGCATCTGCAAGGCATGACCGTGCGCCTGATACAGCGGGGGGAGGAAAGTCACCTGCCCCCGTTTGAAGACGTGATCCTACGCCCCGGCGACACAGTGGTGGTTGCGGCAACCCGAAACCTGTTGACAGAGGCCCTGGAACGCACGCCCGAGCTTGTCGAAACCGGAGACAGTGCAGAGGCGGGCGACGAACACGCCGACGCCTCCCGTACCCCGGCCAACAGCGTGCTGGCGGAGGTCATGGTCACGCCGGCTTCCCGTGTTATTGGGCGCAATCTTCGCCTGGTAGGGTTTCATTATCATACCGGCTGCGTCATCCTCGGCGTACAGCGCCGCTCTCGCATGGTGCGCGGACGGATGGAGGATATTCGTTTGGAGGCAGGCGACGTCCTGTTAGTTCTGGGGCCCCGTGAACGGGTAACCGATCTGCGTTTCAGCCGCGAAGTATTATTGATCGAATGGTCCACCCACGAACTGCCGTCCCGGCGACGGGCCAAGGCAGCTTTGGCTGTTTTCGCTGGCGTCGTGGCCATCGCCGCAACGGGTCTGGTACCCATCGCTCTGGCGGCGCTGTTGGGTGCCGTGGCGATGATCGGGCTCGGTTGCCTCAACGTTCGCCAGGCGGCCCGCGCCGTGGACCGGCAGGTGGCAATGCTGGTGGCCGCAGCCCTGGCCATGGGCACGGCGTTGCAGGCCACGGGGGGTGCGGCCTATTTGGCGCAACATTTAATCGATGCCTTGGCACACGCGGGGCCCGCCGTGTTACTGTCCGCTCTGTTCGCCCTGGTCGCGGTCCTGACCAACGTGCTGTCGAATGCCGCGACCGCTGTTTTATTCACGCCGATCGCCATTAACACCGCCCTTGCCTTGGGTGTGGAACCGACTGCCTTTATTCACGCGGTCATTTTCGCGGCCAATTGTTCCTTCGCCACGCCCATGGGTTACCAAACGAATTTGCTGGTTATGGGCCCCGGTCATTATCGCTTTAGCGATTATTTTCGTGGAGGTTTACCCTTGATCGTGTTGATTTGGCTTGCTTTTTCCCTATTTGCACCATGGTATTATGGATTCTGAAACAAAATTAGTGTAATTCGATTCCATGAAACCGTTTTCGCCGCAATCTTTGACCTATTTTTTCCTCTCCCGCGCCTCTGCCTGTCCCTATCTGGAAGGCCGGGTGGAGCAGATGGTGTTTACGGATCTGTCCGCTGCCGGCGCGCCGCAGGAATTGCACAACCAACTTTCCCGCGCCGGGTTTCGCCGCAGCCAGGGCATCGCCTATAAACCCAACTGCCAGGACTGCAACGCTTGCCAGGCCGTCCGGGTGCCCGTGGAACGCTTTGCCTCCTCGCGCAGCCTGAACCGGATTGCCCGGCGCAATGCCGGTATCACGGCGACGGTGCTGCCGCCGAAAGGCCGGGGCGAACATTATGCCCTGTTCCATCGTTACGTGGCCTCCCGCCACGGCGACGGCGGCATGGCGGGGATGAGCTTTGATGACTATCTGGCCATGGTCCAGGACACGCCCGTGCCGTCGGAGTTGATTGAGTTCCGGACAGCGGACGGCGATTTATACGGCGTCTGCCTGACCGACCTGTTGGATGACGGCCTGTCGCTTGTCTATAGTATATTCGATCCCGACATGGCCGCCGACAGCCCCGGCAAATACATCATCCTATGGCATATTGAAGAGGCCAAACGGCGCGGCCTGCCGCACGTTTATTTGGGCTATTGGATCGAGGAAAGCCGTAAGATGGCCTACAAAGCCCGCTTCCGCCCGCTGGAGGCCCACGGCCCCGACGGTTGGAGCCAAATCAAATAGCTTTAATTAATTTTCGTTAGGAGACGACAACATGACCTACGCCCATATTATCGTGGGGCGGGACGGCCCCATTGCCACCATCACCCTGAACCGGGCCGATGCCATGAACGCCCTGACGCCGGAAATGCTGGGCGAAGTGGACGCGGCCCTGAGCGATATTGCCGCTGATCCCAACATCAACGTCCTGATCATGACCGGGGCCGGA
>Ga0233429_1005659_pt1 | contig 10271 bp, 8 predicted proteins | sample SI_118_April2016_3_FD_179879 | JGI IMG/M metagenome (GOLD analysis project Ga0233429, IMG submission 179879) | Seawater microbial communities from Saanich Inlet, British Columbia, Canada - SI_118_April2016_135_MG | ecosystem: Environmental > Aquatic > Marine > Inlet | place: Canada: British... | reverse complement strand
AGAGACCGGATCCACGACCTCTAGTACGTCTACAAGGACTTTAACGCTTCCTGCGAGAGTGTGTTCAAGGAGTTCACGCTCAGCCGTTATCAGCTCATACTGGCTAATACCCGCCTTAATTCCTAATTCCAAGACGGAAGTGTCACATGGCTTCGTAAAAAATCTAAATATGTTACCCTTATTGATAGCGTCAGTAGCAGTTTGCTGATCCGCATTTCCCGTTAACATCAATCGAACAGTGTTTGGGGATATATCCTGAATTGCCCGCAGAGTTTCAATACCATTCAAATTGGGCATCTGCATATCACAAACAACGACGGCAAAAGGGCCGCTATTTTTTACAAAGTCAATTGCTAACGCCCCAGTTTCTGCTGTCGTAAGGTCAAAATGACGACGGAATTGCCGATGCATGGCAGCAAGTAAAAAAGCATCGTCATCAACAATCAATACTTTAGGCATCAATCGGAACCTCCACTGATTTTAATTGTGCGAACAATTTCTATCCATCCTGGGATTCGCGCTTCGATGCCTAGCCGGTGAATGTATTCGTGGTCTAGGCCAAATAAGTTATCTGTGTCATGAGCTGGAGACGCTGTGACAGTCTTGGTAAGTGTTTGAGCGATGTAAACATAGGTCAAAGGCGTAACTTCGACGACGCCTGCATTCCATGGAGAATGGTGATAAGCTACTGCCTCAACAATAGGATCAACAAATCCCCACAACCCCAATAAATAGGCTCCAAGCTCAGGGTGGGCGGCTCCAAAAACTTGGCTTTCGGCATCAAGGAGAGTGCTCTGACTACTGTCGACCAAATTAATGGCTGTTTCAAATTGGTTGAAATGGCGTGCTAAGAGGACGAGAGTGCCAATGTGTGAGAGCGTGCCAGCGGAACATGTGTGGTCAAGGAATACAGAGCTGCAGCCATCAGATTCAGCAAGTTGGCGAGACAGAAGGCCAATGCCAATGGAGCGTTTGTTCAAACGTTCTATCAACCCCGCAGTTGCGGCCGACCCAGAGAATATTTTAAAAAATCCGGAGAACAAAGCTATCGACTTAATTGTGTCGATTCCCAAAAGTGAGATGGCGTGACGTAAACTGTCTATTTTTCTTGGAGTTGTAAAATATGCAGAATTAGTAATTTTCATTATTTGTGCCGTCAATGCAATGTCATTTGAAATCAACTCAGTCACGCTCAGAGTAGACGCTGTAGGAGAATTAATTTCCTTAATTAATCGAAAGTATGTGTCAGGGGGGGTGGGCAGCCCATTAATCCCAACAACAATTTTGCGCACTTTCTTTAGGTCAATAAACCGCCTGAGGTTGATCGTACGACTTATCGTTTGAATCAATTCATCCGAACTACAGGGTTTTGCAAGATACTGGTGGGCGGGCCCAACTGTTCGTAGGATAGACTCCTTCTCAGAGTATCCCGATAATATAATACGTGCGGTTTCCGGATATAATGTCTTGACCTTCATGAGTAATTCCACACCATCCATTTGAGGCATTCGCATATCCGATACGATTACATCGAAAGGTTGACGGGACATAAGGGCAAGTGCCTCTTGTCCAGAGGAGGCGTATGCTATCTCCCAGTCTGCGGACATTGATTTTAGCATACGATGAAATCCGCGCAAAATATTTTCATCGTCATCGACAAAAATGATATGTGGGTTAGCATCCATCTCATCGGACGATGAGGGGGTGTCACGGATTTGTTCCAATATCATCGCCCCTCTCCGTTAAGTCAGTATTTGGGTTTTTTTGGACACGACTTTCATGGACAGGTAATCCAATGGTGAAGGTTGTGCCTTTTCCTATTTCAGATGCAACTTGCAAAGTTCCGGCGTGTTTGTTGACGACAATATCGTAAGCTATCGATAGTCCCTGTCCGGTTCCTCGCCCAACTTCCTTTGTTGTAAAAAATGGATCGAAAATTTTGTTGATGACCGTATCAGGGATCCCAATCCCGTTGTCTTCTACGCTGATGACAATTTGATTATCTATTAGCCTTGTAGAAAGTTTAATGAGACCAGGTTCTGATCGCCCTTCCACACTCTCAATGGCATGAGAAGCATTGACAATAAGATTTAAGAATACTTGATTCAGTTGGTCTGGATGGCACTCTGCCATAAGAAGGTTTTGATCTAAATCCACGTTAACCTCAGCAACATCTTTCCATTGATTACGTGAAATTGTTATTGCAGTTTCAATAGCTCGATTAATGTCGAATGAAGATTTATCAGCTGTGCCAGGGTGGGAGAAGTCCTTCATGGCAAGGACAATTTTTGAAACATGGGCTAAACCTGATCGACTTTGACTAATCGCATCAGGAATTTCCTTCAATATGAAATCAAGATCCACTTCGTTACAGAGGGTCTCTATTTTTTTGGCCAATTCAGCTAGGACATCATGTTCTTGTGCCTTTTCAGTCATAATCCGCCATTTTCTGATAATCGAGGCAAGATCTTCGTTGGCATCAGAAAGAAACTTGAGGTTGTCACTGATGTACTGAGTTGGAGTATTGATTTCGTGGGCAATGCCACCCGCTAATGTACCAATTGATTCCATTTTTTGACTTTGTAAAAGGTCATATTCTAATTTCTTGTTACGTTCTTCAGCATCAATGATTTGACTGACATCTGTATCAACCCAAACACCGCCACCAACCGATAAAGGTTTATAACTGTGCAAAATGGACTTCTTGTCTGACAGTTTCGTAATGGGCATCTCCATTTGCGAAACATCTGGATTACAAACAAGGAGGGGGGGATTTCCCATACCAATGACCTCACGGACATCCTTAATATTCAGCAAGTTTAATTGTTCATCAGGGTCAATGCCGTACATATCCAGAAATGCTTTATTCATATGGAGTATATTACAATCGGCATCGACGATGATGACCCCTTGCATCAGGCTTTGAACCGCACCTTCTAGAATAGTCTCCGCGCGAAGGCGTTTTTCATCCGCATGTTCTTTTGCGACTTCTAATTCCAAAGCATATTTTTTAAGCGACAGCGACATTTCATTAAAGCTATGCGCTGTTTCAGCCAACTCATCTTTTCCGTGAACGAATATCGTATGACCAAGATTTCCATCTGCGACTTCTCGTGCCCCCAGTTGCAAAGAGGTCAATTGACGTGTCAACATTCCGCCCAGAACAAATCCAAAAATACCAACAAGAACAATTTCAAACAAAGCGACCACGAACATACGCTTGCTTGCTTTTTCTAATAAGGCTTCAAGTGTCTTGGTCGACATCCCCAATTCAATACGACCAAACGTTTCGCCCGCGACGGTTATATCGTGCGCAACATCGTAGATCTGATCAGACACAGCATCTTGAATTGTTATATCCGCTTTAAAATCGCGTTTTAACGCAACTGCGTCACCCTTTTCAGAGAGAACAAAGCCATTGCTGTGGCGCACACGAATATAGGTGATGTCATGAGTGGTTAATGTTTTCTCAAGCAGCTCATCAATGGTCGCCAAATCCATGGACACGACGGCATCCGTGCTCATCATCGCCAACAGATGGGATGACGTTTGGGCGCGATTTAGCAATTGTACCTCATTGGAGCTCTCAAGGAATTGCATACTGCTAAAAACCAGTAACGACAGAAGAACAATTTCAATCGATGCAATTCCAATTATTGTTTTTAATCTAAACGACATTTAAGTGTCCCTTGATCAACAATTTGTGTCTGTTCTTCGGTCAGGCTCAAGTTTCGCACATCATCCCATGTGCTATCAGATGCTAAATCAAACCCCTTCATGCCAATTTTTTTTAATAATTCAGGAGAGGCTTTGGCTATTTTCAACATCGCTGTTGCAATTTCACCCATTTTCGCCACGTCCAGCGCCTTATTCCCCGCAAAGGCATGTGGTGTGTAAGATTTTGTAGTATAAATCACGCGTAACTGAGCTTTTAAGTCATCAGGGATATTGTTGAAAGTTCTCAACACACCACCGCCTGCGGGAAATATCCCTGCAATAACGGAACGATAAACACTGTCATGTGATTTCACGTAATTTGGTTCAATGATCATGCCCGCTGCTTTCATTTCAGCGCGGGGTAAGACACTGGCACCAAATGCAGCAGGTGAAGGGAAGGCTATTTTTTGGTTATCTAAATCTTCTAGTTTCTTTGCGGCACTATCCTGTCTAACAACAACAATACCTTTAAGTTTTTTTTCTGATTGATGCGCAAAGGCCTTATAGCCAGTTAGGGTGCTAAAGATCGTATAATGATAGGGGTTCATATAAGCGAGATCATAGGCCCCTTGTGCAAGGCATTGCTCAAAACTTGGGATATCTTTCATGGTGGCGAATTTTATTTTGTAACCCGTTTCTTTGGAAAGTTCATTAATAAATGGAACCCACATTTTTGCGAGACGACTGGCCGCCTGTTGAGGGACAATACCGAAAAGAAGAGTTTCTTCATTTTGGGCTGATGCTTGAGGTGTAGATAGGCATGTCACGGTGATGCCTGTTGCAAACATCAGTGCTATTTTTTTAAATGTCATAATCTTAATCCTTTTGGGGCTGTAGTGGAAAAACGCTTCTGCAAATATTTGTAGGACCGCATATGACGGAAGAAAGCAAGCGCCGAGATAACGGCGACTTGGAAGGATATCCCCGCAATAATATATATAAAAAGTTCCCTGCGCCCATAGGAATAACCATAAGCTTTTCAGGGGGATAATTATAGGGGGTTCTACCCTGTGCTTAGGGCCGAAAATTTGAGGGATACAAACCCGATGACCGCAATAAAAAGACAAACACTGGTAAAGATTACGATTTGCATGATGCCAATTCCTTTGTTTTCAATTTAAATTGAAAGAAGTATGGCGGATTGGCACTGAACCAATATTGAACTTGTCGTTCATATTCAATTCAGCGAATCTTTTCGGTGGGCGGCTGAAGAAATCTTACGCTCGCCGCTATCTACGTTCCAGAATGCCGCTATCACGTCCACTGGATGGCAAATATTAGATTTACCTAAACAGCCGCTGTTGGCTACACCCGGTCATTAATGACAGATTTTTCAAACTTCCGCAATCTGCACCCAAGCCGACATTCCAAGTACAGAATTTTACCGTAGCGCGGTTTTGTAAATGACCATCTTCGTTGGTTCATCGAATGAAATCGGATTTATCATCAAACCCATCTTTTATGTCGAGGCCAGTAACCATGCGGGTTTCAGAACGTATTGACTTGACTCTATAATCAAATTCGACATAAAATATTACTATAATAACTTATTATGGTGAATATGATGGCGATGGGTAAACAGGCCAAGATTCTTTCCGAAGTTCAGATCAGAACTACGTTGCAGTTTCTCTCAACAACGAGAAACAGCCTGCGCGATATCGTTATTCTGCTTCTGTCAGTGAAAAGCGGTTTTCGCGCAAAAGAGATTGCATCTATCACTTGGCAGATGGTTACAGATCCGGAAGGCAACATCGGAAATTCTATTGCCCTTCAGAACGTAGCCTCGAAAGGCAAAAATGGTGGCAGAACGATCCCGCTGAATAAGGATTTGAAAGTGGCATTGGAAACCTTGAAGGACTTTGCCGTTGCAAAGCGATTGGAAAAAGGCTTTCCGTTCGATCTGGCATCCAACGTGATTACCAGCGAAAGAGGAGGGCGGATGTCAGCCAACTCCATCGCACACTGGTTCAAACGGTTGTATGGCAACCTTGGGTTTGATGGCTGTTCATCCCACTCAGGAAGGCGTACCGCAATTACCCGTTGGGCGAAGAACACATCACGTGTTGGCGGAAGTTTGAAAGACGTACAAGACCTTGCCGGTCACTCATCACTCGCGACCACCCAGCGATATATCCAAAGCGATACCGAGGCGAAGCGGAAATTAGTGGATTGTGGGTGACGCCATGGCTCGTGTGATCACATTCCCGTTTCGTGCCGCATGGTTTCTGATTAAGTGGACCACGATAGGGTTGATTGCCTTCATGATCGGTATGCATTTTGGCAGGTAAAGTGCCATCCACACCAAGAGGGGTGAGTATTGTCAAATCAACGGTTTGCGGGTTATACCCTGCTTTACCTTGCCTCATACTTAAGCAAGTGAATACCAAGTGCCCCGACCAGCACCGTGGCGTTCCAAGTGATCGTTTTCGGTTAATGAACGAATATGATCTTTGACGGTATTCCTGCTCGCACCGGTCGCCTTGGCTACGTCACCAACGGAGACCCGCCCATGGTCCCGAGCCATATTCAGAATTTGAACTGATAATTCAGGCAGGTCTCCAAGAATGAGCCGCTCACGCTCAATCTTGCTTTCCAGACGATCCTTGTGTTGTTTGAGCACCTTCAAGAAATAAGTGACCCACGACTGCCAGTCTGGTTGGTCAGTACGGATGGAGCCTTGAGTCTGCCGCAGTGCTAGATAATAAGCTTCCTTGCTTTGCTCAATGATACTTTCCAAGGAACTGAAGGGCACGTATGCGTATCCTGCTCGCAACAGCAAAAGTGTTGTCAAAATTCTGGAGATGCGCCCATTTCCATCTTGAAAGGGATGGATTTCAAGAAACACGACAACGAATACGGCAATCACAAGCAGAGGATGGGTCTCTCGGGATTTCAGGTTTGTCCTAGTCCATTCGACCAGTTCTGCCATTAGGCGCGGAGTATCAAAAGGTGCCGCCGTCTGAAATACAACACCCATGCTTTTCCCGTCTTCGCCGAAGGCTTCCACATGATTTGGCAGGGTCTTGTATTCTCCACGATGGCGCTCGTCCTTGTTGGAGAATTTCAGAAGATCACGATGGACCTGCTTGATATGGTTTTCCGTCAGGTCTATCGATTCCCAGTTGGAAAAAATGACCTCCATGGCGTCTGCATAACCGGCTACTTCTTGCTCGTCTCGAGAGGTGAAGGATTTAATCTCAATGTTGGACAGAAGCTTTTCAACTTCACGGTCAGTCAGTTTTGCTCCTTCAATCCTGGTCGAAGAACCAACACTTTCGATAGTCGCGACACGGCGAAGGCTGGTCAATCGTTCCGGTGCAATCCGTCCGATTGCACGCCATGCACCTTTGAACTCATCAATCTCGGAAATCAGAGATAAAATCTCGTTGGTGACCTTGAGTGTCGAGGTGTTGATTGTGGCAACCATTTATCCATCCATTTTCATCCAATTTGAGGATGCCACAGCGCCATCCAATTGTCCATCCATTTTCATCCAATAACATTCATGGGATTGTCAGAATAAGTATGGTACGATCAATCCAGAAAATGGGGATGAAAAGTTTGGGAAAATCCCATGCAACCCATTGATCTCAAATGCAACTTTAGTTCTCCAAACTTTCCCTTAACCCTTTGACATTAGGGGATTTCCATAGTCCTGCCGGGCCCACCAACCCTTTTCATAATACACTTATTGAATTTTTATTTCTTGTCGCCCCTTAGGGGGGTTCTGGTCTGTCCAGAAAATACCTGGTACGGTTGTAAGACCATATAGATCAATTTGAGGGGATGGGGGCTAGCAATGACAAAAGCTGTTTTTATAGCGAAACCCGACTCTGCTTATGATGATCAACCAGGAAAATACCATTTTCCACGCACATATTTACGTCAGGTTGAAGCGGCGAAGGGCGATTGGATTGTCTATTATGAGCCCCGCAGATCTAGCACAGATTTGAACAGCAGTGGCGGTAGGCAAGAATATTTTGCAACCGCCCGTTTGAATTCAATTCAACCTGATCCGGTTGTGACCGATCATTATCTATGCTTTTGTTGAAGATTATCTGGAATTCGAACGAGAAGTTCCTTTTAAAGAGGGTGAGCAATATTTTGAAAGTGCGCTTCAAAAGGACGATGGAAGCACAAACAAAGGTGCCTTTGGTCGATCCGTTCGTTCAATGCCAGATGAAGAGTATGACCTTATTCTTCAAGCCGGGTTCTCAAATATTATCGGACCCGTGACAGAAAATCAAAATGTGACCCCCGGCCTGGCCGAAGAGCAACTGGAATTCGAAAGGCCTATGGTTGAACGCTTGGTTTCGAGACCATTTCGAGATGCTGCGTTCTCCCGTCAGGTTAAGTCTGCGTACAATAATACGTGTGCGATCACCGGTTTGAGGATTATCAATGGTGGAGGGCGCTCGGAAGCCCAGGCGGCACACATACGCCCCGTGGCAGAAAATGGCCCCGATACCATCCGGAATGGCTTGGCGCTTTCCGGCACTGTTCATTGGATGTTTGATAGAGGATTGCTATCGCTGGATGATGACTTGACGATACTTCAGGCGAGAGAAAGTGTGCCTGACACCATGGAACGCTTGATAAATCCTGAAGGAAAATTATTTCCTCCGTTATGTAAGGAGTTCTGCCCGCACCCTCATTTTCTTAAATATCATCGAGAAAATGTATTTAAGGGTTAGCTGTATTTTAGGGAGTTTTAGGATTCAAGAGCATAGTGCTTTAGTTCTTCTTGAATTCGAGCATTATTACTTTTCGACCAGTCACCTGAATATAAATTATTCTCCCTGAATAATGACTGTCCCTACAACCAGGAATCGCCCCCAAAATCTCTTCATGAGATTATTTGTGAATACTGATTCCGTTCTGCTTTGGTTTCTTGAGTTCGCATAATGGTCAAATATGACTCGTCGCGAAAAACAAGAAAGCAGAGGCACTCCATGAAACGAACAGAACTTTCGACCTCGTCTGGTCGAAACCGATGACCCTCTGCTATATTCAGCGGGACACGGCTTCGGGCTCGAGCGTAATGAACTGAAAAATCGACTCTGCACTTGCCTCGGCCCCGGGAGGATAAATTCTTTTATGGTTGATTCTTTTTTTGATCTCCTTTCCCTCGACTCCCGTATTCTGAATTTCCCGTTCCCACCCCGTGGTATAAACGGCGCCGGCGGGGCCCAGGTCCAGACAGGTGACATAGTTCTCCTGGCGATAAAGCTTCAACGGTTTTCCCATCAGACTGCGCACGGAATTATGGCCGGCAAAACGGCCCAGCTGCAGGGCATGCTGACAGCACATGAATGTGGTGTGGTCGTCATCGGCCATGCCCCGTGCCGTATCGCCGGCAATGAAAACACTGCCGTCAGCGGGCAGGTTCAGATATTGATCCACATGAAGCCGCCCGGCGCGATCTTTTTCACCGTCGAAAGCCTCGGTCAGCGGGCTCGCCTCCAGGCCGGTTGCGAAGACCACGGCCCCGGATTTGATTTCCCCGCCATCTTCCAAAACGAGTCCCTGTTTATCCATGGAGGCAATGTTTGAATTAATCCTGACATCAACATCACAGTCCGATAAAGCGCGAACAATGACAGGGTTCAGGCTGACGCCCATATTGCGGGCCACCTGCGATGAATGGTCCAGTAAAATCAAGTGGGCCTCGGGGCCCAGCCGCTTCCGCAATTCCGTCACCAGTTCCAGGCCCGTCGAGCCGGAACCGACGACAACGACGGTTAATGTTTCACTGGTTATTACAAGCTCTGCCAGATGTTGATCGAAGCGGGCGGTTTCATCATAAGTATCGATGTTAAAGCCGTATTGGCTGGCGCCCGGAAACTGAAGTTTTCTCATGCGACTGCCACTGGCCAAAATCAGGCTGTCATAGGAAAGGCTTGAGCCCGGTTCCGCTCCTTCCAGGACGATCTGTTTTTCATTGGGCTGAATATCTGCAACCCGGGCGATCCGGAAGTCGACGTCGATCACTTGAAGCAACGGCTGCAAGGCCACCCGCATGTCGCTGGCGGCCCCTTCATACAAGCGCGGGCGAATAACCAGATCGGGGCTGTCGCTGATCAGGTTAATGGATAAATCTTCGGAGGAAACGCCTAAACGGCTTCTCTCCGCGGCCCCGCTCATGGCCGCCCAAAGACCGGCAAAACCGCCGCCGATTATAGATATCTGCATGGGTTTTCTCCGGCCAATGTCTAGACGCTCAGGTAGGCATTTCGAATATCCGGGTTGTCTTGCAACTCGGCCATGGTGCCTTCATACCTGATCTGGCCTTTTTCGATAATCGTCGCCCGGTCGGCGACTCGGGACGCAAAGCTCAGGTTTTGTTCCGACAGGATAACCGACAGGCCTTCCGATTTAAGGGTCAGGATGGTTTCAATCATTTTGTCGACAATGATCGGGGCCAGGCCTTCGGAAGGCTCGTCCAGCAGGATCGCCGACGGGTTGCCCATAAGCGTGCGGGCGATGGTCAGCATTTGTTGTTCGCCGCCGCTGATATAACCGCCCGGGCGGTCCCTCAGTTCGGCCAGATTGGG
>Ga0233429_1005656_pt1 | contig 10277 bp, 10 predicted proteins | sample SI_118_April2016_3_FD_179879 | JGI IMG/M metagenome (GOLD analysis project Ga0233429, IMG submission 179879) | Seawater microbial communities from Saanich Inlet, British Columbia, Canada - SI_118_April2016_135_MG | ecosystem: Environmental > Aquatic > Marine > Inlet | place: Canada: British... | reverse complement strand
TCCGTGCGAGAGGACGGCAAGGAAACTTCCAAAACTAAGTTGCAGGCCGGACAGCGCTTTACTGTCCAGGATCGCCTGTTGTCGATCAGCCGTTGATTGGTCATCCACGATAGGTTCGGCGGTATATCCCAAGCTTTGCTCCGGCGCATGGGCACCAGGCACTGTTGCGACACCGTTGAGCGCCGGGCCACTGATCAACGAGCCCTTGGCCCTTTGGTTCAGGGACGGGGTAAATGGTTCATGAATGTTGTTTATCGCAACCATTCCGTTCACTTTTGTTGATCGTCAGTTGTCTTAATAAATCGCAAATAAATATAGTTGCCAATACATTAACGACAAGCAGAGGATAAGTCGACTAAAATCATGGTTAACAAACGTTAACTAATTATATGGGAATCTTAACATCTCATCAAAATTTTCTTCGCGTGGATGAACGTGCTAATATGAACAAAATAATCAGGAGACGGGTCCTATGTTGAGTGTTGAGCAAATCGCGGAATATCACGAAAAAGGCTATGTCATTCCCGACTATCGCCTCAGCGAGGAAACCCTTGTCGCCATCCGCAGGGACCATGATCGGCTGTTGGCGAAATTTCCTGACTTCAGGGATAACTGCCCGGCACTGCTGTCCTTCGACATGGCGTTTTTGAACTATGCCCGGGACGAAACCATTTTGGACATGGCGGAACAGCTAATTGGCCCCGATATCGCGCTCTGGAATATGAGCTTTTTTGCCAAACCGGCGGTGAACGGCAAGAAAACGCCTTTCCACCAGGACGGAGAATATTGGCCCATCCGACCCCTGGCGACCTGTACAGTTTGGATCGCGGTGGATGATGCCACGGTCGAAAACGGCTGCCTGCGGATCATTCCCGGCTCCCACAAACCGAAACGCCTGATGCCCCATGATCAGCGGAATAATCCCGAATTCACCCTGCAACAGGAACTACAGGCGAGCGAATATAACGATGACGAGGCTGAAAACCTGGTGTTGAAAGCCGGTCAAATGTCATTTCATGACGTCTACCTGGCGCACGGTTCAGAGATCAATTCTTCACCTAACCCTAGGCGCGGCATGACATTGCGCTTGATGCCCACAACATCGATCTATAATCGGGAGGTCGCAAAAGAGATGCAGCGTTCCCGTGGCGGGATGGATATGTCGAACCATTCGCTATTTCTATTGCGCGGCGCGGATCTGTCCGCCGGCAATGATTTCCGCGTTCGGACATCCCTAGCGTCGTAAAAAATCGTCGTAAGACAGCGTCGTAAAACCTATTCTTCGATGTCGCACCAGACCGGCGTGTGATCAGAGGGGCGTTCCTTGCCGCGCGGGGTACGGTCGATTTCCACATCACCCAGGCGGTCTGCTGCTTGCGGGCTCAACAACAGATGGTCAATCCGCACGCCGTTGTCTTTCTGCCAGGCACCGCGCTGATAGTCCCAATAGCTGTAGGCGGTGACGTCGGGGTGGCGGGTGCGAAAGGCTTCCGTCAAGCCAAGGTTCAGCAACTGCCGCCAGCGGGCCCGGCTTTCGGGCAGACAAAGTGCATCGCTTGCGAAACCAACTGGATCAAAACAATCACGGTCTTCGGGGATTATGTTGTAATCCCCGCCCAGCACGAAAGCTTCTTCATAGGCCAACAGACCGCGCGCATGGCTGACAAGGCGGTCCATCCAGGCCAACTTGTAAGGATATTTGTCGCTATCGGTCGGATTTCCGTTGGGCAGATAGATAGAGGCAACCCGAACTGTGTCGATCACCGCCTCAATATAGCGGGCCTGTTCATCTTCAGCATCGCCGGGTAGGCCTGTTTGCACGTCTTCGATGGGCCGTTTGGACAGGATCGCCACGCCGTTATAGGTCTTTTGCCCGTGCACGGCGGTGTTATAGCCAAGGTCTTCGATAGGTTCATAGGGGAAGGCCTCATCCGTGACCTTCAACTCCTGCAACAGAGCGACATCGGGTTTGGCTTGTTCAAGCCATTCCAGAACACGGGGCAGGCGTGCCTTAATTGAATTAACGTTCCAGGTTGCGATTCTCATAAGCGACATTGGGCCATGGACATCCGGCCCCTGGCAAGCGGTATGAGCTGATTAAATCGCGAAAGAGGTGCCGCAACCGCAGGCGGAGGAGGCATTGGGATTATCAATGCGGAAAGCAGCCGCCATCAGATCTTCAACATAGTCGATCTGGGCCCCACCCAAAAACTGCAATGAGGTCTCGTCAATCAGGACCACGGCATCTTCCCGTTCAATGATCAGGTCATCGTCATTGACTTCGGTGTCAAAGCGGAAGCCATAGCTGAAGCCGGAACAGCCGCCACCCTGGACCTCAATCCGCAGCTTCGCATCCGCACCTTCCTGTTGCATCAGGAAGGCAATGCGTTTTGCCGCGCCCTCGGTTACCGTGACGTCATTTTGTGCTAGTTCAGTCATAATTCAACCATATCCCCATTTGGTTAACTGAATGTAGGCGCAAAGGCAAAAAAGTCAATCGGTTCCAAGATTGCCAAAATAGCGCTAGGTTGCCGCCATGAACCGATCAGACACCCTTGCCAACTATGCCTCTCACTCGGCGCAGAGCCGGGGACGGCTGCATAGCGAACCGGAAAGCCTGACCCGCTCCGCTTTTCAGCGTGATCGGGATCGGATCATCCATTCATCCGCCTTTCGCCGTCTGCAATATAAAACCCAGGTTTTCGTGTATCACGAAGGGGACCATTACCGCACCCGTCTGACCCATTCTCTGGAGGTGGCGCAGATCGCCCGTTCGATCTGCCGGGCCCTGGAGCTGAATGAAGACCTGGCGGAGGCATTGGCCCTGGGCCACGATTTGGGGCACACACCGTTCGGCCATGCGGGCGAGGATGCGCTGGATGAATTAATGCAGCCCCATGGCGGCTTTGACCACAATGCCCAGGCCCTGCGGGTGATCACATTATTGGAACACCGCTATGCGGAATTTGCCGGCCTGAACCTGAGTTGGGAGACTTTGGAAGGCACGGTAAAGCATAACGGCCCTGTACTGGATGATCCGCTACCCCTGGCCACGGCCGAATATATCGCCGGTCACGATTTGGAATTGGACACCTATGCAGGCCCCGAGGCCCAGGTGGCGGCCCTGGCGGATGATATCGCCTATGACAACCACGATATTGATGACGGCCTGCGGGCGGGATTGTTTTCGGCCGATGATCTGGCCCAGGTGCCCTTGGTCGCGCCCGTGTTGGGGGAGTTGCGGGCCCGCTATCAGGATTTGAGCCGGGAGCAATTGGTGCACGAAACTGTACGCCGTTTGATCGGCGAGATGGTCGATGATGTGATCGCGGAAAGTCGCGACAGGTTGAGCAAAAGCGGCGCTGAGCGGGTCGAGGATATTCGCGGTCTGGGTCGGCCCGTAATCGGTTTTTCCCCCACCATGACGGTGGCGCAAGAGGCGTTGAAAGCATTTCTTTTCGAACGCATGTACCGCCACGACAGGGTTGAACGGATGTCTGAAAAGGCGGGCCGGGTTGTCAGGGATTTGTTCGGGTTGTATACGGCCCAGCCTGAGCATTTGCCAAACGTACGCGGGGCCTATAGTCCCGATACCCCACGCCGGGTTGCCGATTTTATTGCCGGTATGACTGACCGCTTTGCCCTGGAAGAACACCGCCGCCATTTCGGCCCATCGAACTAAAAGACGTTATTTAGGAATGACCCCGAACAAATGAACCCTTACGCCTATATCCGCGAACATGTCATCGCCATTGTCGGCGGCCTTGCCGATGAAGGTATTCTGCCGGACGGTATGGATTTTTCCAATCTGGCGGTGGAGGCCCCGCGCGACCCCGACCACGGCGATGTGGCAACCAACGCGGCTCTGGTGCTGACCAAACAGGCGAAGATGAAGCCGCGCGATATTGCCACGCCCTTGGCGGAGCGTCTGGCGGCATTGGAAGATGTGACAGCGGCTGAAATCGCCGGTCCCGGCTTTATCAATCTGCGCCTGTCGGAGGATTTTTGGCGCGCCCGCCTGGGCGATGTTCTGGGGCAGGGGATCAGTTATGGCGACAGTCAGATGGCCGCGGGGCAAAAGATCAACGTCGAATATGTCTCCGCCAATCCGACGGGGCCATTGCATATTGGTCATGTGCGCGGGGCCGTTTATGGCGATGCCCTGGCGGCGTTACTAAGCAAAGTCGGCTATGACGTCTGCAAGGAATATTACATCAACGACGCGGGATCCCAGGTCGATGTGCTGGCCCGGTCAGTGCACTTGCGCTATCGCGAAGCCCTGGGCGAAACCATCAATGCGATCCCGGAGGGGATGTATCCCGGTGACTATCTGATCCCCGTGGGCCAGGCCCTGGCGGCCCGTGACGGTGATAAATGGCGTGATTTGGCCGAGGCTGATTGGCTGGTCCCCCTGCGCCGCTTTGCCGTTGATGCCATGATGGACATTATCCGTGATGATCTGGCGTTGCTGGGTATTGAACAATCGGAATTCTTCTCGGAAGAAAGCCTTCATCTGGACGGTGGTATCGACCGGGCCATGGCTGCCTTAAAGGCCCAGGATCTGATCTACACCGGCGTATTGGAACCGCCGAAAGGCAAGACACCGGATGATTGGGAACCGCGCCCCCAGACCCTGTTTAAGGCAAGCGAGTTCGGCGATGACGTGGACCGACCGTTGCAAAAATCGGACGGCGCCTGGACCTACTTCGCGGCTGATATCGCCTACCACTACGACAAAGTGCAACGGGGTTATGGTCAGATGGTTGACGTCTGGGGCGCGGACCATGGCGGCTATATCAAACGCATGAAAGCAGCCGTGCGTGCCCTGGGTGGCGATCAGGCCGTTTTGGATGTGCGCCTGTGCCAGATGGTGCGCTTGTTGCGCGGCGGCGATGTGGTTCAGATGTCGAAACGATCCGGTACCTTCGTCACATTGCGGGAGTTGGTGGATGAGGTTGGTGCTGACGTGGTCCGCTTTATGATGTTGACCCGAAAAAACGATGCCCCGCTGGATTTTGATTTCGACCTGGCCATGGAGCAATCGAAGGATAACCCGGTTTTCTATGTCCAATATGCGCACGCCCGTATTCATTCGGTGTTGCGCCGGGTGGCGGACGAGGTGCCGGATCTGTCCCTGGATATGAATTCTTTATTGAAGGCGGATCTAAGCCGTCTGACTGATTCGGCTGAAATAGACCTAATCAAGCAAATGGCATCATGGCCCAGAGCCGTGGAAATCGCCGCCCAAGCCAGAGAGCCGCACAGAATTGCCTTTTATTTGAATGAGTTAGCGTCGTCTTTTCATGCACTGTGGAACAAAGGTAACGCGGAACCCAACCTGCGCTTTATCATGGAGCAGGACAGGGAGATAACCCTGGCGCGTGTTGCATTGATACAGGGCGTTGCACTTGTCCTAGCCTCCGGCCTGGCGCTGGTGGGTGTGGAGCCGGTCGAACGAATGTAGCGGCAAAATTGGTCGGAATGGTAATTCCAAAAAGCAGGAGATAGGACGTATGTCGGCTGTTGAACCGGGCAGCACCGGGCGGGAACATGGTGCCAGTGGTGGTGGCATTGGTGATGGCAGCGATCGAAGCCATGCGATCCGCCACTGGGGCCGTTTGGGTGGCATCGGCGCTGCCTTGGGTATGTCCATAGTCTTTGCGGTTGCAGCTTGGTATGCTCTGGAACGTTCAGACATGCAGGACGAGGCGGCAGCCGAAATCCCCTTGATCAAGGCTGATACCGGCGAGATGAAGGAAAAACCGAAAGATCCAGGTGGTTTGAAAATACCCAATCAGGACAAGTTGGTATTTGAGCGCATCACACCAAAGCCAGTGGCACCCGCTGCGGGCAAATTGGCACCCGCCCCTGAGGAACCAATTGTCAAAGCGCCATCGACGGAGAACCTGGAGACACCGGCAGCTCCGGTCATAGCCAATAAAACACAGATGGAAGAAGTTGTGGCACCACCGGCCCCCGTTAAGGCCATGAAACAACCTGAAGCACCCGCCGCTGTTGCGACCCATGCGGCATCACCGACACCGCCGGCACCGCCGGCAATCGCCAATAAAGCTAAAATTAAAGCTGCAAAAGCTGTAGAGGTCGTGAAGGCACCGGTGAAGACGGTCATGGCGGAAGCGCCCAAGATGGCCGCAAAGACGGAGAGCCTATTGCCAAAGGCGAAAGTGACACCGAAAGCCAAGGCGTTGGAAGCGACGTTGCCGACGCCAAAAGTAGCGCCGGTAACAGCGCCGAAAATAGCGCAAAAAACTGTTGCGGCAGCGCCGACAAAAGCCGTCAAATCAGCAAAGTCAGTAAAGTCAGCAAAACCAATCACCAAGGGCTATCGAATTCAGATGGCGGCATACCGCAAGTCGGCCTTGGCCGCGGCGGCATGGCAACGTCTGCAAAAGGCCCATGGAGGTGTTTTGGGCCAATTGTCCGGTCATACGGAAAAGGCGGATTTGGGTAAGCGCGGGGTTTTTTATCGGGTACAGGCTGGATTTTTCGGCAATGCTGCCAGTGCCCGGGCCGCCTGCGCCAAGTTGAAGGCTAAAAAGCAGGATTGCATAATTGTACCGCCCCGCTGACCTGATAAGGCGATGACTGCAACCGCGCCCCTGGCCACGCCGTTGGCAGCTGTATTCGGGTGCGCCGGCCCGGTTTTAGGGCCCGAAGAGGCTGCATTTTTTCGCGACAGCAATCCCCTGGGCTTCATTCTGTTCGCCCGTAATTGTGAAAGTCCGGACCAAATTCGGCGATTGACCCACGATCTGCGATCCGCCGTTGGCCGGGAAACCGCACCTGTCTTGATGGATCACGAGGGCGGGCGCGTGCAACGCCTGGCCACGCCGCAATGGCGCGAAGTACCCGCCGCAGCTGTTTTCGGGCAATGGGCTTTGAAAGATCCCGACGCAGCGGCGAATGCCGCCGCCCTCAATGGCCAGTTGATGGCCATGGAACTGCTGGAATTGGGGATCGATGTCAATTGCGTGCCGTGCCTGGATGTTCACGACCCTGCCGGAAATAAGGCCATCGGCGATCGGGCCTTTTCCGCCGATCCGGACCTCGTCACCCAGCTGGGACGGGCGCAGACGGATGGATTGTTGCGGGGCGGCGTCCTGCCGGTGATGAAGCATATTCCCGGACACGGTCGGGCAACCGTGGATAGTCATTTGGAGTTACCCGTGGTCCCGGTTGCCGGGGAGGCCTTGGCAGAGCGTGATTTTCGACCATTTGCGGCCCTTGCCGACTTGCCCATGGGGATGACGGCCCATGTACTTTACCCAAGCCTGGACCCGGAGCATCCGGCAACCTTGTCGCGGAGCATTATTGACACGGTTATTCGCGGCCAAATCGGTTTTGACGGTTTGCTGTTTAGCGATGATTTATCCATGCGGGCCCTGGGCGGCAGCCTGGATCAACGGGCCGCCGCAGCCCTGGCGGCAGGCTGTGATGTGGCATTGCACTGCAATGGCAACGGCTTGGAAATGCAATCCATAGCGGCTGTTTGCGGGCCTTTATCCGAGGTGGGACAACGGCGCTGGCAGGCTGCCATGGCATATCGTGGACAGGCACAGGCCGCGTCCTATGAGGCCCTTTTGGCGGCTTTCACGGCGCAATTGGCATCCCTTTGAATTATGTCTATTTAGGGGTATGGGGTAAGTTACCCACAAGATATTGCGTTTGTTAACTGTTTATCGATTTAGTTGGCGGGCAGGATCAGCTATACTTAGAGCATGAGCCAGAGCGATAATACCAAGCCAGAACCAGTTGCCAGTGCTGCACCGGAAAGCGAACCCTTCGAAGGGCCGCCGCCAAATCCCGCGATGGCGGAGGCAGCAGACGGCCAGGGCGACAGCTTTCAAGTGGCGTTGGATGGGTATGAGGGGCCGTTGGATGTTCTGTTGACCATGTCCCGGCAGCAGAAACTGGACCTGACGCATATTTCAATCCTCGATCTGGCCGAGCAATATTTGACCTTTATCGCAGAGGCGCGCCGCCTGCGGCTGGAAGTTGCCGCCGATTATCTGGTTATGGCGGCCTGGCTGGCCTATCTGAAATCCCGCCTGCTGTTGCCTGCACTGCCAGGCGATGAGGAACCGACCGGTGAAGAGCTTGCCGCCCGTCTGCAGCATCAATTACAACGCCTTGAGGCCATGCGAGAGGCCGCCGATACCTTGATGCAGCGGGAGCGCCTGGGCGTCGATATTTTTCCCCGTGGCGCGCCCGAGGGCGTCACCGTGATCCGAAAATCCAACTATGACTGCTCTGTCTATGATCTATTGATGGCTTATGTGGGCCAGGTTGACCGATCTGTCGTAACCTCCGTAACACCACGACCGCCCGCTATTCTTTCGGTCGAAGAGGCTATGCGCAGATTGTCCCTTTTCCTGGGCCAAATGCCGGATTGGGCCAGCCTGGAAGCCTTCCTGCCGATGGAATTGAAGGTGGGCATGGAAATGCGGTCCGCGTTAGCCTCAACCTTCTCCGCGTCGTTGGAGCTGGCTAAGCAGGGTCGGTTAAGCTTGCGCCAGGGACAGACCTTTGGGCCAATTTATATCAAGGAAGGCGACGGCCAATGACTGCCCAGAACGTGTCGGAAGAAAATGTCCCGGAAGATAGCGCGCCTGATGACAGCGCGCCAATCGACAATGGGACTGAGCCGGTGGTTGATGAATATGAAGCCAATCATCTTCGAATGATCGAGGCTTTGTTATTCGCGGCCACGGAACCTTTGGATGAGAGATCTATGTCGGCCCGTCTGCCGGAAGGCGCGGATGTGCCGGAGCTGTTGCGCCAACTGTCGGGCCATTACGCCAATCGCGGGGTCAATCTGGTACAGGTGGCTGGGAAATGGGCCATGCGGACAGCACCTGACCTGCATTTTCTGTTACAGGAACACCGCCAACAAACGCGCAAACTGTCCCGTGCCGGGCTGGAGACTTTGGCGATCACCGCCTACCATCAGCCGGTTACCCGGGCGGAGATTGAAGATGTGCGTGGGGTCAGTCTATCCAAAGGTACGTTGGATTTGTTGATGGAATTGGGCTGGGTGCGCATTCGCGGACGTCGGCGGACACCGGGCCGGCCCGTAACATATGGTACTACCGATGGCTTTTTAGAACATTTCGGCTTTCAATCCGCTAAGGATCTGCCGGGTCTGGATGAATTGAAGGCGTCCGGGTTGTTGGAAGGGCAGGCGCGTACGGATCTGCTACCCTTGTCCCACCGAGAACCGGAAGATCCCCTGGCAGAAGGGGATGACGGCAGCGAGGCGACGCTGGCAGATTTCGAGGATGATGGCCAGGAAGCGGAACCGGCACCCACGGCGGAGATTATCGACCTGCCAAGCTGACCGTAAATTAATCAGCGGCATAAATAGTGCTTATTCTGGACGAAATGCCCCGCCGTTACCATATACGGGTTACGTTGCGCTGGCGTAGTGCTTCTGCCATATTGCCGGCAAATTAGACGGACGTGATCTTGCGTCTCAACTACCTACTAATGGAGTTACGCTCATGGGCTTGAGTTTTTGGCAAATTGCAATCGTCGTGCTTTTGGTCGTGTTGTTGTTTGGTCGGGGTAAACTATCTGCTCTGATGGGTGATATGGCCAAGGGCATAAAGAGCTTCAAGGCCGGCATGGCGGAGGATGAGCAGGTCACATCCGCCCCACGCGACAGCGTGGACGGTGAAGATGCCAAACCGGTGGAAGCCAGCGTGGCGAAGGACGAGACGGCAAAAAGTTAGGATACCACTCAACAGCGATGGGCCGAATGCGTTACGGTACGTCGCGGATTGAGGGGATCTGACGTCATGTTGGACATAGGCTGGACAGAAATTTTAGTCATCGCCGTAGTGGCGATCGTGGTGATCGGGCCTAAGGATTTGCCGCGAGCCCTGCGGACAGTGGGCCAATGGGTGGGCAAGGCCCGGGCCATGAGCCGGGATTTACAAAACAGCGTCAACGATATGATCTCGGAAAGTGAGTTGGACGAGCTGCGCAAGGCAGGAAACAGTATTGGTGATTTCGGCTCAAACGACATGCTGAATGCAGATTTCGGCAACGTAAAATCATCGTTCGATGAAGAGCCCGATCTGAACAATAACCCGACACCGCCCCCGCCCACGCCGCTGAAATGGCCGCCTGATGAGGCTGAGGACGAAGTCGCTGCTGCCGCCGACATTATGCCTGATATCACCCAAGACGATGACCATGATGATGAAGATGAGGTTGAAATTCCGCCTTCGGAACGTACCGATGACGTCGCCGCT
>Ga0233429_1005647_pt1 | contig 10286 bp, 18 predicted proteins | sample SI_118_April2016_3_FD_179879 | JGI IMG/M metagenome (GOLD analysis project Ga0233429, IMG submission 179879) | Seawater microbial communities from Saanich Inlet, British Columbia, Canada - SI_118_April2016_135_MG | ecosystem: Environmental > Aquatic > Marine > Inlet | place: Canada: British... | reverse complement strand
CGATGCCACGCCCCATTTGCCATTCCACGATTTACCGTCCACTGAAGGACCGAAGATGGCTTGGTCAACGAAATTGGCGTTGGCTTCGAGGACGCCAGCGTAGGCGGATATGCTGGTCGCATCTGCCGCCGCCGCCCAGGACGGTACGCCGGAGGCGAGGGTCAATACCTGATCGTCGGAGCCTTTAGCCAGTTTTGCGAGCGCGTTGGCCCCGCTGGCGTAGAGGATATCGCCTGCGGTCAGCGTGGACTGGCCGGTGCCACCCGAAGTCTCCGCCAGCGCCGTGGCCAAAGTCAGCGAAGACATATGGCTGGCGGCGTCAATGACGTTCGTGCCATCGTGATAGAGCGCCATGTAGCTGCCGTTGGGCACGGTAGTGCCTGTGCCTGTCGCGCCAATGATCTGAACGCTCTGGGAGCCCGTGGTGCCGTTATAGACGAAGTACAGCTTGGACGCCGTGGGCACCACCATGTTGCGCGTGGCGGTCAGGGTGGAGCCCCCGGAGAGGTTCAAGAACATATGTCGAGCTTCGTCATCGGTGCCACTGGCTGTGGTCAGAGTGTCGTTGCCATCGGAGGCAAAAGCGACCGTAGCTGTGCCCGCGATAGCCGCCTCCAGGTTCGCAAACTGCAGATTGGCAATCGTACCCCAGGTTCCGGACTTCTCGCCGGTCGCCATCTGTTCGAGGCGCAGCTCCGTGGTGTATGTACTGACCATTTCGTTCTTCTCCTACACCGTTATCTCGGCCCACGCTGGGGTCTGCGTCTCGGTCACCGCAGACCAGCTGGGGGTCTGCGTCTCGGTTATCGCGGCCCAGCTCGCGGTTTGGGCTACGCTCACTTGGAGCCAATGCGTTACTGAGCCCACTGCTCCAGTGGCGGACACGCCTGTCACGGATACTGAGGCAGCGGCCATATCATGCGATCCTGATGATAGCGTTGGAGGCGTCCGCCGCAGGGAACACCACCGTGAAATCACCAGCCGTGGAAGATTTATCCGCCCCGAAGTCCAGGACGACCACGGCCTTGTTGCTGTTCGAGGTATTGTGGATCAGCGCGCCGCGCGCCGTAATCGTGGACCCAGACCACGTCACGTCCGCGAAATCGGTCAGCGCCGTGGTGCCCGAGTTGGTAGGCGTTACGTTAGTCAAAGCCGCTCCCGCAGCCGTGTACCCGGTGCCGGAGGCCTCGTTCGTGGCGGAATATGCGGTTGTGGCGGCGCTGAGCGTGGCGCTGGAGGTATAGAGCGCGATCTTGAAGCTGTCGCCCGTGGTCACAGTGAAGTCATGGCCTTTGACCAGGATCTCCTGCTTAAAGCTCGTCGCCATTGCTTGAGTAATGGCCATCAAATAGTCTCCTTGATCTCAGCCAGCATTGTGGTCCGTTCACTCAACATTGCCTGACGAATATAGAACAACATCACCTCTCGCACACGTTCTTTGTAAGCCAGGGCCTGATCCCGAATTGGCGCAGGTGCGCTCCCGCCCACGTGGATAAGTTTATCCACGGCCATGTCCGCGAGCTCCTCGGCGGAGTGCCCCCGGTTCGCGGTGGTGTGCACCATCACGCTCCCAACCTCGGCATCGCTGAACGGCTGCAACATCTAGTTTACCCCCACCCGTGTTTGGCCAGATCGATAGGCATCCTGGCGGTTCTTGCCGTCAGCCAGTTCCTTGAGCTTGACCAGCGCCTCTTTGAATTTGGCGTCATACAGCTGGATCAGATCCTGCTCACCCTTCATGAAGGTGTACGCCTCCACCAGGGTGCCGTAGAGCATTGCTGCCTCGTTCTCGGTCGCCAGCCACGTCGTACTGGCTGTTACGAGGCTCTCCGGCTTGTAGAAATAGTGCAGCGTGGCCGTCAGCCCGGCAGCGGGCGTCGGGGCCAGGACGAAGGTATCCTCGTCCCACATCGCATAGTAGCGGGGCTGGCCCTCCGTGCCGGTGGCGCGGAAGGCTTCGCGGATGAAGTTCACGTCCTTGTTCATCAGGAACCAATAGTCGTTGGAGGCATCCGTCACCGCCAGCGAGAACACCGAGATGAAGTCATCCGGCGCGGACAGAAACCGCGTGGACGCCGTCAGCGCACCCTCTTGCGACTTCCGGGCAAACGGCAGCTGAGCCAGATGGTAAATCCGGTCCTCCGCCTGTTTGACGAACGTCGGCAGCTCCGCGACGAAAGTCGCCTCGGAGTTCTGCGTGTAGGTCTGGACTGACGCTATGAGTTCCGCGTAGGTCATGAGCTAGACCTTGAAGTTGCCGCCGCGCGTTGCCGCGCCCATGCCCTTGGCCTTGACCGTGGACTGGTTGGTGGGTTTGATCTGGGGCGAGCCCGCAGACACCTTTCCGCCAGCAGCATACTGCTTCTGCTTGGCGTTGACGTTGCCGCCTTGGGCGTAGCCCTTTTTCTTCTGCATCACTCTTCTCCTATGATGTCGTGACCGTTACCGTGCCCACCTCGCCTGTACCCTCCAGCAGGACGTTGCCCACTGGTTTCCAGCCGAACTGGGAGTTACTCGAAACCAAAGATAGGTCCGGGCGTGGATCTCGAAGCGTCTGGGGATCATACACCCTGAACCGGCCCAACTGAAGCTGCGGGTGGTCAGGGTCCAGGCAATCCTCGCAAACGCGCAACCCATTGCGCTTCTTGTCTTCGAACTCCCAGTGGAGAGAGCTCAGGTCATAGCGGTGGCCGCAACGGTCGCAAAAACCGAAGGCATGTTTGCCGCCTGCGAACTCCGCGCTGCTCATAGTTTGATCTCCACGAAGTCCTGCAGCGGCGAGAAGACCAGGGAGGCCTTGTTGCGGTCCTCGGATGCCGCCAGCTCATATGCCTCTTCGTAGAGCGCCTTGAGCACCGGTACGCGGCTCTCCAGCTCCGGGGTCTTCATGGCCAGATTGAAGGCCAGCCCGGCGATCAGCGCCGGGACGAAACGCTCCGGCATGTCGGGGTTGTTGGTGTTTGCCGCGCCCAGATCCTCAATCCGCCGCACGTACCAATAGACGAAGTCCTGGGTGCTGTCGTTGGGCTCTGGGTAGAGCGTCACGGTCGCGCGGTTCTGCCTGTCCACATAGTAGCTCGTGGGCCTGCTTTCGGTGTTCTTGTTGGAGGTCTGCGCGTAAGAGGAGACTGATAGCCGGGTCAGATTGTAGTCCACTTGGCCAGTCTCGCCAGTGTCTGTCCGCACCACGGCGTCCAGGACGTCCACGCAGTCATCCGCGAGAGTATAGGTCTTGGTGCCCGCCACGAGGTCCAGCGTGGTCTCGGCCACAGTCCAGAGGTTCAGCCCCCGGTTGACCCATTCGAGCATCATGATGTTCATGCTGCGCCGCGCCGTGCGGAGATCGTAGCCCGAGCGCATCTCCCGGCCCGCACGCTCCCAGGCTTCTTCGCAGATCTGAAGAATATCGAGCTTGAAGGCTACGGTGCCTGATGTGGTGGGTGCGGCCATCGACTACTTCCTCTGCTTGCCTCGGCGGGCCTTACGGTAGCCCTGGATATCCTTGAGCTTGGAGGCTCCTCGGGCCACGTCGCTTTCGCCCTTGGCCATGGCCGCGTCATTCCGGCCCTGCCCAGCCACGCCCTTGTGCTTCGCGCCACCGCCCAGCCACTTACGCCGGGACTTGTTGGTGCTCCGGCGCTCTTTGGCATCGGCAAGATACTTCTGCGCCTCAGCCTCTTCCTTGGCCGGGTCAGCCAGATAGTTCGTGCCTTCTCGCTCTACATATTTGCCCTTGAGGTCCGCCATCAGATGATCTTCCTTCTTGATCGAGCACGGTTCTTGGCGCGTGACATTACTCTAACATTGCCCGGCGAATTGTCACGCGGGTTGTTGTTCTTATGGTCGATCTCTTTGCCGTCACCAACTCGTACCTTGCCTGCTTTCTCGGCAGCGTAACGCGCCCGGTGACGGGCATTGTTATCCTTGAGATTAGGCTTGTGGTTCTCCCGGTACTCTTTTTTGTAGTCGCGCTTTTTCTTCATCAGTCAGCCTCCAGGACGCCGTCGAAACCGGCAGAAACGTCGGCAGCTTTACCAATGGGCGATGAGGTGATGAAGATGTCTGATTTTTCGGGCACCACCAGGGACGGCTCGAAAGGATGCCTGAATTGGCTGCTGGCCACGGCGGATAGCCCCAAAGAGTGTTTGATCCAGGGGGCGTAGCCAAGGGCATTATCGCGGACCCATAGCTCCATCTGATTGGAGCTTGGGTCTTTGTTGGTCGCGGGGTTCATGTTCGCGTACCAAAATTCGACGTACAGTGTGCATGACGCCGGGACCGTGTAAAGCGCCATTAAGGTCTGGTTCTTACCTGTCGAGATGACGGCGTAGTCCTGCGTTTCCCCGGCGTTATGTGCCTTGATGGTGCTTGTCGAGACAGCCGCCGCCATCACCTTCATGCGGAAGACGCGGCGCAGAGGGTAGGTTAGGGCAACCGCCGTGGTCGTGTCGGATGCGTTCAGCGTGACGTTCTGCGTCACCGCGAGGAAATCGTTGTCGAGGCCCAGAACCTCCACCGTTTCACCCTGCAGGGCGGCTTGGTCCGTTGTCTGGCTGACGTGAGTGATCAACGCCGTGGCGGGCCACGAGTAAACGCCAGTGGCGTCCCATACTTCCTCGGTCGCGGAGGCGGTGACGTTGGCGTTGCGGCCAAATTTATTGAGCGGCGTTGACCCAGAGACGTTGCCCTTGGCGACTTCCTGCAGGTAGTCAGAAAGCTCCTCCCCTCTGCTGATGCCGCCCAAGGCCATTAGCTTAGCGCCTTCCTCATGTCGTGCATGCGCGCGTTCACGCCCGCCTGCACCACCTTCAGCGCGTCTTCCGCTTCGATCTTGTCCTGCCGGGCCTGCTCGGCGGCGGCACGCAGCTCATCGTTCTCGCGGTTGAGACGGGTCACCTGCGCGGCAACAGCCTGTCGGGCCTTCTTCACGTCCTCTTGATCCTTGGCCAAGCGGGCCTTCTCGGCCCCCTGGGCACGGGTATCCACCCGGACCGCCTCTCGATGCGTCTCCGCGCTCTTGTTCTGAGCCGCCTGGGTTTCGTCAAACCGGGCCCACGCCGCCGCCAAGGCGGTTTGGTCCTTCAGGATGGCGTCTCGCTCGGTTTGGCGGGCGGAGGCGTCTCGGAAGACTTCATCCTTCCGCTCGGCCTCGGCTTTCGCCAGGGCCTTGCGTGCCTTGTCCGCCTTGTCCGAGATTGCCTTCAACTCTGCCCAGGCAGTCTTCAGCTTCGCTGGACTGCCGAGAAGCTCCATAAGCCCCTTCAGCGAGTAGTCGATTACCTCATCTTCGATGGCCAGATGGCGCTTAGTTAGTCCCATGGTTGTGTCCTCGTTCCTGATCAATCCTGGTCATAAAAACACCTTCTGCGGCACAGGCGGCGTCCTGAATGTGGTCTTGGCGGGCTTCTTTGGGTCCACCTCCGCATTGGGCAACCCCGTGGCCCCAATGACCTCAACGCCTGACACCTTGCCGTCCTTGTCCTGCCCGTCGTAAATGTTCTGAGGCGTACCCCCAAAACCGCCAAAGCCTGCGGAGAGCTCGCCGTCAGCATCGCCAATCAGGTTAGGCCCGGAGATCCCCATGTTTACGTCCCGGTCTGCACGACAGTCATCTTAACGCTGCCGGAAGTGAAAGCCGTAAGCGCCAAGCGAACCGCTCGCGGCGGGTTGGTGTAGTTGCCGTCCTGATCAGTTGTCTGACCGGTCAATGTGTCGTGGGTAAAAGCCGTGGCATCATTCTCAGCGAAGCCGGTAGCCAGAATATTATCAGAGGTGTGTTGGGCCGCGTAAGTGAGCGTCCCACTGACCACGTCCACGAGAAGGCTGACGTTGAAATCTGGCCCGCGATAGTTCAGGAGGAACCAAGCGCTCTCACATAGTCCGTCCACCCCGGCCTCGACCGCGCCTGCGCTGGTCCCGCTCGAAGTGATCCGGTCTACCCAGCCGAAGTTCTGGTCCTGAGTGCTGCTGGTGCCCGCGCTGGCACCCGTGATGCTGTCCGTGACCTCCACACCGTAGCGGTCATATCCGCGCGCAGTGTAGGTGTCCCCGGTGTCGTCACCCGCTGAATACATCGCCACATGCTGCGCCGTGGTGAACTCAGCGTATCCGTTGACGCCAACCTCAATCGCGCCCGCCGTGGCCGCGTCTGGCGTCACCGAAGTGATGTGCCAGAACTTGGTGGAGCCCAGGACAATCAGCCCGGCGTCCGGGCCGGTGATAGCCTCCGTAAGGAAGTTGCCCTTGCTGTCTTCGCCTACCACGGTGAAGGTGCGGCCCGTATCGTCTGCCGCGCCGTAGATCAGCACGTACACGCCGCGCCGGGTATGGAAATCCACCCCCAGCGCGCCGTTCAAGGTCATGGCGTCCGCCCCTGTCGGGGTTTGGCTCGCGCAGATACCGTTTCGATCATAGCCGGTCGAAAGCGCGCCGTTGATGAGGTAGTCCAAGCGCGTGGCCAGCAGCGTCTCCGTGGTGGAGATGCCGTTTCGGTCCAGAGCGGTTGGGGCTAGAGTGATGACCTTGGGTTGGGACATCTTTATCTCCTCTAGTGGTTAAAGTTATTTCTTCTTGGCGGAGGCCTTCTTCGCCTTGATGGGCTTCAGTTCAGGCGCGGCTTCCCGCCCCTGAACCACGTCCCGCCGCCAGTCTTCGGCGTCCGCCAAGGATGGGAACTTCTTGACGAACGGTTTCTCGTCGGAGGCACCGGATACCGTGATCTGCCACCCCTTGCCGTCCTTGCTCAGATCGGTTTGCATGCGGACCTACCTCTCGTTGGCGACGAAGATGTAATCGAACTCCGTGACTTCCGCGCCAGCCGCGCCGTTCCAGTAGCCAAAGCCAACCGCCATCTCGGTGTCGGGGGCGTCGGCGCTGGCCAAGGTCATGGTGGTGACCAGGACGTCGTCGGCAAACAGCTGAACCTTGTTGACGCCATCGTAATAGGCGGCGAGGGTCAGCCACGTGTCGTCCGCCATGGTGGCGACGGTGGAGCTGTCGCTGTCCGAAGCGTTGTCGTCCGAATTGAAATAGACGGCGGCGGAAGCATCCACGCTCTCGAAGAAGAACCGCTGGGCGGCGTCCCGGGGCGTGGTGTCCTTGGAGTGCAGACCGAAGATCATTGCGGACTGGATGGCATCGCCAACCCGGAGCCGCGTCTTCATGAAGGTTTTCTTGCCTGCCGTGAGCAGGAAGGTCTCCGCAATCACCTGGGCGGCGATGCCGTCGAGGTCGTTCGCCGCCGTGGTGACCAGGGCCGTGCCGCCGTCCGTGTCGCCGGAGGTGATGGCAGAGGTGCCCGCGCCGCCCGAAATGGCGGTCAGCGTATAGTTCGCGGCGATGGGGAGAATGTCGAAGTCATCGAAAAAGATGTGCCACTTGGTGGGGTCCAGCATCCCAAACTCGTACATCGGGTTGCCGGGGGCTACATTCGAGACACCGTTCGTAAAATGTGTGGGCATTGATCAGTTCTCCTCTGTTTGAACCATGACCGCACATGAGGTGGGCCACAATCAAATGCTGCGAAGATTGTACTGGGTAAACATTGCTCCGTCAATATCCACAAAAAAGGGGCCTCGGTTAAGAGGCCCCTTCTCTTGTGGTCGTCGGTGACCTCGGCTACGAGGAGCCGGGGCTCCCGAAAGCCGCCAAGTAGTCGGAGACGCCGAAGCTGTAGCGTTCCCGGCTCTTGTACCGGACGTTGCCGCTATCGAAGTCGCCGTCCATGGACGTCGAGATCGCAACGCGGTTGAAGTGCTTCAGGCCATTCGGCACATCAGTCTTCAAGAACCACGCATTGGTGTCCGTCAGGTAATGGTTGATGCAGTAGCCCTCGCGGATCGTGCTGTTGTGCACGATGGCGTTGACGTCGTTATCAGCCACACCGGTCTTGAACTGTGAGCTCAGGATGCGGGTTGCCACAAACTGCAAGTTGGTCGGGATGATCAACTTGGCAGGTTGCGCGGCTACCTTCAGCCCACGCTCGTCAGTCCAGTTGGAGATCTGAATGGTGGCGTCCTCCAGGGACGTTTCATTCAAATCGGTCGCCGTTGCCGGGCGGTTGGACAGGTCAGCTCCGCTCACGATGCTGTGAGAGGTTGAGAACAGCTGATCGCCGTCGCCAGACAGATAGCCCGTGGAGGCCGTGAAGCCTTCGTTGAACGGCACCATGGCTTTGACCTGCTTGGTGTAGTTCATCGCCCGGGCCAGGGCTTTGGTGTAGCGCGAGGAAAGACTGTCGTAGAGATTGTCCTCCATCGCTTCCTCGGTGATCGAGAAGCCCATCGCAATCGTTTCGTGATCGTAACGTTGCGTGAAGCTCTCTTGGGCGGTGTCATAAGCCAGACTGCCGCCTTCCTTTTTCACCGGAGCCGCCCCGAAGCCCGAAAGCTTCGTTTCTTCCTCGAATGAGCGCTCGCTGCTCTCCTCGGAATAGATCTCGGCGTGCTCGTTTTCGTACTTGTCGTACTCAAGGCCGAACAGGGCATTCAAGCCCGGCAGGAGTTCCTTGAGCAATTGGGCTCTTGATACGCTAGCCATTGTTCAATCCCTCCTATGTGCCAAGGGCCAGATCGTATTGGTGGATATCCGCATTCCACATGACGATCATGTCAGTGTATGCATCCCCAACCGAACTGCCCGGGCCATCAACAAAATCCACCGACCGGAACGGGAACGTGCCCGTGGTCGCTGGCGTGGTCGCTTCGAGCGCCAAGATTGACTTGCCAATATTGGTGTTGCCCGCTGCGTAGGTGATGACCTCGGCGTTGAGACCAAGCATCGCTTGGGTCCAAGAACCTTCACCTTGAACCTGGAACAGCTGGCGCGGATCATCCGCGACGTGCGCCAAGATGTCCGTCGAAGACGTGGACGCAGTCCACATCTGGGCGAACAGCTTGTAGTTCAAGCTGGGATCGGTGTAGCTGCAACCTTGGAAGATCCCGATAGGCCGGGAGGAAGAAGCCGCAGTGTCGATTTCGATGGTTCCGGCGGAGACGAGTTCCACGACATCCCCAAAGAAGATGGAGGTGCCATAGGAGTTCGTCATCTTGATCTGACGGAATGAGCCGTTCTCATACCCGCCAAGTCGATTTACCGGAACGAAACCATATGGTGCTGCTGTAGCCGCCATAGTTTTTGCTCCTCTGCAAAGTTAGACCAGCGCAGACACCGGTATTAGCGTCTGCGACCAGCGCCGAAGCTCACGTCGGACTTCCGCTCTGTTTCCAGAATGGGCATCCTTGGGTCACTCTCGCGCATCCAGTTCTGATCCACGGACGCAGCTTGCTGCTGGGCCTGCTGCAGGTAATACTTCTCGCGGGCTTCCATTTGCTCCGTGAGGGCCTTACACAGCATCAGTCCGCCAATGACAATATTACCTGCGAAAGTCGTATTGACATCAGACATGATCATCAGCTCGGGATGATCTTCAGCTAAACAAGGCTCCCAGCCTTCCCGCATCCGCATGGATACATTCCGATTGTCCCCTTCCCCCAACATGGAGGTGCGGACCCAGCGGAAGGCATAGCCATCTTGCGGCGTGGGATCTGGGAGGTTCGAGGGGGGCCGGTACTCGGTCACCCTATCTTCTGCTTCACGTGTCTCGGTATCCCGCGTTTCTGGCGCGGTGCGCGTATCTTTATTAGCCATCTGCCCGTTGCTCCTTCATTACTTGAGCGGCGTACTGCTTATTAGTGAGCCCAAGGCGCTTTGCGAGAGCGACTTGAGTGGCGGTCAGCTGTACTTTGCGAGGGGATGATCCGCCCCTAGACGGGCCTCCAACCGGAGGACTTTTGCTTCCCTGCGTCACAGCCGGAGCTGGTCGCTCCGTCTCGCCTAAAGCCGCAGGGGAGAACTTGTCCGGGAACACGGCACGCATGCTCTCGTCAATCTTGGAGTAATATTCTTCATGGATCGCGGGGTTATAGCCTGCTGCCACCAGCTTCTGGTGGACGCCTACGGCGTATCCCGTCATGTCTTCGGAGCCCGGCTGCTGGAACCAGGAGTTCTCCCGCATCCACTTCACGGCTCTGCCATCCGGAGGCTGTCGGCCTGCGGCGGGCTGTGCCGCTGCGGCGGGTTGCGCGTGGGGCTCCTCGCTTGGGGCCGTGGACCCGGGAGAGGCAACCCCCGGAGAATGCCCCACGCGCTCCGCATGGAGACGCGAGAGGGCCTCTTGCGCCTCCAGCAGCTTGTCGGTGTCGCCCTCGTCGTAGGCATCCTTGAACTCAGCCCGAGCCTTCTCCAACTCCGCGTCGTTGCGGGCTCCATATTGCTCGACCAATACT
>Ga0233429_1005639_pt1 | contig 10298 bp, 17 predicted proteins | sample SI_118_April2016_3_FD_179879 | JGI IMG/M metagenome (GOLD analysis project Ga0233429, IMG submission 179879) | Seawater microbial communities from Saanich Inlet, British Columbia, Canada - SI_118_April2016_135_MG | ecosystem: Environmental > Aquatic > Marine > Inlet | place: Canada: British... | reverse complement strand
GAAAAACATTCACGTACTATTTTCAAAACAATAACTTGGCGCATTGTAGCTTTTGGTTCCACACTGATAATACTTTATTTATTAACTGGCAATTTTGAAACGTCTCTTTATCATTCTATATTAATCCACGCTGCCAAAACAGTCTTGTATTATATCCACGAACGACTATGGAACAAAAGCAATTATGGCCAGGAAATACGAAAAACTAATTAAAATAAAAAAATATGTTTCACGAACATCATTCCCGTACTTTTATCAAGTCTATTACCTGGTTTTTTTCGGCCTTGGTTGTTACTTTTATTATTATGATGATAATTAGTGGTGGCGATTGGCTAAAAAGCTTTGTAGAAGCAATTATTATACAATTTATAAAAATGGCTGTTTATTATCTTCACGAAAGAATTTGGAACAAATCAAATTATGGACAAAGATTAAAAAAACCAGCCTTAGTCTTAAAATAAATATATGTCACTCTCTACTTTACAAAAATATATTTTGAAAGAAATATTATTTAGTAAAAAACTAAAAGTAGATAGAAAAATATTTAACAAGTTTTATAATACCTGCCTGCCGGCAGGCAGGATAAAAAATCCACCTAAAGCAGATATTCGTACAAATATTATTACAAAATCTATCGAACGTCTAATAGACAAAGGCTTATTAGTTGGCTTTGGTGAAAAAACCCAACACAAGCTTTTTATAGATAAAGTTAGGCTAACTCCTCAGGGTAAAAAAACAGCCCAATTATTATTGGGCAAACAAGAGCAATTACCATTTAAAAAACACAAAAAATAAAACCCTGCGTTAGACGCGGGGTTTTTAAATACCATTGACAAAATACAATATACATGGTATATTCGTTTGAATACTCGTAACTTCAATCACAAACTAGGGGTGGCATTATGCAAAGGTCCACACAGGTTATCTTGGTCTTGGTACTGATAATAGGCATAGGTGGTGCTATATATGTGCATCAAAGAGGTATTATCAGTCAACAAAAACAAGACCTGGAACTGGCTACAAATATAGCTCTCAACAGAGGCGAAAGTATTGCCTTGCTTACTGATACAGCTCTCACACAACAAGCACAATATTTATCGCTATTGGAAATACTAATGCCAGTTATCAAGGCAACAGATTCTGAGTTTGATCTCTCTGCTATAGACAGTATGAAGCTGCAATTGCAAGAAACTCGAAACCTGGAAACAGCACTTCAAACAGCGCTGTCCAGAGAAAATTTAAAACTCGAGCAACCCTAACCAAAAAGCGCCACACTTCAAGTGCGGCGCTTTTAAAATAAAATTTTAATTATGGACAAAGACTTTGGTCAGACCAACCTCTATCCAATCAAATACTTCTTGAGCAGGACCTATAGCTAGTCGCACACAACCATGTGATACAGCTGTCCCTAAACTACTTATACCTTCTCGACCTCCATTTAAGAACGGCAATTCATGAATGCCGTTTTCTAAATTTCCAGAAGTATAAAAACTGATAAACCATGGCATAGCCCAAGTCATACCTTCTGTCCCACCATAAGCCATCTCATATTTGGCAAAGGCAGTAAACTCACCAAGTCTAGTGGCTGTCGATGGTTTACCAGTAGAAGTCAACATCTCATCAACCAAAAATCCATCCTGATAATAGCGAAACATCTGTTCAGATACATCAATATCTATATATTGATTCAAATCTTGTCGCCCTGTTGGCAAATTTTGTGGGGCAAACAAAATATCATCTTGGTCATCACCATCTACATCTCCTGATGCCATTGATAAGCCTCCTTGAAATTCTTGATCAAAAACAAATTTTGCATCTTTACTATCACCAAAACCGTCCCAAGCTATAAAGTGCGGACCACCAGACAAACCTGGTGCAGTCAAAATCTCTTGTTTACCATCATTATCTATATCAACCCCCAAAACATTGACTCCACCTTTAAAATTTTCATTGTAAGCTAACCATTCATTGACCAGACTAAAATCTCCTCGATAAATCTGAACCAATGATTCATCCAACCATCCGCCAGATATTACAATTTCTTCACGACCATCGCCACCCAAATCTATTGAAGCAATATCAATATTATGAGCTTTTAGAGGCAAATCTATTTCATTTAATAAATTTCCTTCAAAATCAAAAGCTTTGAGTTGTTTTGTATCATTTCCGGTGATAGTAAAAATTTCATCAAAACCATTTCCATCAGTATCAGCACAGCCAACTTGTACTCCTTGTTTATACTCTTGACTGGCAGCAAAAAAACCTGGAGAAATTTTGGGATTACCAAAACCATCAAAAATACGAACATGAGCACCGCCGCCTTGATTGGCACCAATCAAGATTTCTTGACGGCCATCATTTTCAAAATCACAACCCATTATATTTATACCACCAGTAAATCCCTCATCATAAACTAAAAACTCATTGATAAAAGTACCATTGCCTCGCAAAATTTTGATACTTGGCTGATGGCGGCGGCCAGCTCCTACCAAAATTTCGGATTGTCCATCACCACCCAAATCAATAGTTGCCAAATCATAGCCACCATCTAGATCCCATAAAGCAAATTGGCTTTTGAATCTTAGATTATCAAGACTATAAATTTTGAGATAATCAGAATCTACATCTTGTGCCCAGACAAATATTGGTAAACTCAATATTAAAATAGCTAAAATAATTTTTTTCACCCCGTTAGAAATTAATCATAATTTTACTTTTAATCCGTAAGAAATCCAGTGTTTGAATTTCTTACGGGGTTCATGCTTCTTCTATTTTATAATCCTGAACTTTTTTACCGTCTTTATCAAAATAAAATTTAGCTTTAAATTTTTTGTTTTCCAAAAACCAAGGAAACCAATATTTATCATCATCCCACATCTTGTCATAAGGAATATCATCAATATCAAACCATTGGGGTTTCATTTCTTCAGTCTCAACTGGTTTGCCTGACCAATTGACTGACTTAAAAACATGAACTTCCAAAATCTCTGGATCACCAGCAAACTCAAAATACATTAAGCCAACTTCTTGTAAATCAATGATTTTTACTTCAACCTCTTCTAGGGTTTCACGAATAGCTGCTTCTTGGATAGTTTCACCCTTTTCTACTTTTCCACCAAAGCCATTCCAACGATTGACTCCAAAACCTCTTTTTTTAAGACCAAGCAAAATTTTATCGTCTTTTTTCAGCAAACACAAAGTCAATAACATATCTATTATTATATCATAATATACTAAAATTAGATAAAATCTTGACAATATAGCCTAAATAGTGTATATTAGTTAAATACAGAACTAATTAGGCTCTTTTTAATTTGACCAAGGAGGTGTCAAAAACATTCACACTTGTCTCTTTCAAGGAGGAATCGCCGGTCTTATTGACTGGCAAAATTAGTAACATTTTTTTGGGGGAGGAAATACAGTGGCAAGCGAAAAGTCAGGTAAACTATCAGGGGTAGCACTCTTGAACCAAGCTTTGGAATTCATTGGAATCTCACAGAGATTCAAAACAGAACAAGAAGCCAAGGCAGCGGGAAGAGCTCTGCGAAAGCTTTGGGCCAAACAACCAGACAGGCGCTTAACAAGCGCTAACCGTCTGAACGGTCACATCACTACTGAACTGCGCATGCTCGCAGAAAATGGTGGTCCAGAGCACACCCTTGCCCAGACTTTTTTACGGGAACTCGGGCAAAACGTTCCTAAGCCACTCAAGGAACATGATTTGTTCCCCAAGGTCATTACCAGTTTCAAAGAAGCTGCCGGTATGAAGGTAGCTTGAAGTATCATATCCGCTAGCCCCACATGGTTGGCGGATTTTTTTATTATCCTAAAAGAATTGCCAAAACTCTTGGGATATGCTAAGACTAAATGAAACATTTAGTCCTTTTCAAACTCTAGCCAAGGAGGCTTGATATGCAAAATCAGCCAATTTCTGGTCGCAAAGCTTTCTTGGTAAAGGTAGCTCCTTTTGTTGACCAAGAAGGCATTGAAATGATTTATGCTGCCTATATTTTCGCTAAATATGGGCATCGTCAACAAACTCGCGATGATGGTAGTCGCTATTTTGATCATCCACGAGGAGTAGCTGAAATCATCATTGACGAGCTAGGCATCAATTGGGACTGGAAAGTGTCAGTGGAAGCACTGCTTCATGACATGCTTGAAGATACTTATCTTCTTAGTTCCAAACGAATGCGTATCAATTTTGGTCTTGAAGTTGCTGATGATCTCAAACTATTAACCAAAGATAAACACAACCCTCGTCGCTACTACGACAACATCCGTAAACACGGTAACTGGCGAGTCATCTTGGTCAAGCTAGCTGATCGCTTGCACAACATGCGTACTTTGAAAAACTGCAACGCAGCTAAACAAAGACGCAAGGTACTGGAAACTCGTCGAGAATTCCCTAGCCTAGTTGCTTTACTCAAAGACCTACTACCTAATGAGATCAAATGGACAGCAGAACACCTGTCTCTTTGCATCGAAGCTGAGTGTAGTAAGCATGAAACTAGACTCAAAATAAAATCTTCCTAGATATCATATCCAGGAAGATTTTTTATTTAATTTAAAATATTTAGTTTTCTATTTCGTAACCTTCAAATATCCAGCCATCATAGTCACCTTCTAGACGATAAACTGTTTCAAAACCAGCATTAGTCATTTTTTGGGCTCCGGCTACTGATTCTCTATAAGAATGACCATAGACCAGATAAATCTGATTTTTATCTAGACTATTTAAAGCACTATCTAAAGTACCGTTCATAATATAAAAATTTATAGCTCCAGGCAAATGTCCTAAGTCATATTTATCAGAAACATCAATAATTACAAACTCTGTTCCTTGTTCTATCATTTCTATAGCTTCAGGAGCAAAGAGGTCTTGAAAAACAACTTCTTGCTCTTCATCAGGAGTCAAAATACCCTGAGGTGGTGTAATATTATTATTGTTTGGTTGTTTTTGAAAAATTACCAAAAAAACAGCCAAAATAATTAAAATAGCAGCTACAGTTAAAATCTTTTTGTACATCCCGTTTGAAATTTAACTAATAAATTATTTATATATTAAAGTAAAATTAATCAATAAAATTATACTTTTGCACCCCAGTCATTAATAGTGAATTTCTTACGGGATACATAATATTATATTAAGTCTTATAATATATTATTATACCATAATAAAACAATAAAATAAAAAACTCCTACCATTTGGTAGGAGTCATATTTTAGTCACCAGATTGATAAGCTTCCCATAAAACTAACCAATCCTCTTTGAAGACAGCAGTCAAAAACTCATCATAGTACTGACCGTCTTTGTAAACCTGCTGTTTCAAAACACCCTCTTCCTTATAGCCACACTTGGCGTTAAAACGTAAGCTGGCGTCATTGAAAGCAATAGCGCTTGAACAAATCTTACGCAGATTGAGAGTAAGAAAAGCATAGGCCAAGAGAGCCATTTTGGCATCAGTGCCATAACCCTGACCACGATGCTTTTTATCACCAATCCATGAACCAGTGATAGCCGTACGATTGATCCAATCAATCTGATTGAGACTCATCACGCCGATCAACTCTTTACTTTCTTTGATAACAATTCCCAAGAGAATGTTTGATTTGTCATTGATCATGCCATCAAACCACTTGGCTTCTTGTTCTAAAGAAAGGGGCCAAGCATTCATCAAAAAATGACGAACACCAGGATCATTGATCCAACGCTGACAAAACTCCAAATCAGTAGCTTTGTCTAAGGGACGTAAAACGACTTGCTTGCCTTCCAAAAAAACAACTTCCTGGCTAGTCATGACAATCTCCTATTTGAAAAGAACTAAAAAACTACCTCTATCTGAGGCAGTCCATTGTATTTTAAAATAAAATTTTATTTATAAAGATTTAGAATACAAAAATTGCCTCAGATAATTCATAATTGGATCTGAGCCATACATACATGTATTGACTTTATGCAATTTTTGTAAATTCATAATATTATATATTATCTTTATTTATAATATATTTTTGCTATATTGTCAACTTTCGACATGCTCAAGTTGACCCTGAGCGTAGTCGAATGGATCAAACAAAATAAAAAACCACTCAAAATTGAGTGGTTTTAATTTGGAATGCCAGTAACAAAGGCAATCAGCCAAATGCACCAAGCATAGATAGAAAAGCGACTAAAAAGCCGAGCTGTTTTGCCTTGTTTTTTGATAGCTGTGATAGCCCAAACAAGATGCAAACCCATGATCAATAAAGCAGTATAGCCACAGATAGTATGAAAACCAAGGTGATGTTCGTTGCTATGAAAAAACATCATTGAAGTCCCTAATAAATCACAGATAAAGCCAATGGAAAATACACCGATCATCCACGGTAACAGATCATTCAAAAACTTTTCTGACCAAATAGCTATTGAGTATAAACCCAGAGCCAAAATGATCATAATTATTGAAAAGAGCATGTCCACCTCTCCTTAGGTAAAAGACTATAAAAAAGTATTATATTTTAGCAAAATTGTCAATATATTATTGACAAGAATAAAACAAAATAGTATCTTTATATCGTCTTCTGTACTTTTCATCAAGGAGGTAAACATGCCCCTGTGGCTGTTCAAATTTTTTCACTGGCACAACTATCTACCAGAACCATGGCGCGTGCTAGTTTTCATAGCACTCATCTTACCTGTAGCTTTCCTGGCTCAGGCCGACTTTCTGTTCATGTTTCCCAAAATCTATCTAGCCTGTACTGGCTGGATGGTCTTGATGGGATTATCAGCCATCTATCGTCTAAGATATTTAGCCATTCTCCGTTTCCATCGGAAGAAAACAATCGAACACCTCTCTACACAAACTTAAACAAAGGACCATCTTGGTCCTTTTTTTGTAATTGACAAAAAACAAAAAAACATGTTAGATTGTCTAGTCAAACACGTTCTTCAAAATACTAAACAAGGAGGTCCATATTGAAATGGCCCGAAATTCTGACGTTAGTCAGACATGATGTTTCTGCTTATAATGTCTTGCGAGAACTTAAATCGCAAGATGCACTATATCTAAAATTTTTGGCATTTTTTAAAGAAGATCCTTGGGGTGAAGACACTAAATATTTAGCTAGTCTTATACAAAGCAAATTTGCCCTAGGATCTAGCGATGCCAAAACTCCTCTAGCAGACCTAGACAACCAACGAGCTAAACAAACTGGCCAACGACTCAAAGCAACAATCGAGTTACCTCATGTTGTCATCCGATCGCCTTATGACAGGGCCCGCCGAACTCATGAAAGGCTTTGTCTGGGCTGGCCTGAGCTAGCTAGTGTCGATGTGATCGAAGATGAACGTCAACGTGAACAAGAGCATGGCCTAGCTACGCTCTACAACGACTGGCGAATCTTCTACGTCTTTCATCCTGAGCAAAAAGCTCTCTATGAGCAGGATGGTCCTTATTGGTATCGTTGGCCGCAAGGTGAAAACGTGCCTGATGTCCGCTTGCGCAACAACATCTGGATCGGTACTCTGGTTCGAGAGTTTCCTGGCAAGCGAGTCCTGGTAGTGACTCATCATCTCAACATTTTGGCCACTCGTGCCAATCTGGAAAGATTGACTGACGAAGAGTTCATCCATCTGGATGATCACGAAAAGCCTATCAATCTAGGTGTGACCACCTACAAGGGTGATCCTAGTGCTGGTAGCAACGGCCGTCTGATCTTGGATAGCTACAACCAATCTCTTTGGACTCCTTAAACCAAAATCCCACCAACGGTGGGATTTTTTTATTTATATAGAAAAATTACTAATTAATATAAATTAATTAGAGGTTGCCCGCCTGCCGGCAGGCAGGGGTAAATTTTAGATGTGCACATCAAGCTTTGTTGGCGCAAACACAATTTTTGTCAGCCCAGAGTACTGTGACTTCATTACCGATCTTTAGACCTTTTGGCAAGAATAAAATCTTGCCGTGTTCTGTCTTTTTGGTGGCAAAGACAAACTTATCCGGGTCTTTGGTTTCTTGTAAACGAGCCAAGATTGGAGTCTCGTTGGCTTCTTTGTCACCACTGTCTGAATCATGAAAATATCTAGTCACACCCTTAGGAATGACGATTGTGTCGCCTTTTTTGATAGTAAAAGCTTGTTGTTCTTCTGGAGCCATAAATGGTCCAATTAATGATTATACTTTTATTATTGATGATTTATCAACAAAAGTCAAACCTCCACTCTTGACTTTATAGGCCTTTTAGTCTATAATTTATCCCGTTATCTCAAATATGCCATCCTAGCTCAGTTGGTACCTGCCTGCCGGCAGGCAGGGAGCAATGGTTTTGTAAGTATCATTTTATAACGTTTTTATGTGCCATCCTAGCTCAGTTGGTAGAGCAATGGTTTTGTAAACCATCGGTCGTCGGTTCGAGTCCGACGGATGGCTCCATTTATATAATAAAGTTAAACAAATCTTATGTCACAAGACAATCTAGCCAAACTTGAATGTAGTGAATGTCATAATATCAACTATAATAGTACTCGCAATAAAAAAGCTGTGAAAGAAAGATTAGAGTTGAAAAAATACTGTAAAAAGTGTAAAAAACATACATTACATAAAGAAACAAAGTAAGGGGGCGTAGTATAGTGGTAGTACAGGGGTCTCCAAAACCTCTAGCGTGGGTTCAATTCCTACCGCCCCTGCCAAAAGAATAGGATTTTTGTCCTGTTTTTTTGTTATAAATTTTAATAAAAAGAAAAAGAGACTCACAAATTTTGAATTCATAAATCTCCTTAATCGTCGTCGTCCCAACACTCACCACATTCGTAACTGCCTCGGTAGGGATCGCATACTAGACACTTATTGCATTTTGGGTTACTACTACCACATCGTTCTGGATTGACTGTACCGCAGTCTTTGCAGGTATTGAGACAACGAGAACACTCTGTTGAGCTCGCATTAAGATCGCACTTGTATGATATGCACTTTCCACAAGAACGGCAGTGATTGGGCTTAATAGTACCGCAATCTTCGCAGACATCAAGTCCTTTCTCTTTTGCATCAGCGATGCGTGCTGACTTCTGCTGTTCTTCTTCAACTCTTCTCTTAAGTGCTACTTCTTCAGCTCTCAGTCTATTACCTATTTCAATTTGTCTTTGTCGAAATCTTTCTTCCTTTTCACGCTCTTCTCGCTTGTGACGTACTCTGTCTCGATGTTGCTCTAGTTTGTAATCGTCTATTTTGAAACGAATCCAAATGTATAGAACTATCAAGAGAATAGGAACGAGCACAAGTGGGACTCCCTGCATGAATTCTTTGAAAGAATCAGCAGTTTTCATTCGTATGACCCCTGAGATAATTGAGGTCAAAATGAGAAAAACAAGGAATAGTAACAACTTTATCTTATCTGTCATCTTGACCACCTCCTAAGTGGTTATGGTAAGAACTTTTATGGACACTTCAATATGACATAAAATAGTGGAGATGTCAATCGAACCTTTAACATAAGTTTTGTTATCATTGACAAAATATCTAAAATATGCTATACTGATCTATCATTTAAATAGCTAAAACTAGTTATTTAACTCGTACCCAAACCACACAAGAGGTAATAAATGCCAAACGAACATGGACAGATCACAGAAGATGATTTCAAAGCTCTTCCTGGACAATTCAGAGTCATGGGAGAATTCATGTCAGACGCAGACGGAGGTGATCTCAGAATCATGGCTGATATCGAAGGAGATAAAGCACCTGATTTTGCAAGAAATCTGCTCCGTACTCTGCGCGAAGAGCACGAAGACGATGTCTTTACTCTCTGTGATCAGAACGGTCCGATGGATATCTAATCCCCCCTCACGCAGAATTCATCTGCACACGAGTCACCAATAGCACTGTGGCTCTTTTTTTGACTATAATTTCAATATTAGTTAAAACTAAAAATCCCCTTTCGGGGATTTTTAGTTTATTCAACTACTAGGCTGCAATTAATTGTTCTTTTTTATCTAAATTACCCCTAATTTCTTCTATACTAAATTGTTTCGGCCATAGCAAATTACCATCTACATCATAAATAGGTAAAAGACGCTCTGGATTATTTTTGTATGTTTCTATCATTTCTTTGGCAATCTCCTCTGCTCTTGCCTGTAATAATTCTGGACTATTATCTTCCACGCGACAAAATTCAGGGCTTTGTCTACTCATCCTAATCTGCTCATCTTCTTGTTCTTTAGACCAGTTCCAATCTACCATTTCAGCTCGCATTTCTTCGTCAGTTATTTCTCTAGTAGTTTTAATAACTATACCCTTAAATAACCTTGGAGCAACTCTATG
>Ga0233429_1005637_pt1 | contig 10301 bp, 4 predicted proteins | sample SI_118_April2016_3_FD_179879 | JGI IMG/M metagenome (GOLD analysis project Ga0233429, IMG submission 179879) | Seawater microbial communities from Saanich Inlet, British Columbia, Canada - SI_118_April2016_135_MG | ecosystem: Environmental > Aquatic > Marine > Inlet | place: Canada: British... | reverse complement strand
GGTCAATCATCCGTGATAAATGGCGAACGCCTCCTTGTTTTTGCCTCAATTGACTTGCTCCTTGGATTAAAAGCAAAGATTAAAGCAAATTTTTTGGATATTAGCAAAAATTGTCAGGTGTTAAGGTAAAAGCCACGGAAAAGAGTGGATATAATCTGCTCAATAGGTTATTATTCCCGCTTCTTTATAATCTGTCCACGGTAAATCGATGAAAAAAACAATTGAAGATAGACTCAATCCAATACTAAAGCGCGCCAGAGACAATGATCCATCACTTGTTGTGATTGATCTTAACTCCGCTTATAAGCGTGATTATTATTCTGGCTATTGCTATAAGGAATTTACCGGATATATCAATGATGGCTTGTTTAAGAAGTTAACAGCCGCTCTCGAAGAAAATACATACGTCAAATTTATTGATCTCAGCGCGAATCTAATAACCGATGCAGGCTTGTATTTTTTGGCAGCCTTATTAAAGAGGAATAGAACGCTCATAGGCGTGGATCTTTCAAATAATGAGATAAAGTCTCGTACATGGTGGGCCAAGAAAAAAGATTGGTTGCACGGAGAAGTTTTTTTGCTTTCAACCGGCGCTGGATTCTTAAGTTATGTCGTTTATGACATACTTCCGAAAAAACCCGTTTTTCAGTATCTTAATCTTTCCGGAAATACGCTAGAGGCAGATGTTCAAGCCAGCTTCTTGATAAGGCAGAGCAACGATCCCATTTTTAGGCACTTAATTCTACCCACAATAAGCCGATCGAAAAACCATGGTTACGACAAATATTTGCCGGCAATCAACCAAGTGCTAAAAAAGAAAAGTCTTTTTTTTCAAGAGAAAACAGACTATTTGGATGACAAAGTTTTTAAAAAGGATATAACAGGTGCTATGCACCCGTGCGATATCATATGGCGATGTGAGTTTGAAGAGTTAATTGATGATTGTATTGGGGATGGAGTATCTTTTAGCGAAAAACTCTCTGAGAACGAAGAAAACACCATCGCCAAAAAATTGTTAGCCAAAGGATGGTTGCATCAAAAAGCATTGGCAATGATTAAAAAGAATTCTGCTAATTTAACAGCACTTGATCTGGCGGGAGCTTATCTTGATAAGGCTGTGCTAGCAGCCATAAAATCAGCGCTGCTAAAAAATACTTATATTATCTCTGTTCGCTGGCCCAAGATTGCTTTTAAGTCTAAGGCGAAGCAAGCGCTTCAGCAAAGTATTCAAAGACATGCCTGTATTAACCAGGTATTTTGGTGGGGTGTGAGACAGCCCTCGATCAAGGGAAGGTCTTTTGCTAGTCTTCAGGATGGTGTTCGCTTTTTCAAGCTAAATACAGCATTTACAGAGTTTCATTGTAGTATGTTATTGGGGTGCTGGAAAGACTATGCAGAAAACTGGCGTGGTATTGCTCGAATGATTGATTTATACATGAACTTGAGAAGAGTGGATGTTAAGTGTTTAATTCCGAGCAGCGATCTCGGCGCAAAACACAAGTTAGACTCATGCCTAACGATTTATCTGGAAAGAAACGAGCGTACGGTTTCTATTCGCTGTCAGTGTGAGACGGATGAGCTATTGAATAAAGCAGTTTACAGCCTTTTTGTTGATGTTTTTAATGCGAACCAACGGTCTGATTTTTCGATCGACATTGAACCTTCGTGGTCGAGTGCTTTGCTTTTGTCTGAGGTATGGAGGTCTTGCGCGGATTTTTTTCTGGCGAAAAATACTGACAATCAGGTGCCTTTGATACCAGGGTCGTTGAGAAGTATTTTTGCATGCGCATCCAATATTATGAAGTGGCTCTCATCAGATGATAGCAAGCTTTCTAGGTCTATTGGCGATTTTCTCAGGCAACGGACGCCGGACTTGTTATGGTTGTATTTTAGTGGCCCTAATCATAAAGAAGGTGACGTAGCGTTCGTTGTTGAGTTGTGTAAGATTGTGCCGGAAAGTGTTTGTGGATTTTTCGATACGCATTTTCCGCAGTTAGAGTCGCTTTTGCTTGATGTGATCGATACTGAATCTGTTTCGGAAGAGCTGCAAGCATTAGGAATAGGCGGAGAACAGAAAAAGCGTTTTGATGCTTTTTGTGACCGTGTTGCCTGTATTAATGAAGCATTACAAGACGAAGCAATAAAAAGTGAGAGCGTAAGACAGGTAATAGAAAAAACCAATGAAGCTATATCGAGTTTTTTCTGGCTTGATACGTATGATCTTTCTATGGCGTTATATTTTTCCCTTCATTCTGGTGAGTTGATGTATCCAGCTATACATGCTGTGCTAATAGAAATGGCGAGAAATAGACAAGTTTCTGTGGCCAACATATCGCACAGACCTTTTTTAGAGGTTTTCTTGAATGACCTGACAAAGACCGAGCGCACGAAGGTAGCGAAGCGCTTTCGTCAAGAGACAGGAATACCATTACCGACAGTGATTCGTATGATTCAGCCTGCTTCACTCGAGAGCATTAACCGCGTACTAAAAAAACAAGGTTCATCTTCCTTTGTGTGCGAGCTATTGACTGTAGAGTCTTGCAGGACGTTGGACTTGTCGATTGTAGAAAAAATAAAACTTAATTTTTATCTTCAAGGTTTTAATCTTGAGAAAGATTTACCATTATTCGCTGAAAGCCATGTTTGGCGCATCTTGAAGTCGCACGTCAAACAAATCAAGGTGATTGGTAAAGACGTTAAAATTGTTTCGCCGGTTGTGGAGGATGGCGTCTTGAGTGATCGTGAGCATGTATTGCTTCACAAGTCGATTCAGGAGTTGCTCGATCGTAAAATATTGACGACGAGCATGATTGACTCTGTGCTGCAATCACAAGGTGCCGAGGTGACGGTTGAGATGGCAGTAGTATTAAATATGCCCGTTGTTAGGTCGGCGATTGAGGATGAATTGATTACCGTTGAGCGGGTGATGAAGCTTAGCGCTGATGCTGCGATTGATGCTTCTATTATTGCTTTCAGGGCTGCTTCAGAGACTGCTTGTCAAAATAGCTCTAGCGTTCTGTCCATGAAGCAATACCATCAAGGGTTGATGCTGTTTTCACAACCCCAAAAGGTGCCGGAAAATATGCCTGTGTTGCAAGAGTCCATAGCCGAGTACGCCTACTTGTGATGCGCGAACTATTGACAGGCGAATTTACAATTATGCTCAGTATATTGGCATCTTTGCATTGTGTGTTCCCTCCTGTATTTCGAGCTTAAAATCATTAGTAGAAGCTGTAAAGGAGGTCGTTTCTTACTAGGATATTTGAAGTCTACTAGGAAGTCAACTCTTCCTAGTAGCTCGCTGCTTGCCGATGATACTGCGAAATTCCTTGCAATTTAGCGCCGCAAGCTCCAAAAAACACTGCAATTTAGAGGTTAGACAGCTATTTTGCAAGATTTCAAAGCTGCATCACTTACTAGGAAATAGAAGGTGAACTAGGAAGCTCCGGCTTCCTAGTGGCCAAGCGAGGAAGATTTTTGCGATGGAGACAATATTTCTAAAAGATGTTGCAAACAGTGTGTGAATGGTAGAAAAGTAATGCCACTGTGGTATTGTTTTTCATTGCTGTTTGAAATCAGATAACATTTCGCTTGTGGGTAATCCGTTTGAAATGCTTGTAAACCGCGTAAATCTGAGCTTTGAAGCTTTGACTTTCTTTTGATTTCGAAAGCAAAAAAACCTTTTTCCCCGTAGAGAACGAAATCCACTTCTTTTCCGGTGCTCGTTCGCCAGTAGCTGAGTTGATAGCCTAAGCTGTGGTAATCATTTACGGCGCGCAAATGTTGCAAAAATAAAGTTTCTAATGCTGCGCCATCAATTTCCTCTGGGCTGTCGAGCGGGCCCTTTGGGCGGAGGGCGCGATAAACACCGACATCAAAAAAATAAAATTTGGCGTGTTGCACGAGTCTGCGCTTTGCTCGTCGAGTAAAGACGGGCAAATGAAAGCTCATAAGCAGGTCATCAAGAATATTGAAATAACTGACTACCGTTTTTTGTTTTACTGCGCAATCGCGTGCAACAGCAGACATGTTTAAAGTGTTGCCCTGTGCCAAGCTGGCGCTTTGAAGAAAGCGAGCAAAGCTTTCTAGGCTGCGTACTAAGCTTTCTTGAACGATTTCTTCATAAAGGTACGTGGAAATATAGCTTTGTAAGAACTCGTTCGCATCCTCGCTTGTATAGGCTTCCGGCAGTCCGCCAACGAGAGAATATTTTTTGATGTCAAAATCATCCGCCAGTTCTTGTGCAATGAGGGGGTGAAGGTGATAAGTGCGCGCACGACCTGCGAGTAGGTTAACATTTTTCTGGTTGAGTTTGCGCGCGCTTGAGCTAGTTAAAATGAACTTGTAGTGATAGGTTTCAATGAGTCGATGGACTTCGTCTAAAATAGCGGGTGCTTTTTGTACCTCGTCCAAGATGATCCAGCCATCAAAGCCCGCAGGAATCAGGTTTTCCAGCTCACCCGGGCTTGCTAGAAAGAGGTTGCGCCATTGTGCTTTCAATAAATCGAAATACAAGGCGTTAGGTAAGGTGGTTTTGAGCCATTGCGTTTTACCCGTGCCTCTTGGGCCGAAGAGGAAGAAGCTCTTATTGAAAGATAGTGGTTTGTGTAGGCTTCGTTTAAACATTGTAACTCTCTAAACACCCGATTTCTTGCATTTTAGCACCGGAAACTCCAAAAAACAATGCAATTTGGAGTTTAGGTGGCTATTTTGCAAGATTTTGGTGGGCTTCCGGTGGATTTCAGGGATAGAAATCAGGATAATGAGCCCATCATCGCATCACTCAAAAGGCCAAACCATGCACTCTCACCACCGCCACTATCCCCAATCCCGCCTACGCCGTAATCGCACGCACGATTTTACCCGGCGTCTGGTAGCCGAACATCGTCTGACTGTAGATGATTTGATCTATCCCATGTTCGTGATTGATGGCGAAAAGCAGCGTGAGGCGGTGCCATCGATGCCTGGGGTAGAGCGACTGAGTATTGATTATCTATTAGAAGAGGTCGAAGCGTTATTAGCATTAAACATTCCCGCCATTGCCTTATTCCCTGTGGTCAGCGATGACTATAAAACGGATGACGCCAGCGATGCTTATGCCGATGATGGCTTGCTGCAACGCGCCGTCCGAGCCTTGAAAGAGCGATGTCCGGCGATGGGTATTATTACCGATGTGGCCTTGGATCCTTACACAAGTCACGGGCAAGATGGTTTGATTGATGAAGCGGGTTACGTGCTCAATGATGAAACGATCGAGGTGTTAAAACAACAGGCTCTCTCACACGCCAGAGCAGGCGCAGATATCGTCGCGCCGTCGGACATGATGGACGGGCGTATCGGTGTGATTCGTGAAGCCTTGGAGTCGCGCGGTTTTATTAATACAAAGATTCTGGCCTATTCCGCCAAATACGCCTCCAGTTTTTATGGCCCCTTCCGGGACGCGGTAGGTTCGTCAAAAACCCTGGGAAAAGCGGATAAAAAACAATACCAAATGGACCCTGCGAACATCAATGAAGCTTTGCACGAAGTCGCCTTAGATATTCAAGAAGGTGCGGACATGGTGATGGTGAAACCTGGTTTACCCTATTTGGATGTGGTTAAAGCGGTCAAAGAGCAATTTAAAATGCCAACGTTCGCGTATCACGTGAGTGGAGAATATGCGATGTTGAAGGCGGCTTGCAAAGAGGGTTGGCTTGATGAAGAAAAAGCCGTGATGGAAACCTTGCTGAGTTTTAAGCGAGCGGGGGCGGATGCGATTTTGACGTATTATGCGAAGGCGGTTGCGGGCTGGTTGGCTGAGCTTTAAAGCCCCGCTTGTTTTTGATAGAATGCGCACATAGAAAATAAGAACATCCGACCGATGAGTCGGTGGAGAATAATTGAATGCCAATCTATAGGCGATGGAGCTCGCAGCGTGCGCGGAACGGTCGTAAGCGACCTAGTCGTCAATTGCATCGTGGTGCTCCAAGAAAGAGACTAGTGTGCACAGCAGATACGATGGAGCGTGCCTCGAGGGCGCGTATCAAGGTCGAGATTCCTCATGAGCCTCAAATATCGACGTTGCCAGAGTTGCCTGGCTATCCGCCTGCGCTGCAAAAGATTATCAACCAGTTAATTAATGCCACCGCATTTCGAGCGCCGTGTTCTCGCAGTATGCCCCGGGTTCATTGGTTGTACTCCCTATTGATGTTGTTTATCAGTTTATCGCCTGTTTTTGCTCAGCTTAATGATGATGTGCCTCGTGTGTTTCTTGATGATGTTGGGGGTATGGATCCCGTGGTTAAACCATGGGATGACGTTGTTCGGACACTGCCGCCTCGCGATATTGCTGTTCAAGAGACGTGTTCAGTCACCTCAAATCAAGCATTAAAGCAAACCAAGGCAATGGAAGAAAAACGCCAAGTGCGAGCTGTCCTTGAAAAAGCACCGCATGATCCGGCCAGTCTTTTGTATGTGTTGACGGAGTTGCTCCAGAGAACGACAGCGCTGGTTTCTAATGATATTTTAGAGCTTTGGGAAAGAAGGTATATTCAATTTGAGCATCAGGATTTGATCGAGTTACCTAATTACTGGCAATTCGTATCAGTAGTGATGGATGCGTATTATGACAATAAGCAATATATTAAGGCTTTTTATTATGCGGCAAACTTAGAGATAAGATTACTAAGTCATTATCCTTCAAAGCCTGATATGATCAAAGAAGCTTTTAAGCGCACGCCAGCCGATATTCTCCGTCAAAGCGGCATCGTGAACGATGCTGCCAAGCAGGCGATAATCTTAAAGGCGCTGTTAGAGCCAAGCTGCTTGTTTTTTCGGTATCATCCCGCGACAGACGCAGTTATTCTCATAGATTTATTGAGGCATTATCAACAAGGCACATTGGAGCGTCATTACAATAGGGTATTGCGAGGCACGTTGCCAGAGGGGTATTTAGCCATCGTTGGCGCATCGGTCGTTCGCGAGTCAATGAAGCGTGGCGAATCGTCCATGGGTATTCTTGAGGTGGCAAGAGGGTATTTGGCAAGGGCGGTTAGGTATTACTCGCCGTTCATTGATTCAGACGATGTTGTGTATCGTTACGCTATGATCAATGTATTGCGATATACAGAGCTCTTGTTGGCGATGACTGATGGGAGGCACTTAGCGCTGGTGCGTTCTCATGATGCACATCAGGGTTTGAATAAGAAGCGTTATATTAGGGAGACGAGAAAGTTTAAGTTGCATTTTTCTAACTTATTATTGGATTCATTAAGATTGAAAATGGTATTAAGTCATCCAGATGAGTTGGCGTATAGCTCCTTTACGCAGGCGTTCTTGGGTTCTTTTTATCCCGTCTCAATCAGAAGCATGCAGCAAGAAACCCGTTTTTTTTCTGGTTTTCTCAGTCCTCAGAATATTTTTATGGAGCAAAAGCTTTTCCCCGCAAGTTATAAGCAAGCGGACAACCCCTTGTTAAATCTTCCTTATGAGGGAGAAAATAACCTACATTATATTCTCAGCTATTATGAATTAAATTTGTTGACGAGTTACTACGAGGAAAACGCAAAAACGTTTTCACCGTTGCTAACGAATATTGTTGGATATGCTTATGTTAGTGCTTCTAATGAATCTAACGATATTGTGGAGCAATTAAAACATCTTGATGCGGCCGTGGAGTGCTTTGATATTTTCATTCGAGTATCTCGGCGCGTTGAAGATATAAAGCGTTTTGTAGGGCGCGATGTTTCTTTGATGGATAAGCCAGAAATAAGTTTACGGTCGGCAAGATGGATGCGTTTGTTTGCCAGGCACCAAGCGATGGTTTTAAGAGGTGCGAGGTTCGAAGATATTAATATCCTAGATCAAACTTTCCAGCATCTGTTGATGGCGTCTTTGCTTCAAATGCCACAATTAACTTCTATTAATGATGAACCTGCAAAGTATTATTCACAAGTAATCACTGAGATTTTGAATGCAGATAAAGCGGGGTTTTTGAAAAATATTGACGCAACTATGCTTGTTGATAGTCGCGCTGATTTACAGAGGTTGAAGCAATATTGTGATAAAAACGATAAGCAGGCGGAGCAAGAGCTCGCAGAGTACTCCTTGGAAGCGTTGCAAGTCAGCATAGCTTCGCTTGAAAGAGATATACCATCTGGCCAACCTATGCCGGTTCAGCTTGCGTGGTTGTGCTATTTGAAAAAGGATTATCGCAAGGTTGAGGCTATCTTATCTTCCCATTTATTTGCGGCGGAACCACGTGATGAATATTTTCTACCGCTGACTTATTTTTTGGGTTGTGCGTGGTTGAAGCAAAATAAAACAGAGCAAGTGCGCGTTCTTTTGAGGTTTTCAATAATGAATGCGAGCGCGCAAGAAAAACAGTTTGTGATGCCTTGGTTTGAGATGAGTGCGGCTATGTTTTTGTTGGCTTTTGGTTTGTTAGGGATTGATCTATATTTGCATCTCAGAAGCAAGCAAGATGATGTGAAGAAGGTTGTAAAGCTGAAGCGCAGTAAAAAACAACGCAACACAACAAAAATATGGGCCTCCCATAAAGCAAAGAAGTTTTGGAGCGTTGATTCACAAGCTGTGAATACTGTGTTGGTCCTTGATGCTTCCGGCGACCATGCTAATGTAAAAGAATCTCCAGAGACATTAAAGCTTCATCAAAAAAGGAGAGAATTTTTTGATTTATTACTTCCAGAGCTGAAGATGCTTTATTTGGACTATTACTCAAGAAGTGGAGGTCCAACGGTAGATGATAAAAAAGGAGAAATCTTGTTCTCCTTGTCGTCTAATGACTGGCATTTTGTAGATGCAATCCAGGAAACGATTGGGCATAGATTATTGGGTTGTTTTAAGCTTGATAATAGTAATCTTTTTTTAAATATCTCTCATCTTCATATTGAGGCGATCAATCAATGGATATCGTATTGGCAGGTTGCTTCTGTTGTTCGTGATATTGTTGATAAGGCGTCGTTATTATTAAGTCAAAGTGTAACGCCAACGCCTAAGTTAGAGAAGCCGCGGAAGGTGGTGGCTAATAAATCAAGGCCGCTTTGCGCCAAACAAAAACACAAATTCTTAAGTTCTTCTCTTGGGCCTAGCTCAAACTCATCTGGGTCTATAGGGGTATTTAAGCAAAGAACAAGTAATACAAAGAGAGTATACGAAAAAAGCGAGCCAGAGATTTCTGTGGATCATGTAATGGGGTGGTTATTTGATGCAAAATATTCTCAAGTAGGGGTGAATGATCCGTATTATCCGAATAAGAAAGGTGAATTCATTGTGGCAAGCAACGCATCGTTTAATAAATTAATACAAGGGCGGTGCAAAAAACTTAGATTACTTTGTGGCCGACTTCAATCGCTTTTTAACAACAAGCAAACAACCAGGTACGGATATCTTCCACATAAATATGCAGTCATCAAGATATTACGTGCTTTCCAAAGCTTAGATTTTAATAAGGCCAATGCGCAGTGTTCGAATGCGCGTGATATTACGAACACGATGGTTCATGATGTTTTTGGCTTGAGTAATCAGCGTTTTAATAAATTTGTTAGTAAGCAGCTTCTCGATGGAAAAACAAAAAACACGGTTGCTTGGCGCATTTCGACGGCGGATCGTTATAAGGCTTTTATTTCAACCGGGGAGATGATTCGTGTTAAAGGGCCCGAGGATAACAAGCAAACAAACGTGAAGGATGATCCCATGTCATTGTCCATAGGAGTGGCTATGAATAATATTTGGTGCGATATTATAAAGGCAAAGAATCTGAAGGGGTGTGTTCGCATTAATGCGGTGAAAATGTTTATTCTTGTTCTATTTGAGAAAACCAAAGGCCAGCGGGTATTTTCAGTTGGCGATGCGAAGTTGCTAAGGTTTCATAGGAATGCCTTGGCTCATGATGTTGATGATCAGGTAACAATGAAAGATTTAAATAAGCTATGTAGGATGTTGCGACAGAAAAAATACCGCAAAGCTATTCAGGCTGTTATTGATAATATATCAACAGAGCAAGTGTCTCAAGAGGTGGTCGAACAAGATTTAGGGCACACGCTAAGGAAGTCGTTTTAAGCTATTGCGTTTCTCTTCCGGCCATTTACAGACCTCTTTGAGGTTTAATTTTGAAATCACTATACCCATCGTACCTCAAAATGCGATAGGCATATCTGCGCGCACATCCTAGAAATTCTGTATAAGTTCAGATAGATATGAGACTCATTTTGCCTAGTCAAGACCGCGCAAAGCGCGCCCGTAGGGCTTGGTCTTGATTGGGCGAAATGAGTCAATAGCCTGGTGGCCGCGGTTGATTTATC
>Ga0233429_1005629_pt1 | contig 10307 bp, 7 predicted proteins | sample SI_118_April2016_3_FD_179879 | JGI IMG/M metagenome (GOLD analysis project Ga0233429, IMG submission 179879) | Seawater microbial communities from Saanich Inlet, British Columbia, Canada - SI_118_April2016_135_MG | ecosystem: Environmental > Aquatic > Marine > Inlet | place: Canada: British... | reverse complement strand
CGAAATAGATGAAAAAATTATTGATGATAGGAATTGCGGTGGCCTTAGGCATCGCTCTCTTGCCGTTCGGGATCGGCGGGATCGGGTTGGCTATTGGCAGTAGCTATTTAGCAAATTATCATTGGTACGCCTATTTCTCCATTCCTACGGGCGTAGTCATTCTGCTTGCAACACTGCTGGCCGCACTCATTCTACCTGTCATCAGGCGAAAAACTGACGGTTAGTAATAAAGGAAATCGAGCGCGCGCTTTATGCGCTTGCCAACTCCGTCGCTGGTATCCCATTTTTCCAACCGAACATCCCCTGACCTGAACTCCTTGTACAACCGGCCATCTTTCAAGTGATTGAAGACAGCATCCAAATTGGACGCTTGCTTGAACCAGCCGGGACGTTTTTTTAGCTCGGCGAGGGGAATAGCCTTTGGCGCTCAGAAACATCTCAGAAACATTTTTTTCTAACTAAAATTTAGGTATATGATACTGTTCCAACGATAATTTGTTCATACGGGGCAATAAAACAAACTGTTTTAACTCCCGAGAATTTAACCCGGGCTGGCTATGGTTTTAACTTGGTTTCTTATTGCTCTCTTATCTGTTGCAATCCTAGTGCTGCTGGTCTGGAACTTTCGTCTGCGTGCGAGCAAAAGCCAAACCGACACGTCATTCTTACATCTTAAATCAACCGATCAGGACTTGATTTCAGTTCTAAAACGAAGCCCCATCGGCGTCGGCATTACCATTGAGGGTCGGCCAAAGTTCTACAACGACAAGATTACAGAGTTGTTTGGCTGGCAAGGCGATGATCTAACCAGTGCGGATGTTTCGGCAATTTATGCGCGCCCTGAAGAACGCGACGCCGTTATCATGGACCTTAAAGACAAGGGATTTTTTGCGGAAAAAGAAATTCTTTTTAAAAAATCCGATGGGCATCTTGTCTCACTGTTATTTTCCGCCTCACTGATTGAATATGATGGACACGAGGCCGTTTTGGTTTGGATGTATGATATTACCGCTCTCAATGCCGCCGAGCAGGCTATTTCACATGGCAAGGAAATACTCCAAAACAGTCCGATTGCCGTTGGAATTTCAATTGACCGCAAATTTAAATTTATAAACGACCGCTTTTCTGAGCTTACTGGTTGGCAGGCGGAAGATCTCAAAAAGAAAGATGGCGACATGATTTTCGCCGATTTCGACCAACGCCTGCTAATTCGAGAGGAATTAGATAAAAAAGGATTTGTGAAGGATAAAGAAGTCGCGTTTTACGATGCATCTGGAGAAATATCCCAGGCCTTATTCTCGGCCTATCGCACAATTTATGAAGGTGAAGAAGCCGTCATTGGTTGGATTTATGACATTTCTGAATTGACCGCGGCACAAAAGGAGCTGTCGCACGCCAAGGAAATTCTGGAGGCGACAATCGATAGTGTTGATCAAGGCCTGGTTATGATTGATGGCGACTATCGGATCATTGCAAACAATCGCAGCTTTGCCGATATCGTCTGGCTGGACCCAGAATATTTGGCCAGCTACCCCCTTTGGGAAGACATGATGCGGCGCGCCAATGACCAGGAGTGGTTTGGGCTAGACATTGATATTGAAGCAATGATCGAAACGCAGCGCGACATGAGATCAAACGCCTTCGAACCTATCATCGCGCGTAATACGCGGTCAGATGGTACCGAATTCGAATTTTGGTGCAAAGCACTCTCGACCGGTGGCTGGGTTCAGTCGGTTACCGATATTACCGAACGGCTGCGTGCGGAAAAAGAAATTGCACGCGGCAAGGATATTTTAGAAACAACCATCAACAGTGTTAATCAAGGCATTATAATGGTCAGCGAAGATGGCACTGTATTGGCACATAACAAATACTTCGAGACGCTACATGGCATGTCTGTCAAAGACTACTCTAACTATGAAGAATTCGGTGTAGCGTATTTAAAATCTGTCGGGGCAGAACCTAAATCTATCGAGGAATCCCTTCAGCTACTACGCGTCAACAAAGCTGGCACGTGGGTACGCCCGATTAACGAAAATCTTGTATTCGAAATTTCTCATACACCATTAAGCGATGGTGGATACGTGCGCACTTACAATGAGATCACTGAGCGTCTAAAAGCAGAAAACATTCTAAAACGAGCAAAAGAAGATGCCGAAGCAGCAGCTGAAGCAAAGTCTGAGTTTGTCGCTGTTGTGAGTCATGAGGTACGAACGCCCCTCAACGGCGTCCTGGGAATGGCGCGCCTATTGTTAGAAACATCGGTCAATGAAGAACAAAAACAATATGCGGAAACAATCGTCCGGTCTGGTGAAACCCTTATCCTCATCCTTAATGATTTGCTCGACATCTCGAAACTAGAAGCCGGCAAACTTGATCTCGATATCAAACCCTTTAATCCAAAAGAGGTGATCGAAAGCTCGATTTCCTTAATGAGTGCCAAGGCACAAGAAAATAAAATTAGCCTCACGATTTCAATCGAGAATGACTTGCCAAGCGCTCTCCTCGGTGATGAAAATCGTATTCGGCAAGTTTTGATCAACCTGATCAGCAATGCCGTTAAATTTACCAAAGAAGGCTCCGTAACTTTATCTGCCTCGGCAACGCACCAAGATGACAGCAACGTTCAACTGATGCTTTCGGTTAAAGATACCGGGTCTGGCATCAGCCAAGCCTCCCAGGCAAATCTTTTCACACCGTTTACGCAAGGGTCGGCCGATGTTGCGAGAAAATATGGCGGCACTGGCTTGGGTCTCGCCATTTGCCGCCGACTGGCCGAATTGATGAGCGGAAAAATCATGCTCGAAAGCGAACTTGGTTATGGCAGCACCTTTAGTTTAAATATACCGCTCAGAATGGCTGATCCTGACAAAATCGCCTCGAATGGAAAATTGTCACAAAACGGCGACCACACTCAGAACCTTCCAGCCCTTAAAATTCTGCTCGTCGAAGACAATGAGATAAACTTAAAAGTGGCGCGCGGTCTTCTACAAAAACGCGGGCATGATGTTCAAACTGCCGAAAATGGTCAAATCGCCTTAGATATATTATTGGCGCCAGAGGCCTCCGAATTTGACGCGATTTTGATGGATCGTCACATGCCGGTTATGGATGGCGTTGAAGCCACACGGCACATTAAGGAAATGGATGGTCCAATTTCCAACATCCCGATAATAGCCGTAACGGCTGCTGTGACGCAGCGGGAAATCGATGCTTGCCTGGAAGCAGGTATGACTGAAGTTGTCACTAAGCCCATTCATCCTGAAGAACTGATGTCAGCGCTGGCACGAGCCTGCAATCCGCAAGTGGGGGCCTCATCTCAAGATCCGGTAAGTTCGAAAAGTGGTGTTTTGCAAGATAGCAAGACGACACCCATTCTCGATGATGATATCCTTGGAACACTACGCAATAACCTCGGCAATGATACCGTTACTGAACTTATCGAAGATTTTAAAATCATTGGCTACCAATCCATAGAACAGTTTAAAGCTGCAGCCTCCGAGCACGATGTCGAGGCGATGACACGAAACGCCCACGATCTCAAAACCAATGCAGCAACCTTAGGGCTTTTATGTCTCTCAGAGCGCGCCCGAGAAGTTGAATTCGCCTGTAAGGAAAACCGGATGGAAGACGCAAAAAGTCTAAGCACGGACCTGACTGCGACACTTGAAGTTTCTATATCTACCTTGGAAAATTAGATTTTCTGCAATGCCCGTTATGCGAAAATGGAATTCACGAGCCGATATTCAAGTATTTGGAAGCAGGGATTCAAATAGGTTCAATCTGACAAAAAAGGTCAAAGCTCTGACAATACGTTCTCATCAATGGCCCGGCGAACGCGCTCAGAGTTCGCTTTTTTTTCGATTAACGGTGAGGCCGTTTTAGCGTAAGTGTGCTTTTCAAATAAGCAGCCTTCCTCGAAGTGGAGTAAATCCAAACCACGCCAACCACCAGCGCGTTCAGACTCCTCCACAGTCAGCAACCAGCGGACCATGGCTTTACCTGTTCCAGGTCCAGCACCTAACTCGATAAATAAATCCTCAGTATGAAAACGCATGCGGCCAAAATCGCCGCGAAATTGCGGGACAAATGCCTGGCGGATACTGGCCTTACCGATATGACGAACGCCATTATATTCATCATAGATCGCCTCTTCGGCAAAATAGGACATCACTTCATCGATATCCTCGCGATTAAACGCTTCGGAAAAATCGGTCGAGAGCTTAACAAGATCGTCATGAAGATTTGTTTGCGTCAATGCCGTCTCCTCTCCAAATTTCAAATCTATTCCAATACAGAAACTTTTATGGGAGTTGGCAAGACAGTTTCTATGACTTAAGCCGTGGGATGGTCATGGTACTTCCAACCTGTGGAGGAACGGGCAAATCCTTATGGGCTTCCCACATTTCGGCCAATTTTGCCATCGGGTCATCAGAAAACGGCACAACTTTTCTAATCGAAAGATCAACATGAACCGCCAACTGTTCTTGTGTCGCCATTTGATACCCTTCGGTGGCGTGATACATCGTATGGAAATAATGCAGCCGCTTTTCATCGTAACCGAGAAGTTGACTGGTTACTTTTACTGAATCACCAATATTGCCTTCGCGTTGGTAGCCAATATGACACTCAACGGCAAACGTCGACATGCCTGTCGCTTCCCGGTACGGCTTACCCAGACCACAGAGTGGATAAAAGACATCCACGGCGTTATCAAATATGAGTGTATAATAAGCAACATTTAGGTGACCGTTATAGTCGACCCAAGCTTCTTGAACGGGTTCCTCGTGGCGAGCAATGGGGGCCTCGAAAGTCATTTTGTATTCTCCGATAATCTACAATGAAAGTTTATTGACGTAGTCTAAAGCGCTGAATTTTACCTGTCGCGGTTTTGGGCAAGTCTTCAACAAAGTTAAACCAGCGGGGATATTTATAGCGGTCGATGCCGTCCCGGCAATGAGATAGCAGGTCTTCCTCCAGCTCAGCTCCGGCATCATCAGGGTTATTCAGGACAATATGAGCCTCAGGTTTGATCAAACCATCTGGGTCGGCCCGGCCTACAACCGCGACCTCGAGGACTTTTGCATGCTCAATCAAGCAAGCCTCAATCTCGGTTGGTGAGCACCACAAGCCGCCCACTTTGAGCATATCATCGCCGCGGCCACCATTAACATAGCAGCCGTCGTCGTTCTCGTAATACATATCGCCAGTATTCAGCCAGTTTTCCGGCAGCATCGTGGCAGCTGTTTTTTCTGGATATTTCCAATACTCGACCGCTGTTGAGCCACCCCGCACATGCAACGTGCCAATATCGCCGCGTTCGACTTGGGCGCCCTCTTCATCAACGATCCGCAATTCGTAGCGATTGACCCGGCGCCCAGATGTACCTGGGTTATAATTATCCGTCGTATTGCCAATAAAGAAATGAAGCGCCTCGGTAGAACCTAAACAATCCAAGATCACGGTTCCGGTCTTTTCTTTCCAACGCAGGAAGACATCGGCAGGCAAAGCCTCTCCTGCGGAGACACAATGGCGGACCGAACTGGTGTCGACGTCATTGCTTTCCATGTAATGCAATTGTTGTGCATAAAGCGTTGGCACGCCGAAGAAGATCGATGGTTTAAATTTCTCAATCTTCTCAAACGCCATTGCGGGCGAAACTTTCTCTTCACTGATGGCAATCGTAGCACCGACCCAAAGCGGGAAAGTCAGCGCATTACCAAATCCATAGGAATGGAAAAGTTTGGAAACCGAGAAACACACATCATCCTCACGCATGCCAATCGTATCGACGCCGCTACATTGACTGGTATAAACCATTGAACGATGTGGATGCACCACGCCTTTGGGATTACCGGTTGAGCCCGAGGAATAAAGCCAAAAACAAATAGTTTCACTCGTTGTCGGTTCAGGAACCAAATCTGCAGAAGCATCCGCCATTTTTGATTTCACATCGTCAATCGACAATGTAATTCGAGGCGATTGCTCAACCTGACCTAATGCATCTTGAAGGTTACTGGCAAATTCAACGCTGTGAATGAGTGCCGTGCACTCTGAATTTTCAATTAAATATTTGTAGTCCGAAACCCGCATCAAGGTATTAACCGGAACTGGTACAATACCGGCTTTGATCGCGCCGAAAAACGTATAGATAAATTCCGGACAATCTTTCACTACCATCAACACGCGTTCGGCGGGCTTTAAGCCAAGGGAGAGCAGAACATTGCCAACGCGGTTTACCCGTTCCGCAAGCTGACCGTAAGTAACTTCTTCAGTTTCTGTACATATCGCTACTTTGTCGGCACGCCCTTCCTCTAGGTGACGGTCAATAAAAGGAACCGCAACATTAAAAACGGGCGAGAATTGGATAGAATCTTGCCCCTCGGAGCCAACTACGGAAACACTATGATTTTCCATATTAAGCAGGCCCGCGTGATCGGACGACGTCTTTGATTGCCCGGACCATGCCGGTGTAACCGGTACAGCGGCAAATATGCCCGCTCAGCATTTCGCGGATTTCTTCCTCATTTGGTTTAGGATTGACCTCCAGAAAATACTCAACAGACATCAGAATGCCCGGCGTGCAATAGCCGCATTGTAGACCATGATGCTTGCGAAAGGCCTTTTGCAAATCACTCAACTCACCTGTTTCTTTGTCAGCAAGGCTTTCAACCGTATCAACAACCCGGCCTTCCATTTGAACAGCAAAAGTGAGGCATGAGCGTACAGATTTGCCATCAATCTGCACTGTGCAAGCACCGCAAACGCCGTGCTCACATGCGACATGCACACCCATAAGCGCCATTTCTTCGCGCAAAAAATCGCTCAGCAACATCCGCGGCTCGGCAAAGCCACTGACTGATTTTCCATTTAGCGTGAAGCTGATTTTATGTTTGGTATCTTGATTTAGCTGCGGCATTTTCTGGCCTCCTCAATTACTCGGCGGCCAATGCGCCGCACCAATTGGCGACGGTATTTAGCACTTGCATGAATGTCTTCATTGTCGCCCAATTCCCAGGCAAAGGCATTGAGCGCCTCATCGATATCGGCCTCTGCGAGACCATCCCAGTTTCTAACTTCCGGCCGACCGGCGACACCACCAACACCCATCCGAATGTTTTCACCGTCTGCAATCACCGCAATAGAAACAATGGCAAAATCACCTTGCCGTCTGGCGACCTCTTCGAAGGCGTATCCGGCACTCGGGTTTTGCGCAGGAAGGCGCACCGACGTTAATAGTTCGTCGTCTTCACGCGCTGTCGCCATCAAGCCGGTTTGGAACTCCGCTGCGGCGACAACCCTCTCTCCACGCTTGGAATTAAGCACTGCTTCACCGCCCAAAACGGCAAAACAGAGAGGTTGTTCTGAGCTTGGATCGGAATGCGCAATACTGCCGCAGAAAGTTCCTTTGGCCCGGGTTTGAAAATGGCCGACATTGGGCAAGGCTTCGACCAGCAGGGGTAGATACTGATTAACATCGGGTGCAGCGATCACGCTTGCCTGAGTAACGGCGGCTGAAATTTCAACTTTGTTGCCCTTCGTTTTAATCTCTTTCAGCTCTTCGAGACCGGAGATATCAATTAGATAGGTCGGCTCCACCAGGCGAAAATTCATCATCGCGATTAGTGATTGCCCGCCGGCCAAAATGCGTGCGTCTTCACCATGCTCGGCCAAACAACTCAGCACATGGTCGAGAGATTCAGCACGGACGTAATTAAAATTATTCGGTTTCATGAGCCTACTCCTAGAATTTTAAGCAGGCGCGTCCACCAAGATTCGCGGCCTTCGATCTGCGCAATCAAGCGCTTAAAGAACTGATCGACCAAGACCCGAGCAGTACCATCTAGCATACGACCGCCAATTGCCGCCACTTTACCGGTAACATCAACTTCATATCGATAGTCAACCAAAGTACCTTCCGCCGTTTCAGTTAACGTCACGTGGCCTTCACCACTGGATGAGCCGAGAGGACCGGTCATGCCACCGCCCAAGACAACGGAATTTGGTGGATCTAATTCGCTCAATTGAACATGAGTTTGGAAGCGTCCACGCACGGCTCCGACGCCAATTGAGATATCGGCGGCGTAACTATTCTCAGCGACTTGATCGAGCGTGCGGCAACCTGGAATTACAGCGGCTAATTTAACCGGATCAAGCAAGGTATCCCACACTTGCTGCGGCGGTACCGGCACAACGGCCTGTCCGCTACCGGATAAGCTTCGGCCGGATTTAACTTGAGGTTTTGCAGCTTTCGCTTCAGCTATATTTTTCGGAGGTGCTGGCTCGTCATCATCAATCAGAGACATTAATTTGGAGGGACTTAGTGGCAGATGCAATTCTCTGACCCCAATGGCGTCAGAAACTGCGTTGGCGACACAGACCGGTGTGCTCATCACATTGCCCTCACCGATACCTTTGGCCCCAAGCGGGGTAAAGGGTTCCGGGGTTACCATATGAAGAATTTCGGGCTCCGGTACCTCCGGTGCCGTCGGGCAGAGATAATCCGCGAACGTACCAGAAAGGAAACTTCCGTCTTCGCTATAGACAAACTCCTCGCTCAAGGCGATACCAAGTCCCCAACTAAAAGCGCCATAAACTTGGCCATCAGCCAACAATGGATTCAAAATATTACCAGAATCGTGCATCGTCACATATTTATCAATGCGCACTTCGCCGGTGACTTTATCGACTTCAAGTCCGCAGATATCAAAAACAAAACCGTAAGTCAGAGAGGTATTGATCTGGTCTTTATCATTTGGTGGCTCCAATTCGGGAGCAGACCAGGTTACCGTTTCGGTAACACCAGGCGCCATATCAGTTGGTAATTCGCCGGGCGACCAGTGGGTCGTTCCAGCAACCCGGCTAAAGCGGAGAGTGTTTTCGGGATTGCCTTTGGCAAATACCTGACCGCCAGCAAATTCAATTTCCTCTGCCGGCACGTTCAAAGTTTGCGCCGCGATCTCAGCTAATTTCGCTCGCACCTTCTGGGCCGCTTTTTGCGCCGATACTACAGTTGAAGAGGAGAACCGGCTGGAATAATTTCCGGTGGCGATTGACCACGGATCGCGCTGGGTGTCGCGCTCCATATTGACGATAATATCTTGCGGCGTCAGACCCATTTCGTCGGCAACAATTTGAGCAAGAACCGTCGCGTGGCCTTGACCTTGAGGAATACTGTCAGCCGTCACACTAACTGTACCAAGCGGATCAATATTGACCGTGGCAATGGCGACATTACCGCCTTTCGGACCCGCTTTTTTGCGTTCCTCAACGGTATTGATGGTGCTGAGATACCCCATGTTGGACTGTGCTGGCTCAACAACGGCAGCATAACCGATGCCATAGAGCTTACCTTGCGCCCGCATTTCGTCGCGGTGCTTTTTGAGGTCGGCGAGCTTGCCTTCGGATTCCGAGATTTGGAGTGCTTTTTGATAATCTCCAGAGCCGATCAAGGCGCCCGCAGCAGCGCGGTACGGAAATGCATCCGCTGGAATAAGATTTTTCTTGATGACATCAAGCGGATCCAGTCCCAGTTCAACGGCAATCGTATGGATTAGCCGCTCAAGCCCATAATAAATCTGCGGCCCGCCAAACCCCCGCACCATGCCGGACGGGGTTTTGTTGGTCATCACGAGATTATTTACGATCGTCATATTCGGCACATCGTAAGCGCCTGTCATGATACCGTGCTGTCGATAAAGCGGTCCTGGCATGGGCGGACGCAAATACGCGCCGTAATCGTCCCATTGTTCAAAATGCAGGCCAGTAATTTTGCCATCATTCATCACAGCGGCTTTGGCCTCGATGACCCGATTAGGCGCGGCAATTGCGGCGGTCAAATGTTCCAGTCGGTCTTCTACCCATTTAATTGGCCGTCCGGTTATGCGCGCTGCGACACACATCAACACAACATATGGAAAGATCGCCTGCTTAACGCCAAAACCACCGCCTGAATAGGCAGGGGAGCGCATGCGCAATTGAGAGCCTTTACACCGAAGGGCCTTTGACATGACAGGGTGAACCGTAAAGGGCCCTTGAAAGTTCGATAAAATGTCGTAACTCTCTTCGCCCGGCAGGTAATTCGCGACGACGACAAAACCTTCAAGTGGCGTCTGTGAATTTCGTGGATAGTCGATGGTATTTTCAATAATTCGGTCGGCTTCAGCAAAAGCTTTTTCCGGCTCGCCGTATGAAAAGTCGCGGCGCGATACAACATTAGTGCCGGCAGCCTCATGCACGAGCACAGCGCCTTCCTGAGCCGCATCCATGGTCTTAATGACCGCTTCAATAGGACTATACTCGATTTT
>Ga0233429_1005628_pt1 | contig 10307 bp, 10 predicted proteins | sample SI_118_April2016_3_FD_179879 | JGI IMG/M metagenome (GOLD analysis project Ga0233429, IMG submission 179879) | Seawater microbial communities from Saanich Inlet, British Columbia, Canada - SI_118_April2016_135_MG | ecosystem: Environmental > Aquatic > Marine > Inlet | place: Canada: British... | reverse complement strand
CCAACATATGGGCCGTAATACTTATTTTCCATTTTTAAAAGTATCATAAATATAATCATAAACTTTGGGGGTAGTGAAAATGCTTAAGAAATACGGATTAAACACGATCCTGCTGGGAGTAGTTATCGTATTGCTTGTGCTTGTGCTTATTAAGGCCTCACCAGATTATGTTATTGCCCAGGGCGATGGTGGTGCGGGCGCAAAGCATGTCTTCGCAGTAGTAGGTGGCCAGCAAAACAGCAGAGAGTCTTTTTACCTGGTTGATACCCGGCAGGAGGTAATCATGGTTTATGAGTACGGTGTACAGGGCGACGGCCTGGGACTGGCTTCTGCAAGGAGTTATAAGTATGACAAACTATTGGAGCAATATGGCCAAAGTAACTTTGGCCCGAAGGTTGAAAAGATTAAAAAAGAGTTAGTGAAGATGAGAAAGTAGGATATGCATTTTTCAAATAGCAGCGATTTTATAGATAGTACATACCTTTTTCCGTTTGTACCGCGAGTACAGGCTGCTGTGCACAAATTAACGGCTTGATCTATAGGATATATAATGTATACTATTCCGTTCTGCTACGGTGTGTTGCAAGCGCCTATAGCAGGAGCCTTTCTTTGTGGCGGTGTAGCTCAGCTGGTTAGAGCGGCGGAATCATAATCCGTAGGTCCGGGGTTCGAGTCCCTGCGCCGCTACCATATCCTTTAGAATTTAAGTCATAATCAATACAAGCAGATTTTTAATTTATAATTTTTTATTGACAAAAATATATCTTAATAATAGTATCTCGCAATGCCGCAGAAATTCCTCGTAGATATAGATACAATTGATTTAAATGAGATAGTAGCTGATATGGATAGTATCAGGCTCATAGTTCCACATCGTTACGAGATGGAGCAGTTAAGTGGAATACTTAAATTTGATCCTGAGAACAAAATAATTATAGGATATAAGGACGTAAAAGAAGATGAGTTTTGGGTACGTGGGCACATTCCGGGCAATCCTCTTATGCCTGGTGTATTAATGGTGGAAGCTGCCGCGCAATTGTGTACCTATTATTTTAAGAGTTCTATCGACACAGAAAAGTTTTTTGGTTTTGGTGGTATAGATAAGGTTAAATTTCGCGGTAAAGTACTGCCGGGTGATAAATTGATCATTATTGCAAAGAATTCAGAATTAAGAGCCAGGAGGGCTATCTTTGATGCACAGGGGATAGTGAATGGCAAGCTTGTATTTGAAGGTAAGATAATTGGCATGGCAATGTAGCAGGGGTTGTTGACGTTCTATATATTTTAGCTATTTTTCCTTTTTAGAGAGGGGTTTTTATGAATAAGCAAGAATTAGTTGAGGCAGTAGCAAAAGAGCTGGGTACATCAAAAGCTGGAGGAGAGAGAGCGGTAAGCGCCGTATTAGGTGGTATTACTAAAGGTGTAAAGAAAGATAAAAATGTTCAGCTGATAGGGTTTGGTACTTTCTCAGTAAAGAAAAGAAAAGCCAGAATGGCAAGAAATCCTCAAACTGGAGATCCAATTAAGGTTAAGGCCAGTAGGACTGTTGGCTTTAAGGTAGGTAAGAAGTTCAAAGATATGGTTTAAGTAGCTATTTTGCCTTGAGCCTTTTGTGTAAGTTAAACGTATATCACGTAGCAACCTCGCGTATAGTTATTGTTTTAAATTGTGCGTAGTTTTCAATCTTAACAAGCTAAATTGGGAGGCACTTGCTTTGTGAAGTGAGTGCCTCTCGATTCTAGTCCTTTCTGCTTTGTTATTCATTCTTAGTTTCCCGCCTCTAGAATCATTTATCAATCTGGCATACTGTCCATCGGTATTTAGCGTTCATGTTTGGTTACAGAAAGATGAGATTAATTAGTCTAAAAAAACCGGCATTAATCATTATTTTGAGATAGGCGAATGTAAATGGGAAAATTATTTGGAACAGACGGAATAAGGGGAGTTGCGAATGCTTATCCAATGACTCCTGAAGCGGTATTAAATATTGGAAAAGCCGTTGCTCATGTTTTCAAAGAGAAATGTGAAAAGGAAAGGCCTAAATTTGTCCTAGGAAAAGATACCAGGCTCAGTGGCTATATGCTGGAAAACGCTTTAGCGTCAGGTATTGCTTCAGTAGGTGCAGATGTTTTACTCGTTGGTCCCATGCCAACGCCAGCCATTGCACATCTGACTAAATCGTTGAATGCAGATGCCGGAATTGTGCTTAGCGCGTCACATAATCCTGCTGAAGATAATGGAATAAAGATTTTTAGTGAAGATGGATATAAGCTGCCGGATACTGTTGAGAATGAGATTGAAAAATATGTCTTATCAGAAGCAGTAAAGACTGAACATATAAAGGGAAACTTGATTGGGAAAGCGTACAGGATTGATGATGCAAAAGGGAGATATATAGAATTTGTAAAAGCGTCTGTAAAAAGCATGAGCCTGAAAGGGTTAAAAATTGTGCTGGATTGCGCTAATGGAGCTGCATACAATACAGCGCCACATGTATTTAGTGAGCTTGGAGCAGAAGTAATTGTGCTGAGTGACAAGCCGGATGGATTGAACATAAATTTAGATTGTGGTGCAATGCATCCCGAAAAGATGATGGCGGTTGTGAAGAAGGAAAAGGCAGATATTGGAATAGCGCTGGATGGAGATGCGGACAGAGTAATAGTTTGTGACGAAAAAGGTAAAAGCGTTGATGGTGACCATATTATTGCGATATGTGCAATTGAAATGAAAGAGAATGGAACATTAAAAAAGAATCATGTCGTTGTAACTATCATGGCCAATAAAGGCTTTGATATTGCGATGGAAAAGAGAAAGATAAAAGTTGTTAAGACGAATGTTGGTGATAGATATGTTGTTGATGAGATGAGAAAAAAAGGTTATGTCTTAGGAGGAGAGCAGTCGGGTCACATATTATTCTCAGATTATACAACCACAGGAGATGGGATAATCTCTGCATTACAACTGTTGAAAGTAATGAAAGAGAGAGGCAAAAAGATTAGTAAGCTGGCAGAGTGTATGAAATCACTGCCGCAGGTGCTTGTTAACGTTGCCGTGAAGGAGAAAAAGAGTATTAACAAGCTGAAAGTAAATAAAAACATAAAGGATGCTGAATCACAGCTAGGGAAAAAAGGAAGAGTCTTAGTCCGGTATTCAGGAACGCAGAAACTGTGCAGAATTATGATTGAAGGTGAGGACAAAAGAAAAATTCTGAAAATGGCAAATGATATTGCAAAAGTCATGAAGAAAGAGATAGGTGTCTGATATGATACAAGCGGTAATTATGGCTGCAGGAAAAAGCACAAGGACGTGGCCTTTAACGTTAACCATGCCTAAGCCATTACTTAAGGTAATGAATAAAGAGATAATAAAGCATAATCTCGATGCCTTGCAGGGGCTGGTCAGCGAAGTTATCGTGATAGTTGGATACCGGCAAGAGATGATAATTAATGAGATTGGTCACAAGTATGGGAAGTTGAAAATACGATATGTTGAGCAAAAGAGACAGTTGGGCACAGGGCATGCCCTTAAAAATGTTGAGCAGTTGATTAAGGACAAGTTTGTCGTCATTGGCGGAGATGATATTTTTTCTAAAAAAGACATAAGGGCGTGTTTAAAACATAAATATGCCGTTTTGGGTTGTGACGTTGAAGACCCGTGCAGGTTTGGTGTCTTTGTTTTGAAGGGCAAAGAGGTTAAGAAGATTGTTGAAAAACCCAAAAAATTTGTTTCCGATATTGCTAATACGGGATTGTACGTTTTCGATAAATCAGTATTTAGTTTTAAGCTTAAAAAAAGCCAAAGAGGTGAGTATGAAATAGTCGATTATATAAATATGCTTGTTAAAAAAGAGAAGATTATATGTGAAAAGGTAAAAGGATATTGGCTCTCTGTAGGGCATCCATGGGATCTGATTGAAGCAAATAGCGTTCTGGTTTCTGAAATAAAGAGTGACATAAAGGGAAAAGTAGAAAAGAATGTTGTCGTAAAGGGAAAGTTAAAAATAGGAAAAGGAACTGAAATCCTGTCCGGGACATATATAAAAGGAAATGTAGTTATTGGCGATAACTGCCGCATAGGGCCTAACAGTTTTTTAAGAGGAAACACTTCTATTGGAAACGGATGCCATATCGGGCAGGCAGTTGAGATAAAAAACAGTATAATTATGGATAACGCTAAAGTTCCTCACCTTTCATATATCGGAGATAGTGTTATTGGTAAAGATAGTAATTTAGGCGCCGGGACAATAACGGCGAACTTAAAACATGATAACAAGAATGTGAGATCCGCCGTGAAGGGTAAACTGGTTGATACCGGTAGAAGAAAGCTTGGGGCTATAATTGCGGACAATGTTCATACCGGTATAAATACAACAATTTATCCGGGAAGAAAGATCTGGCCAGGGCTGGGAACATTACCTGGCGAAGTAGTGGACAAAGACAAGACATCTTGAATTAAGCAGACACGCCTGGCGTACTCTACCAGACAATTTCCTAATCCTCGCTATTTTCCAAAAGTTCTGAAATTTTAGAAATATGTATATGGGTCTCTTCTTCAATGATTTCAGATTTATAGAAATGGTAGTGCCTGCCATGCTTCATTAATGCGGTAGACATACCAAGCCTCTTTCCCACTTCTATTTCGTCTTTAATTTTGTCTCCAACGCAAAGAACCTGCTTCGGTTCTAAATCATACTTAGTTAAAATCTCTTTAAAGCATTTTTCCTTTCCCCGTGGATTTTCTGTTATGATTATCTCATCAAATGCTTTTTCGAGGCCAAGGACCTTTATCTTCTTTTCCTGCATTTCTCTAGCGCCGAAGGTAACGAGGAATAGCTTATAGCCAACCTTTTTCAATTCGTTAATGGAACCCATGGTATCAGGGAATAAAACAGTACCTTCTAAATTCAAATCATTTATCGCTTCGGAAACTTCAGCGCAAAACCCCTCTGAAAGATTGTATAAACTGGTGATCTCACGTATGATGTCAGCTTTTGGACCAAGACGGCCTTCAAGCTCTAGCTGTAATTTTAACGCCTCTGCTTCTGAGCATTTGATCGCCTTTGATATGATTGTTGCGGCAAGTTCCTTGCTTTTTAAAACAAGCGTTCCGCTGCAATCGTACAGGGTGTCATCCAGGTCGAAAATGATTGCTTTAACCTGGGATGGTATCAGGGACATGAGTTTGGACATATGTGTGTTTTAATTACGCTCACTGCTTGAAAGTGATAATTCTGCAAAAATCCTGCAGATAGAATCTGCCAGTTTTTCAGGATCATGCCTTATCAGATCTTCTTTCTCCCACAAGATTCTCTTTTGATCAAGATTTTCAATCAAATCGGTAACCTCTATTGCTACATTGTTATTTTCTAAATCATCATCAAGGGCGACAATGTCGGCTCCCTTTTCTCTATATTTTTCCATTATTTCCTTACGCGGGAAATTGTTATTAACAAGCACACAATCTAAAACTCCTTCGCCAAGATATCTTGTGACGGCCTTGATGTGGTCCGATGCGGTATAACCATCTGTTTGTCCGGGCTGCGTGACGATATTACAGAGATATATTTTTACTGCTTTTGAGTTCTGTAATGCCTCTTTAATACCACCAACAAGAAGATTGCATATTATACTTGTGTAAAGACTTCCCGGGCCAATTACGATTACATCTGCCCTTTCAATTTCACTGATTGCATCTGGTGGGCATTTGGTATCATCTGTTTTCAGAAAGAGCCTTTCTATCGGTGCCTTCTGGAGACCGCGTACATTCAGTTCCTCTTCTACAATCGAACCGTCCTTTAATTCAGCACAAATGTGAGTACTGGTAAGTGTGGACGGCAGAACCTTTCCTTTGATCGCCAGTATCTTACTTGCTTTTTTAATGGCAAGATCAAAACTTCCTGTTATATCTGTTAATGCGGCCATCAATAGATTGCCAAGGCTCATTCCGTTAAGTGACCCTTTGTTAAACCGGTATTGAAAAAGCTGGTATAAATCTTTTTCCTGCTCCTCTGTTTCTGAAAGTGCTACCAGGCAGTTTCTTACATCGCCAGGGGGCAATATACCGTATTCCTCTCTTATGACACCTGAACTTCTGCCTGAATCCGTAACAGTCACAATTGCCGTTAAATCTTCGCTATATGTTTTCATGCCTTCAAGAGCAATTGGCAGGCCCGTGCCTCCACCAAAGGCTAACATCTTCAGTGAGTTATGTGTTTTTCCAATATCTTTCAATTTGAGCAAAGTCGGTAGCTGGAAAAATCGTTTTATCTTGTAATCGGGTTTGTTTGAATTATCATAGGCGGTTTCTTCCTTAAATCTTCCATGTAACATCTGGACAGTTACCATACCTTTTGTTTTTGCAATTCTAAGTTCTTCCCTTACCCGGTCACCAACGACGGTAACATTTTGCGGACTTAATGAGTACTTTCTGACAATTGCCTCAAAGCAGTCTTCCATTAATAGTCCAACTTCCTGATCATTAATTATTATCTCGTCAAAATGGGGTTTCAGACCCAACAACTCTATCTTTTTATCTTGCCTTTCATATATTCCTGTTGACAGTAAAAACAGCTTGTATTCCTCTTGTGCCAGTTTTTTTAAAGTTGGTACAACATCCGGGAAGAGTTGTATATCAGTCACTTCATTACTGTTATAAGCCTTCACGGCGGAGCGAACAAGCTCATGGCCCATATTAAATTTATTTGATATTTCATTGAAAACAGGATAATAGGGGCCATGCATTTCTGATAATTTTTTTTGCAAAAGATATGCTTCTTCCTCTGTGCACGGCAACCCTGCATTAACCATTGCTTTAGCAGCACGTTTTCGGGATGCTTCTAGCAGCGAGCCTGTGCAATCGTATAGAGTATCATCAAGATCAAAAATTATTGCTTTCATAGTTTTCATTTATAAGAAGAGCTACAATAAAATTAAAGGTGGATGTAAATTGTGGGAAAAATTTGTCAGACTTACATATTTACTCTATTTTCAAACTCATGATTTCAGGTGAGAGGCCGACTTTGCTGCCGACCTTAATTCCATTATTTCTAAACCAGCCTTGCTCCATTTCAAGAGCATATTTCACTCTCTCTTTCGATGTGTGGCTCATTAAACTGTATGGCGTCATAGAATCTATCTGTGTTATTATTTCTTTGGAATTTATAAAGGCAATCGAAAGAGGAATCTTTGTATTTTTCATCCAGAATGATAAGCTTTTCTCTTGTGGATATATAAACAACATTCCGTGGTCGTTGTCTAATTTGTCCCGAAACATCAAGCCTATTGTACGGCCTTTTTGAGTAAAAGCAACTTCCGCATGAGACGTTTTCTCATTTATTTTTACTTCGTATGTCTTTTTATTTGATATAGGGGAATGATTGGAACAGCCCAGGAACGTTGGAAACAGAACGAAAAGAATGATGACATGAACGTAGGTGCTTCTTCCGATGCGGAATGATGAATCCATATGGTAGTTATTTTGTAGGGTTTCTGAAACTGGCAACCGGGTTGACTATGGCAAGCCCCCGATAATATGTGACAACCCCATTTACAATTTCTGTTATTATTTTATTAAAAGAGGTTCTCTGCCTTGCCCTTTCCAGTTTTACTACCGGCCCTTTTTCGTCAGTTATGGGTATCATATCGACATTGCCAAAATCCATTTTTAGCATATTTATCATTCCTCCATCCCCTTCCATTTGCTTGACAATTGCAGCAGACGGCAACGTGGAAATGTAGGAAAGTGGATATGTATAGTCTCTATAATTGTCTTTCTGTATATAAGCTTCACCTTCAACTGCCAATGTGCCTAGATATTCTCGAACGGTATTCAGCTTTGTTTCATTAACCTCTTCTTCATTGACCTTTGTCGTTTTCTCTCTGAAAGGGTTGATCCTTCCCGTTATAACGGTTTTGGCAACTGTTTCCTGAGCTTGGAATGTATTTACATTAACCTGTATCTGTTCATGGTTGACAAATCGAAAAGAAAAAACGTCTTTTGTTTTTTCATCATAAATTGATGAATTGGTAAATTTAATACTGACATTGTGTATTTCCAATTCCGGCATCAGGATCTCGAGAGGAAGAATTATTTTTGAAACAGTCATCGCCCCGGGGATGACGTTACCACTTCTGTGAATCTCATTGTTATCTTTCGTTATTTCAACAAATCTTCTTCCAGATGCTTTCTGTATTACATAATCATGATGCATTAAAAATCGGTCAAAAACGTATAGTCTTTCATTCCCGTTGCTATCCTCTCCATGTCTTAAGCTTGGAAAACGCGTACGAGCCCTGGTATCTCTGAAGTATATCGAATCCTGCAGGAAATCTTCGAGCTTGGTTAATGGTATTCCAAAAAATGGCTGGCTAGTATTGTTCATATTCGTGTAATGTAAATGACGGGTACTATATATAGTATGCAATTACTTCAAATCTCGAAACTTCCATGAATTTTAATTTAAAATAAAGATATGTCAAGATGTTATTTTTTTATATCAGGTACTTGTTTTATGCTTCCTTATAACGGCATAAACTTATCATCGCATGTGAGAGGCCAACCTTTAGTTTGTTTTTTTAAACATATATAAAAAATATTTTGATATGATGAATAAATATACAGGGATTAAGAGAGGCAGAAGACATAAATCTGTTTACATCAACTGGTTAGGGTATTGCAGCTTCAAATTCTATCTTTTCCAGTAGTGATCAAATTTTAGATATGAAGTGAAAAAAGTTAGTATGTTATTGAAGTTTTCTTGATTATGCGGCAGGTGTTTGAAGGTTTTGGGTAAAATTTTTCGTTTTCCTCAACAAAAATTGCGTTGTGGTATGTAATGATAATTCAGTAATTTATTTATTTATTTTCTTTATCATTAATTCTCTTGCCAAATCCGGAGCAATTTGAGGGACATTCAGTACTCTCTGCATAGAGCCCTCTTGAGCTTTTGATATTATTACGTCAGCAGTTGGATCAAATTTTGCCTTACTGCTTCTTGCTGTCAGCTGTGCAGCGATCTTCAGTTTTTCTTCGTTAATTTCACCTCTTATAATGGCCAATGGCCCGGTTATATCCTTCATCTCCAACAAAAAATCATGAACTGTTGCCAGTTTTTCTACCACAGAATTTTCCTCATCGTTACGGCTGACGACAACCTTGGTTTTGTCATCAATTCTAAAATGCCTTCCTACCTTTAATAGACTAACCTCATTTATTCCGGGGTCTCCATGATTGACCGAGTCCTTCATCCTGTTGGCAAATTCCGGGTCGGTTAATAGACACCCTCCGGACGCGCATGGATAATCCGTTACCTCGAAAATGTCCGCGAGCTGTATCTGATCTTTTCGTGAACGACCCTTAATTTCAAGTAATTCATCCCTGTTTACCAGTCCGTTTATTTCAGGAATTGTGGGTTCAAGATGTTTCGCACAAAGTGGCCTTAAAACGAGTCCTGTTAATCCTGCCTCCTTGTCAATTGTCTTCATTGCCTCTTTTCTTTGCGACATTGGACGTTGGCCAAGCACCTCGCCAGTTATGATAAAGTCTGCTCCGATCTCCTTCATATATTCACCGGCTGCCCTGAAGATATTTATGCGGCAGTCAATACAGGGGTTCATGTTTTTACCATAACCATGTTTTGGCTTCTTTACGATCTTCAAAAAACTGTGAGTTGTATTTATAACCTTAACCGGTATTCCAAGTTTTTCTGAAACCTTTACCGCTTCCAGCTTACAACTACCCTTCGATGTGCAAAGACAAAAAACTGTGGTAAAAGTCAGGGCAATAACATCGATACCCTGCTTTTTGATTACGTGTATAGCCAAAGTACTGTCCAGGCCGCCGGACAATAAAGCGAGTGCGGTTGTCATATCTAATTATCTAATGGTAAAAGGGTTAACGTAAGAAACTGCGCCGGCATGGTAAAAACATCAGAACATGGTTTCAATGCGGTTAAATTGCAGATTAAGTTCTCTTACACAAAATATTTGAAGGAATATTCTATCAGATAAAAGGTTTTGACACAAATATAAATCACTGATAGACTCAATTACATCTCGTTTTCTGCTACAGAGAACAAAAAAGAAAGGGTTCGGACGGAGAATATATTTTTTCTTTTTCTAAAATCTGCAATTAAAAGGAGAAAAATGTATAGATCGCCAATCGCCTCAGGAAGCTTCTACCCCGGAAACAAAGAAGAGTTAGAGGGTGCACTTAAGGCACTTATGGAGGATTGTCCGCAAAGACAAAAAGCCCTGGGCGTAATCTCTCCACATGCCGGGTATTTGTACTCAGGCCGCGTAATGGGAAGC
>Ga0233429_1005617_pt1 | contig 10320 bp, 7 predicted proteins | sample SI_118_April2016_3_FD_179879 | JGI IMG/M metagenome (GOLD analysis project Ga0233429, IMG submission 179879) | Seawater microbial communities from Saanich Inlet, British Columbia, Canada - SI_118_April2016_135_MG | ecosystem: Environmental > Aquatic > Marine > Inlet | place: Canada: British... | reverse complement strand
AAAAACTGGAAACAACCCGCGAGAAATTTAGGAATAAGTTGAGACAGGGCAAACTAGAAGACCGCATGGTGGAGATCAAAACACAGGAAAGGCCTGTCGTTATGCAGGGCATTGTTGCCGGAATAGAAGAAATAGGGGTAGATTTTCAGAACGTAATTGAGAAAATGATACCCCCCAAGACACAGGTGAAAAAAACTCCAATAAGCGAAGCACGAAAAATTATTAAGCAGGAGGAAGCCGAGAAGCTAATCGATAAGGAAAAGGTTACGAAGGATGCTTTGCATCGTGCTGAGAATATGGGGATAATATTTATAGACGAGTTGGATAAAGTTGCAAGTCGTGAATCGGGCCATGGGCCAGATATATCGCGTGAGGGAGTGCAGAGGGATATATTGCCCATTGTGGAGGGTTCTACTGTTGTTACCAGATATGGCATGGTTAAGACAGACAGAATTCTGTTTATTGCTGCCGGAGCGTTTCACGTTTCAAAACCTTCAGATTTAATACCTGAGCTTCAAGGCAGATTTCCAATAAGGGTTGAGTTGAAAGATTTAGGTAAAGAAGAGTTTATAAGGATTCTTACAGAACCTAAAAATGCACTAATAAAACAGTATACTGAACTACTGAAAACTGAAAAAGTAAACTTGCAATTTAAGAAAGATGCAATCGAAGAGATAACCGATATGGCAGTTAGAATAAACAAAAGAAGCCAAAGTATTGGTGCAAGAAGACTGCATACGGTTATGGAGAAGTTGTTGGAGGATGCTTCTTTTGATGCTCCAGACATGAATGACAAGGATATTGTAGTTGATGCTGAATACGTACAGGACAAGATGAAGGACATTGTAAAAGATGAGGACTTAACTAAATATATTCTATGATCTTTGTGCTATTCGTTGTCTAAATTAAAATAAGCATAATATTTATTATGTAAAAAAGATTTTTGAAGTATTTGTGAAAATAGCATAGTTGCAATCATTGCACGCCAATAAGTCTATGACGTTTCATTTGGTTTTCGAATGTCTAATTGCGTTGTAGTCAAATTCGGGAAAAAACAAGAGAAACATTTAAGACTTCATTCCATTTATGTTATCAGACACCTTATTCTCTACAGCAAGGAAGTTCAACAGAAAGCAGGTGTGGTATAGCTTATACATAATTAATTGATTTGTTCGTTCATTATCTAAAGGGAAGATGGGTATGAGGGTATTAGTTTTTGCAAATAGAGTACAAAATGCAAAATTAAGTGTTAGGGAGTCTCATATACACAAACATTTACAGGTGAATGGAGTTAAAGTAATTTATATTTATAACTTTTACTACAGATCTCTCAATTTTGAAATGCTTGTAAATTACCTTAAATTGTTTTACTGTTTTTTAACAAAGAAAAAAGATGATCTGATCTTAATTGCAAATGACAGGTCTGTTAGCTTCCTGAGCTTTTTTAAGAAAATTGGATTTAAGCTTGCAATAGATATTATTGATAATCGTGCATTACAACGTTTAGCCTATAAAGTAGATGATTCACCTGAAAATATAGCTTTTTTACAAAAACTTCTTTTAAAGAATATAGATATATGTGATTATGTTTTTCCGGTTTCACAATCCTGTAAAGAGCTTTATCCTGAAAAATATCATAGCAAAATTTATGTTATAGAGAATGCTGCAAACCCACTCTGGCTTAAATACAGCAATCTCCCTGAGGAGTTGTCAATAGGTTTCGTCTCTGGAATTGCACCGGGAAGAGGAATAGAGTTTTTGATTAAAGCGGGAGAAATAATTAAAGAAAAAGTGCCTGGACTTAAACTTTATATCGCGGGAACACCGTCAAAAGAATCAAAACAGTACTATGAAAAATTGAAGAACAGATATGAATCCTCCTGGATTTCATTCTTCGATGATATTTCCTATAGCGTGAATATCAATCAGTTTATCAGTAAATGTTATTTAATGGTAATACCAAACCCTGATCACATCTACTTTCAAACAACTTTACATTTAAAGTTGTTCGATTCATTGGCATGTGGTCGTCCCGTAGTTTCTACCAATTGCAAAGAAACTGCCAGAATTTTGAACACATATCATTGTGGATTAGTAAGCGATTTTACTGAGCAGGACTTTGCAGGGAAGATTACTCAACTACTTATGAATCGTGATGAAGCGTCGATAATGGGCAAAAATGGGCGCAGGATAGTTGAAGATATTTACAACTGGGATAATATGGCCAGGAAGATAATTAATTGTACAGGCTAAAGCCTTTTCTTTATAACCTTTGCGGGCACACCAACTGCTATTGAATACGGAGGGATATTTTTTGTCACAACAGCACCGGCACCAATTACAGATCCCTTGCCTATTGTGACACCGTCTAAAACAGTACTCCCAACGCCGAGCCATACGTCATCTTCTATTCGAACTCCAATAGCTTTTATTTTTTGTAAGCGAATAGGTGTTTTTGGATCCTCATATATATGATTCATCGGAACAATTTTCACGTGTGCAGCAATTCTCACATCATTGCCAATTTCTAATCCGCCCCCTCCCAGTCCGCCTCCTCCAAACAAAATTGCAAATTCATTAACGGTGCAATCATTACCCACCTTTATCCAGCCATCAGAGGCTTTTATAACACAATTAGAATAAAAATATGAATCATCGCCAATATCAATAAACGATTCTCCGTCACGATCAACTGAAAGTATTGCTCCTCTTTCTACAAAAACATTATTGCCAAGTCGTATCTTAAAGCCATGTTTAATTATTGCCTTTGGTGATATAAAAACATTTGTACCGGTATCCCTTACACCGTGATAAAGACATAATGCCCTTTTGGCAAGATGCTTTATTGGTGTATAAAATTTAAGTCCGATAATACTAATTAACAGGTTACGCATAGTATCTCTATTTCTTTTTTATTATTTCAAGCATTTCTTCCACTCTGTGTTTGAATGTGTGCTTTTCTAAAACATTTCTTCTGCCTTGCTGTGCTATCTTTCTGGCTTCATCCGGGTGTTCAAGGTAATGGTGGATGAGTTCCTTTAATTCTTTATGGTTATGGTAAACTACCAAGTGCCGGCCTGACTCAAATAAATTTAAGACATCCTTTTGGTCGTCAACTACTAACAATGTTTCACAGGCAAGAGTCTCAAATACCTTTGGACTTGCCTGGTAACAAGGTACATGCCCTTTCATGTCCTGGTAATGTATAATAACGGCAATCCTGGTTGCAGAATATATCTTAACCCACTCTTCAGGTTTTGTGTGAAAACCCCTAATACACTTTTTCAAGCTTGATTCAACCGGTAAATTATTCCAACCTGGTCCCCATATGCCGAGATTATAGTCAGTCAGACATTCCAGTGCTGCCTGTCTTTTCTCATAATCAGAAGTCCATGATCCCACACAACAGACCTGAGTTGCGTATTTGTTTTGTTCTGAGATTGTCAATTCAACAGGCTTATGGAAATCAGGATCACACGCAAACGGTAACCAGTGAAGGTTTTTAACATCATATCCTTTCAGAATTTCTACAGCTTCTGTTCCTTGACAAAATACAATATCATAGCGCGGTGCAGCCTCTGTTATATGCTTAAAGGTATGAGGAGGATCTACTGTCCAAAGTGCTGTCTTTATGCCCATACTCTTTAACTTTTCTATAGTATCAGGTAATATGTTCCAGCCACCTGACTCTACATATATCTGGGGCTTAAACTCCTCGGCTTTTTTAAGAAGTTTTCTATTCAGCCTTTTTAAGTCCCAGTTTTGAAGAAGATCTAATCGGTCTCTTATCCTGCCAGGTAAAAAGAAAGCCCTATTTTCAAAAAAACAGGTATTGTAACCGGTTTCTTTAAAGGCTTTTTCAATATAATCTGAGAAGGTTTTAAAATGTGGATTTATGTTAGAGGAAAATAGTACCTTCATTTGTTTTAAATTAGTATTTCATTTTATGATAAAGATATCTAAGGAGAAGATATATTCTAGCATTAAAAGAATTTGATATAAATATATCAATCTCTTCTCTTTTTTTATTGGTCAATCGTGTTTTGTAATCTTCTGATCCGCGTAAAAAATCATACTCTGAATATCCCTTATTTATTGCGTCTTCAATTACCAGGTTTGTCAGAATACTTCCTACACGATCTTTAGACCATTCCGGGTCCCATCCTCCTTGATAGTAAAAGAGCTTGTTATTGTATTTGAAAGTGTACAGGGCCGCCACGTCCTTTCCCTGTACCCTGAGAAAGTATAGTCTTAACAAATCGGTATTCAGAAATGTTCCGGCAACCTTTTTGTGAAAATCCCTGATTTCATTTCTGGCGAAATTTCCCTTATGTTTCACCTCTATCCATTTTTTCTGATGTAATTTGAACAATCTTTCCATTGCATCGTCTATATCATCTGGATTTTTACATGTTACTAATTTAAAACTATTATAGTTTTTTTGTAAATTACGTCTCCTTCTCATTATCGTATTTCTTCTGCTTCTACTTAAAGAGGAGTAGAAAACTTCAATTTGGCCTGGCAAAGGTATATAGGGGCAAACCTGAGAAATTTCTGCCTGAAAAGGCCTGTGTCCCATAATATCTTTAAGTAATCTGCCGGTTAAAGAAGTTATGGGTATATTAGTCAGGATGCAAAAGTCCCATTTGTTCTCCTGGTACAGGTGCTCAACTATTGCCCCAAGGGCCTTCCTTTCCACTCCTTTAGAAATAATGAAATCAAGGTGATCGGAAGAGATAGGCATTGTTCCAAGAAACTTCATATAATTCAGAACAGGGATACCACCTATCTTTTTTTTGTCCATACACAATGGCGCAATGGCGACCAGCTTTTCACTTTCATCATATACGGTCAAGATGAATAACTGCCTGTTTTTCTGAAAACACTCCCACCAAGTGTACATCCACTCCCATGTAAGAAAGACCGTGTCACTCCCGCTCTTCTTCAGGAGTGCAGTCCAATTTTTTTTCAATCCTGAAAATTCACTCTGGTTATTGATTTCTTTGACAAGAAGCATGGTGCAATAATGGATTTAACTTCATAATATTTGATTTATGTTTCTTAATAAAAAAAATGTTTATTCGCCTGGCTTTAAAAAAGCCCTTAAACTAGAGATGCCAAAGTCTGCTTTTCACTAAATATCTGGATGGAATGACCGCTAAGGGTGACTTTCAGAATCTTTTCCGTGACTGCCTTCTTTTTTTGCCAACATACATGAAAGGTAGTAGATGTCAAAAGCATATAATATTGGGAATGCATGGCAGAAACAAGATAAATACTTTAACAAATGTTTATATAGTGAAGATGATAAGTCTTGTCAAATGTGAAAAAATCAAACATAATGTAACAGTTGAAATCTTGTTTTAATGCTCTCATGTGTGCAAAACACGAATTTTAATTGCTCCTGAGAAAGTAATATCTAAATTCAGTTAGTTAAGGTTTTTAGTAGTAGTCGAAATGACATGAAAACATAAATTAAATAATAAGTCATATAGTTGTGCTTACAGCGAAAATTTAATTTACGCTCTATCAAGAAAAACCTAAAGGGATAAAGAAATAGTGAAACAACCATCTATATCAGATTCACTCCTTTCAGAAAAAGTAGCAAAAGGCGGATTTTGGCTTTTAAGCATTAGGGTTTTGGACAGCGTTATTGGTCTGCTAAAACTGTTTATTTTAGCCAGGCTACTGGCCCCAAATGATTTCGGTTTGCTGGGGATTGCCTTCTTAATAATAGCTACTTTAGACACTTTTTCTCAAACCGGACTTGATACGGCTTTAATCCAGATGAGAGATGATATTAAAGAATATCTGAACACGGTCTGGACCGTGGCTATAATTAGGGGCCTTGTATTATATGGAATTCTTTTTATAGCGGCACCTTATGCGGCTATTTTTTTTAAAAGTCCAGATTCAACCGTCATCATCAGGGTTGTAGGAATTACCATTCTCATAAGAGGCTTTACAAATAGCGGCATTATTTACTTTCAAAAAGAACTGGAATTAAGCCGGCATTTTTTATACCGACTCAGCTCCACGATCGTTAATTTCAGTGTCACCGTTTTTGCCGCGATTACATTAAGAAGTATATGGGCCCTGGTATATGGACAGCTGGCAGATTGTATAACAGGTGTTGTGGCAAGTTATCTTTTGCATCACTATAGGCCACGTTTTAATCTGGATTTAGATAAGATTAAGAAATTGTTTGGATTTGGGAAATGGGTTTTTGGATCAAGTATCCTGGTCTTTTTATTTACCCAGGGAGACGATTTCTTTGTTGGTAAACTGTTGGGAGTAACTGCACTGGGGTTTTATCAAATGGCTTATAGAGTCTCCAGTATGCCTACAACAGAAATTACTAATGTGATTTCCAGTGTAACATATTCTGCTTATTCTAAAATTCAAGACAATTTGCCCAGGTTAAGGAACGCTTACTTAAAAACATTAAAACTTACGGCTTTTCTATCCTTTCCAATAGTAGGATTAATTATCTCTTTGGCACCTGATTTAACAATAGTGATTTTGGGAGAGAAATGGATGCCTATGGTACCTTCCATGCAAGTACTGGCCTTATATGGATTGATAACGTCGGTAGCCGCTACCGCCGGTCCTGTTTTTTACAGTATTGGAAAGCCTGGTATAGACACAAAGAACCAACTATTGCAGGTTATATTGTTGATGGCCCTTATCTATCCACTTACAAGCAAATGGGGGCTATTGGGAACATCATTAGCCGTTGTTATTACATCTCTAACAGTTAATATTATTGTCCTCATCAGGCTTTTAAAAATTACTCAGTGTAAGCTATGGAACGTTGTCCGATTATTGATTTTTCCGGGTATAAGCGTATTTATTGCGTTTTTTTCCATGATAATTATTAAAGAAAATTATTTTTCTTCAAAAGGCATTGTAGAGCTTATTTTATCAATCATATATGGCATTTTGGTATATTTAAGCATCTGTTATTTTTTTGATAAGTTTTTCAGGTATCAAATTGTCTCAACTGTAAAGGACAGTTTGGTGTCACTTTTCAAATAGTTTTTCTAATAATTGTTTTTATTAATGAAGCATTACATTTTTTAAGAAACGGTAGTCTTGACTAGCCAAATATTATTTGTGCTATTTAGTTTACAATTTATCCCGCAACTTTAGATAGTACGGATGTATAAAATATGTGTAGGTCGAGACAACAATAAATGCACATGCTAACATTACGGAAAACCCAAAGAGAGTTGTAAGCTTAGCAAACAGATTCCAGGGGTATTCAGCGAAGGTGGTTGAGGTCCATATCGACAGGCATATACCGATTCCGAATACTATCGGTAACAGCACAATAGAAAGCATTGATAGTAATGACGTGTGTGGAACCGTTTGTTTCATCATCCAGACAAGAATGGTTACAGGAATGATGTACCTGCTGGCGATTACAAGAACCGTCATTTCTATTTGTTTGGTTACGGCGGAACCAAGAATAAATTCATCTCGCAGTTCCAGGATTTTCAGGTCAAATTCATTTCCGGGTAAGAGAAACAGAGTCCAGATTACTAATGTTACCATGCCTCCTTGCGTTAATACCGATGTTTTTTTAGAGATAGACCATACGGCTAGTAAAAGAGGTAAGGCAATTATGTGGGATACATGATTAATATTACTGGATGTCCCAAGATAGAAAAAAACAATCCACAAGGCAAGCCATACATCGACTGTTTTTGGTATATTACGACTCGCAAAAACCAATGAAACTAGGCTTAAGAGTAGAAGTATGGCTTTCGCTCCCGCATTGAAAGGACATGCAATTATCACGATACACGGAAGAATACTAATTATTACATATCCGACAATAGATACTCTGTTTATATCATGCCGTAATCTCCACAGGAGAAAAACAATTCCGATGAATAGAAGCATTAATGATATAGCCCACCTGTCCGGCATGGTTATATGATGATAAACGTTGTAGAATGTTAACCGTCTTATAGCCATGCCGATTAATATTGCTGAAAAAATAATCAACCAGGCTAAATGGCGTGTCATTCCCCAGGCTAATATGGGTAAACCTACCACTGCCCAGTTTAATAAATGATATGGATTAGTTGCTAGGAAAATCGCAGAAAACACAAGTGTTAAAAGATATAGCAGAGAAATCTCTCTTATATTGGAGTCCCTCTTTTTCATAATTTGACAGTATAACATCGGTAAGACTGCTATCAGAGTTAAGGCCAGGCCAACTTTTATGGGATTGTCGAACATATTATTAGCGCTAAAGGGGAAGTAGTTGGATATATAGTCTAAAATTCCAAAATATAGTTCCGTACAAGTCAATGTGCCGAGGGTGAAGATCCAGAAGCTAATATATTTGATTATAGATCTGGTTTTCCCCTGGTAGTCATCATTGGAAAGAGCAACAAAAGCAAAAAGTGTTAAAGAACAGAAAGTTACTATTACAATAAGTATACATAAAAAAGGTGAGCTCTTTTTCTCCATTTTTGTGAGACGTATCTTACGGAGCTCATCTAAATTTGATATGTTAGAGTTTCCGGCAATAATTTCTGAAAATTTTCTTAACAAAAGGGAATGACGCTCAGGAGGTAACGAAAGTAAATCAAGAGCAGGCAAAGCAGCGGATTTGTAAAACGGAGAAACACCAGCCAGGATAGAAAGAGTTGGAGCCAAATCAATCTGGAGAATCTCTCTGGGGCCGCCACTATTAACGCCAGGGCCTGAAAGAATAAATGGAGTATCTATGACAAATTCCGAGCGGTCTACATGGAAACCGTTATCGTCCATACCATGTTCAGAGGTAATTAAAACTATATCCTCATCAGTGGTTAATTCCACAAGCTGGCGCACATAATTATCAAGCAATCTGAGTGCTGGTATATAATCAGGAGAAAGTGGCGTTTCAAGGTGACCGATAAAATCCATCGTAATAAATTGAACCACTGTAAGGTCCCATTGTTTTTGCTTAAGGAAATCATACGTTTGATCAAAAAGATATTCTGCATCTTCCTGATACTGACTGAAAAGGAAGTTTTTAGGCACAAATGCTGAAGAATCGGTGTATTTACCATAAGCGCCTCGAAGACAATGAGAACTAAATATTATTGCGTGTCTTTTTAGCAGTGTCACACGTTTGAAAAGGTTGTCGTAAGCAGAAGGTTTTCCCGAAAAATCGTCAAGAAAAGAGAAAGGGCCTGATACAACACCGGAGAATATTGCATGGTCCCCTGCAATTGACAACGGGGTTGAATTAACCTTGGAGATTCCCCAGGCTCCCTTATTTCTAAGGTTTGAAATAAACGGCATGTTGTCACTGAACATGGAGTCCTTACGTGTAGAATCCAGGAGTATCACAAGCATACGTCCATTTGGCACAGTCGAAGACAATGGATCATCAACTTTCTGAATATCTACTCCGGATTTCACCGATAGTAGATCAAAACTGACGAAACCGGCAGAGGTAAAAAAGATTAACAATGTTATTGTAAAGTAAATTAACTTTGACCACGGAATATTGTTTGTTGATGGAGGTTTCAATTTAATCAAGAAAAGTTTTTTTAAAAATAATTATCATGTACTTATTAGTAGAATAATAGTTCCTCAATCTTGAAAAAACAATCTCTTTATCCAGATCTAATCCTTGTAGATTTTTTTCTCTGCATTTATATGAAAAACTATAAAGCGGGTTAGGATAATATAGCAGGTCTGGATCTGTTTTGGAAATTGGAAGGTATACTTAGAATTGGAATGATGTTTTTTGCAGTACCGTTAGATGATCTTGCCTCCTATGTATTGGAAAATCATTCTTTACATAATACTTAAATATGATACCTTTCTTCCTAGGCTAGTTGTAAACTTTACGACATATGTACCGGTCTTCTTATTGGAAAGATTGTCAAATTGCTTTGTACTACAACCATCCAGTTTGTCAGCTCTTTAAATTTTTACTTATTAGTTTAAGTTACGACAGGTAATAAATGGATGTTATACTGGAACCAAAAAGGATAACAAAGTTCTTCACTTTTTTTGTGATATTATTCTCGATTCTTCATGTTCTAGGGCAATGTGTTGCTTTTACTCTTGGACGTGAAGGTGCGACTGAGCCCTTCATCAGGCTTACTAACCTTAACGTTGAACGCAGTATTCCGACCTTGTTTTCGTTCGTGTTGCTATTAACATGTTCATTTTTCCTTTTTATTATTGCATCTGCTAAAAGAAAAGATGGCGAGGGTTATATGTATTGGTTGGTGCTTTCTGTAATTTTTCTTTTTTTATCTATTGACGAATCTCTCATGATTCACGAAGGTTTAATGGAAAAAT
>Ga0233429_1005614_pt1 | contig 10325 bp, 11 predicted proteins | sample SI_118_April2016_3_FD_179879 | JGI IMG/M metagenome (GOLD analysis project Ga0233429, IMG submission 179879) | Seawater microbial communities from Saanich Inlet, British Columbia, Canada - SI_118_April2016_135_MG | ecosystem: Environmental > Aquatic > Marine > Inlet | place: Canada: British... | reverse complement strand
TAAACCACCTGGCCATATCCCCGATTTCATTTTCCGTCTTGATCTCAAGGTTTCGGGTCAGGTCGCCTTCCCCTTGGGCAATATCTTTCAGCATCCCCACGGTTTCGGTAATCGGTTTAATGATCGTCCTCAGTATCACCCAGCCCAGCACCAGTAGAATACCGATACCCGAAACCGTGACCGCCAAGCTGACGATATTCCCGGTATGGCGTCTTGCCGATAGTATCTGCTGGGTGGTCCTCTCAATATCCAGGGCGGTCTGCTGGGCTTTTTCGGCAAGGGTCTCCAGTCGGGAACGGACGCTCTGATTCTCCTCCCAAAGTCCTGCCACCTCGTTCTCGATGGCATCGACCCGGGGCAGTTCGGCTTCAATATTCTTCCAGAGTCCGACCAACTCGGTATCCTCGATGGATCCAACAACGGTGTTTATATCCTCTTTCTTCTGTTTGATTTTCTTTTCGATGCCGGCTTTGGAAGCATCGTAGTCTTTCTTATCCCCCTTAATGAAAAGGCCCTGAATATTGATCAGCCGCAGGTTCCACAGCCCGGTAAAGTCCTTTAGCTGGACAAGGAGTGTCGACTTCGCAGACGACAATAACTCCCCTTGCATGATTTTCTCGGTCGCCTGATATTCGATCATGTCCACGGCCTTCTGCACATAATCCCGGATGCCCGAAAGCTTCCGGATGATCAGGACCTGCTTCTGATCGATGGAAATCACGTTGGTGATCACGGATTCGAAGCTCTCACCCTTATTTCGGCTGATGGACAGGATATTGCCCGACAGGGTATTGATGTCCTCGCTGGTGGAAAGACGCTTGATGTTCTCCGCCCAGTTTAAAATGCTATTTTGGAGGTCCTTATGTTTCTGGATTAAACCTTTGTCACTGGTGGCGATGAATTTTTCCTCGATCACCACCTGTCCATCTGTTGCCCGGACGATCTCCTGGCTCATTTGACCGATCTTTTGGTATGTCGATTCGGTATACTCCAGATACTTATAGACGCCGGCGATCATGCACATTCCAAAGATGCCCAACAGGGACAAGAGAATAATTTTGATCCGGATGCTCGCAAACCACCTTTTCACCTTCAACATAAAGACCTCCCCCGTTTCAGTTGGACCATGGCCGGGCTATAAACGGTCGTGTCCGGATGCGATTAGTTACCATAGACGCCGGCACCCATGAAGATCGTATCTCCGGGCACACGGTATACATAGGTGTTTTTCGGTGACGGCTTTTTCTCACCGGGTTTCGGCCACATATAGGAGATCCATCCTTCCCCCTCGTTTTTTGCCGTGGTCATGCATTCTGCAAAAAACAGCTTGCCGTTTACATCCTTGATGCCGGCGAGGGATTTGCCGATGAGACCCGGATTGACGGGGTGCGCCAGAATGGTTCCGATTTTCATGTCGGATACAAACACATAGGTATCTTTCCAGACATATTCAGACTCTTTTTCATTCAGCTTTTTAAGCGCTGCTTCTCTGCCGATTTCTTTAAACAGTTCAGCGGCCGCTTTCGCTTTGGCGACACATTCCTCCTTTGTGGCTTGCTCGGCTGCCGCAGTTGTTCCCCATACTGCCATAACCAGTACCAACAGCACGGTCATGCTTTTGACGATCCGCTGCTTGCTCATGTTGTTCTCCTTTCAATGAAAAAGATTTGTGTTGTGGCATTTACCACGTCTGCCGGGTTCGACATGAAGCCGGTTTCGGGTTGCAGATGGTTCAATCTGTCCATTCCGACGGACTGGGTTTCCATGTCAAAATTATATCGGAATTTGAGAGGAAAAGTTTAGCTCTATTTTAGGGTTGCGATAATTTATGGGCACGATATCTGAGAGCATCAATAACTTTTTAACTTGGATTGCTCGATTCAATGGAACAAATTAATTCTAAGGAAAACGAATGCTGGCTCCTCGGTCATCCCGATTATAGTTTGTCGGAGTGCAGGGACTGCCGTGATTGCGCATACCCAAAATATAAAGACTGCCTTACCAAGATCGTCGCCAGTCTTAATTCAAGAAATTAAACAAACTAAATTCTGTGTTTACCCCTATATCAACACGTTAATGCTCCAACAGGTGCTCTCGCAAACGCACTGGAAAGGTAAGCTCACTCCCAGACCTGAGAGCCATGACACCACTGATTTGGGATCATGTAAACCCGTATGGCCGTTTTGAACTCGATATGAATGCTCGACTGCGGCTTCAATGATCCAAATGGCACATGGTGACACGACTGTTGGGTTTACCTCTTTGAAGGTGGTTGAAAGCTTATTTTTCAAACCCTTGACCAGACCAACGGCAGCCGGACCCATGCGGCCAAAATGCTCGGGATCAGCGTTCGAACCTTGAGAAACAAACTCAACGAGTACCTGGATAAAATGAACGATCTTTAGACCGCGAAACGGCATACAAATTGCTGTAATGTTTTGGCATCTATTGTAAGAATCGAATCGACAAAAAGGGGGAGGATTCATGGCCGATCTATTTGATACGAATTCCGCATGGAATGTACTGGAGAAATCGATGGATATTTTTGCCGAACCCCACCGGTTGATCACCAATAATATCGCCAATATCGGTACCATTGGATTCAAGGCCAAAGACCTTGTTCGCAACAAGGTCATTGTCAAAGGATGGGTAAACGAGGCGAACTGATGGCGGGAAAACAGTTAGATTCTAAAAACATGTCAGGCTCACAGAAGGCAGCGATTTTTCTTCTGAGCATGGGAGAAGACCTTTCCTCTGAAGTATTCAAACATCTGAGCGAGGATGAAATCAAACGCGTGGCCAGCAGCATGGCGGATATCGAACAACTCCCACCGGATGCGGTCTCCAATGTTTTGAAGGAATTTGTCGATAATTGCGAGGGCGGTGGACAGCTGGCTTTTAAAGGGGAAGCTTTTTTAAAAAATGTTATCGGCAAATCAATGGATAAAGGAAACGCCAATTCAATCTTTAAGGAGATCGAGGATCGTAAGCTCGGGCTCCCTTTTGTCTGGAGTCGGGACGTGGATGTGGCGACACTCAAGTCGCATATCGAGGGTGAACACCCCCAAACCATCGCCATGATCATGGCATATCTGCCGCCGGAGATTGCATCGGGGATTCTGGTGGAACTGCCGGAAGGGAAAAAAGCGGATATCGCCATGCGTATTGCCCGTTTGGGAAAAGTGCCCGATGAAATTATTCGAGAAGTCGACACGACACTGCGGGCAAAGATCAGCGATTTCGGACATACCGGACCCGAAGCCGGGGGTTTGGAAACTTTGGTCAATATCCTCAATAATGTCGATAGAGCCACAGAGGATATCATTATGGAAACCATGGAAGAAGATTACAGCGAGCTGGCCAATGAAATCCGGGGGATGATGTTTGTGTTTGAAGACCTCCTCCGGGTGGATGATCGGGGCATGCGGGAGATTTTAAAGAGGGTGGAAGGCCAGCAATTGGTACTTGCCATGAAAACCTCCAGTGAAGAGATGAAACAGAAGATCCTGGGGAATTTATCCTCTCGGGCAGCCGAGATGATCATAGAAGATCTCGAGGTCATGGGGCCGGTGCGACTCGCCGAGGTGGAAGAGTCCCAGCAGGGTATTGTGAGGGCCGCCAAAGAACTCGAAGCAGAAGGGACCATTGCGCTCGGTGGTAAAGGAAAGGAGGATGTCCTTGTCTAACGCAACAGATGTTCAGGGGAAAAACGCAGAATTTGGAAAAAATAGTATGCTAAGGATTCGTTGATGCCACACAAGAGCCCTGATTCATGAGGAATAATACGCTAAGCTCATTCTGAAGCCGGACACCACCGGTATAGTGTTGGAATGGATACCGGTCGGGCAATTCTTTGATATTCTCCATCGGTGTTTTTTTTCTCTGAACGCAAAAAGGCGACCTGTCATAAAAGACAGACCGCCCATTGCTTTGGTTAATGCCTTATGTTGATACTGCCGACTACAATGTTTTAATCAAGTTGTTGTGGAGTCTTTCCGTTATAATGTTTCTGATGGTTTCGCCCCGTTTTGGGTATATTACAGATTTCCTAACCGATACTGTATATTACCCATTGACCTTGCCTCGAAATAGTCCCGTATATTTCAGATATTGTGTATTTTATGAAATATTCCAGAGGTTTTTCGTGTTTTGTATCCAACTGATATTACAGTAAATATTTACTGGTATTTTTACCCTGATTGAAACTATCCGGTTCTTTTGGAGGGTGTCAGAATACCTTTAATATATATGTAAAGGGGATTTGACACCTTCCGAGGGTCATTCTGCCTTTCCAATACGTTTCCGGTGGGTCATGATTTCATCCACCTGCTGTACAGGTTTGATGAAATTGATAATATCATCACGAGATTCTTATAAATATTGAACCCTGAAGCGGGAGTAATCGTTATGAACAGGTTATCCGAAAAACAATTGATCAAAACATATGCAACATCATCCGGAATCTCGGGAGGTACGCCATGTGTTAAGATTTTCACAGAAACAATCTTGCCGAAGGATATATCCGAATTGCTCAGTTTGAACGGATTTTTCTGATTGGAATTCTCAGTGACGACAACATTTTGTTCCGGTGACCAGAGCCAGAGTTTCCATCTATCCAGCAGGCGCACTGCAAAGGACGAATAATCGGAAAGAGTTACAACATTTCCCAGTATTTCAGAGATTGAGAGTCGCGTACCGATTCTATTGAATGGTTTTTCCATTACAAACTCACAAGGTTGGGGTAGGGTTACATAGATCACTGATAAAATCCAATATTGCATATATCAGACAATTGAGAAAATAATAAAATATTTCCTGTATACTCATCTAACCAGTTAAAACTCTTGACATTTTAGTCACTGTTTTTTATGTCCTTAAAGAAACCTCCAGTGGAGCTATCCATGACCAGGTCAGATGTTATATATTTCCTCAAAGAGCATTCTGGCATCTCCAATAAAGAAGCTACCTCAAATTTTGAAATTGTTTTTAGTGAAATGACCAATGCCCAATCAAGAGGCGACAGAGTTGAAATCCGGGGGTTCTGTTAATTATTTGTAAAAACTTATCCAGGCTATACCGACAGAAACCCGAAAACGGCTCAACCGACACATGTCAAATCAAAGAAACTGCCATTCTTTAAATGTGGAACTGAGTTGAGAAAGCGATTGAATTCAAAATAAAGGAGATCACATATGAAACAGGTACAGAAAAAACTGGAATCGATTGCAAAATCGATACAGGCGCTGGCGCTGAAGGTTGAAAATATCCAGAAACAGGTAGAATCACCACAAAAGCCCGCAGTGAAAACCAAGGCAAAGCCGGTTAAGAAACAAGCCGTGAAAAAGGCTCCACACATAAAACCGGTAAAGTTGACAGAAGGAGACACTGCCTACTCCCTTTTCCTGAAGGTAATTGAAGATAGCGGCTCCGGAATATCGGTTGCGACATTAAAGGCAAAAACCGGCTTTGATGGCAAAAAAATATCAAACCTCGTTTATAAGGCAAAGAAGCAGGGAAAGATTAAGGCGACTGGCAGGGGTATTTATGTGAAAGGGTGAATTCGAGAAACGTGATAGGTGAATTATGCCAACCATATTCTTTTATGGTCCTAAAATGGATAAAGATAAAAGCAGGGAAATGATAAAATCCTTTACAGAAACAGCCAGCAAAGTTACCGGGCTCAATAAGTCCGCCTTTGTTGTGTATCTCAGGGAGTCAGGCCCTGAAAATGTTGGGGTCGGTGGGGAATTGTTGGAGGACAGATTGAAGAAAGCAGAATAATGGAATTTTCACCCACTTGAAACAAAAAAGTACATATTCTGACTGACACCATAATTTGTTACTACGTATCGTTATATTGAAAATTCCGGTCTGCAAAAAACATTGACTTGCAAATAGAATGTTGAATATAGATCAATCATCTGGATTCTGAATCTCCGTCCTCAATTTGATTTCTCTGACTGCGAATTATTCAAAACTGGAAGCCCATAACATCATTCCTAAAAATGGAGGAATCGGAAATGAAAGTTCTTGATTCTAAGACAGTAGACAAGAACTACGAAAAGATTGACACTATCAACGTATTCAAGTAAGTGAACAGATGATGGGAGGCAGAAGAAATATGAAAACAATCCGGTATCTCTTATTAACGATTTTTTTTCTCTGTGCAGGCCAGCTTTCCCATGCAGCAGATAAAAATGGGAATTACGTTATGGGCGGTGGGGTTGGAGGTGTAAAGTGTTCACAATTCGTTGCTTCGATGGAGAAAGGTCGCTCATTCGGAATTGGTTCTTACGAATATGTTATAGAAACCTATGGATTTCAAATGTATCTACTTGGTTTTCAAACTGGTTATAACATGGGTGCACCTGAAACCTATGACATCTTCTATGGCTACGAGAGTACTAATGAGTTACTCGCCAGGATAGAAAACTTTTGCCGAATCATCCCAGATGTAACTTTTGGCTTCGCAGTTACTTCTTTGGGCAAAAAGCTTCATCCGAAACGAAAAAAAAATGAAATTATGAAATGACTCCCATATCTGACTAACTCAATAATCTTCCCTTATCCGCGGCGTTAGGCGCTTTAAACGATGTATAGAACTGAACATAGGAGAAAGAGATGTTTAACGTAACCTTCGGTAAGATTGTTCGTATGTGGGGGCCTGTTGTCATTTTGGCAACAATATTATTTTCAATTCCAGCATTTGCAATTGATTCGAAAATGCAGATGACTGGAGCAAGTTTTTCAAATGCCTGCACGCAGGCTGACGAGAGTTGGATCAGTTTCTGTAACGGCTACATCCAAGCGGTTGTTGATAGCATTCGTGAAGATGATAAAATTTGCCTCCCGAATGGTACTTCACGTACCGATCTTGTGACCATTACAGAGAAAGAAATTACTGCTTCAAGCCGGTTGCGAGCAATGAATGCTTATGATGCTGTTCTCTCAGTACTGCACCGTTTCTATCCATGTCGGTGAGGAGTTATGTGATAGTTGGCATTGCGCCTAACAAGGCTAATTCTCGTGCCGACGCAAAAAGCCGCGCGGCTGATTAGCAGCGTTTTGTCGGTATCGATTTCTGTTTGAAAGCATGAAAATGTCCGAATCACGATTTCATGGCAGTTACCAACGCTCAGAAAATATGAATTTTATCGTCCAAACCGCCCAGACCGCCCAACAACTCTCATCGTTCCAAGTTCATCTCGACCTCCCGAGCCACTTTAGGAAAGCATGGCACAGGCATATTGATGAACCTGTTGTAACATTCTCTTAAACATTTTCATCGAGCGAATGCATGTGCCTATGACACAATATATCTTCAACAATCCCGTCAATCACCTCCGCAACCTTACGTGTAAGCATCGCTTGATACTGACCGTTAGCAATCTGCTCCGGCGTTTTGAGAGCTTCGATTCAAGCCAGTCTCTGTATTTCTTGACTTTATGTATAAAATCTATTAGTTAGAATGTATTGCGCTTCTTGAAGCGCAAAATTCTCTGAGTCGGGAGAGCGAGTCCCGAGAAAGGAGGTGCTGGAATAGAAATAGATAAGAGGTGTTCTACGCTGTGAGTTTTTCACAGCCGGGTTTTCCCCCGACCTGGGAACAGAACGGGGGACCAAACAAGAAGGGTTTTTCTTTCACTCTCCGAAAATCATCATACCCCTCATCCAATCCCATGATAATGTCCCGAAACGTTTCGAGACCAGCTAAGTTCCCATCATTACATCCCCTACCATCTTCTCATCCCGGATCTGGCAGTCAATCAAAATTATCACATAGAAATGGACAGGCCCTTATAACGATCTCGTGCCCGGGCACACCTGGCAGTGCCCGGACTACCCTAATTTCACGCAAACGAACCCAAACGCACTGAAAATTAACGAAAGTCACGGAAAGGTATGAATTCCATCCTTTTTCAAGGTATATTTCTTGACAGTACGCACACTCGACTGTATGGAAATTTTATCCACCCCATGCCAGATGAATAGTGGATGATTGGATGTCGTTTAATGAGCGGCTGCGCATCGAAGTCTTGAGTCTGGCTTCCATATTTATACAGTCTGCATAATCATTGTTCTAACAAGAAAGATGATAATGAAAAAGTGTCCCTTCTGCGCTGAAGAAATTCAAGACGAGGCTATAAAGTGTAAACACTGCGGTGAGTTTCTGGATGCCTCCCACCACCCACGCTTTGCAGAGGAAAAGATTCAATGGTATTTCCGAAAATCCTTCATTATCATCGCAGTCTGTTGTGTGGGGCCTCTGGCGTTGCCCTTGGTTTGGTGGCGTCCACAAACGAAGTGGGTATGGAAAATCGGACTCACAATAGCAATCCTTGTTCTCAGTTGGATCTTGTTCCAAGCCACGATGGAATCTATTCGTACTATCAAGGAGTATTACAAGCTAATTCAAGGAATGTGAAATGATCGGCCTAATCCATCCAGGATACTATCATCACATCCCCCATGTTATGAACTCCAATACCATACAGTGGCCAGGCGGATATACTTAGAGGGGAAATGATACCTGGAAAATGGGTGTATTGTTAATTGATATTAGTCAGTTACACGGTATTTTCGATGTCCAACCTGTGAACTGCGGAATTGTATGGAACGTTTTTCAAGATATTTCGTCTCATAGTATCTGACGCGTTCTGAACGGAAATGAACGAATTCTATCATGCTGTATGGTGAATTTGTTGACATAATAGCCACTTAGCGGTATGGAAATTTTATCCATCCCATGTCGGGTGAGTGGGTGTCGTGGGATGAGCGACTTCGTAAAGCATGAAAATCCCAACCCAAGAAAAGCATTGATTTTCGTTAGATATAGCTTAATTATAGTCAATAAATCGGATGATCCTTTAAAAAGCCGGTTAACATTACAAAGTGATGATATCAAGAAGCGCATAATTAATTGTTGGTAAAGAATATTAATCAGGTAACTGGAATCTAAGTGAGTTACACGTGAAGTGAAAATGGAAAACGACCAAGATACATTGAAGGATAACCATGAGCGATTTCATTTACGGGTTTTCTCAACTCTTCAACCGCTTCCTGGCGATGAGCTTCCCCGGCAAGACCATTCTCAGAAACCCGACTTTCGTTTTCGGTGCGGTGAACTGATTACTGGGATAGAGCACACCGAGATTAAAAAATCACGATCTGCGCGACAAGTGCCGTCACTTGCCCATCTGAAAGGGCTGCACAGGCAAATTGTCAGAAAGGCCGAACGGATTGCTACAGAGCAAGGTCTACCACCCCTGAACGTTCAGGTCTTGTTTCATGGCCACTTTTATCGCTATCCAAACAAAGGTGAAGAAACTGTTAATGGTTTGTTGAGAACTGTTCTAAGGAATCTTGATAAGGTCATGAAAATGGAGACGGGCAACTCAGTAGAGATTGAGCCTCCCTCTCCCTTTGTTGGTATTTCAATGGTCTATGTGACACCGGGCACAGCTTATGGCAAGATCTGGCTTTCTAATCATCGATGGGAAGTCATGGAGCCTGGATATGTCAGCATCGGTTTTGATTCTGAACTTCAAGAGGCAATCACCAAGAAGAACCAGAAACTCCATGATTATCTCAAGACCTGTGACCAGTGTTGGTTATTGGTGGTAGCCGACCGGACGAAGGCAGATCAGAAATTCGCCTTTACCCCTGAAATGCAAGAGTATGTTTACGAATCAGCATTTGAAAGAACATTTTTTCTGGAAATAGCCGAGCGATTTGTTACGGAGTTAACAACGACTGTCAAAACGCCGCTTAGCCCTCTGGAGATCTTAATGTCGAGATCCGAGTTGCCAAGAGTATACCAACTAATAGATTTGATCGGGGATCGCACACACCAGGACTCCTATTTCCAGAACTTCGAGAATTCGATTGAAGAGGGGGTTGAGAAACGAAGCTTCTGGGTAGCGCGAGAAAAAGAGCTGCAAAAGCTCGACCAAGAAGCGTGGAATTATCTAAAAAATGAAATGTTCCCATACTTAACAGCTCGAAACCATCGTGGACGTGGATGGGAACAACTTATTTCAATCCTGAATCAAACACGTGCTTACAATTTTTTGCTTCATTCAGGCTGCTCAAAAATTCGGTTTATTCCGCAAATAAAAGGGAAAGAAACACCGGATCTTGAAGCGAAATTGGATGAAAATTCTGTCATTTGCGAAGTAAAAACGATAAATAAATCTGCGCAAGAGGCTGAGGCACGACAAAGCGGTGCGTCGAGGTCCACATTGGCATCTCTAGAGTTGGGGTTCTTTAATAAGCTCACCTCCAATTTAGAAAAAGCGAAGAGTCAGATGTCTTCTTATAACAAC
>Ga0233429_1005609_pt1 | contig 10330 bp, 13 predicted proteins | sample SI_118_April2016_3_FD_179879 | JGI IMG/M metagenome (GOLD analysis project Ga0233429, IMG submission 179879) | Seawater microbial communities from Saanich Inlet, British Columbia, Canada - SI_118_April2016_135_MG | ecosystem: Environmental > Aquatic > Marine > Inlet | place: Canada: British... | reverse complement strand
GGCACTTGATTATTGGTTTGATTATGAAAAAGCAAAGAAAGCCAAAAAAGAAGGAATAAGTTGGGCTTCATTTGATTCAGACTCAACAAGTAAAGCAATGATACTTCATGAGAAATATCAAGTACAGGCTGAAGAAGATAATGTTAATGAATTGGCTGTTTCTTCTGCGACAGGTGGAAAGATTAGTGCCACAGATAAATTGCTCATTATTGGAGATTCGCATATGGTTGGAGATTATGGGGGCAAACTTTATTCTTTATTTTCTGACACTTCTTCTGCGACTGTTAGGATGCACGGAGTAGTTGGAACTTCCCCCCAACATTGGATCTCTTCTACAGATAGTGATGCGTTTAAAAAGAATGACTGGTGGAGAATAAAATATGAGGATGGTAAAGAAGATAAAAAAACTAAAACTCTTCCGGCAAACTATTTCGATAATATCGCAGATGACTTTGTTCCAACTTCGATTATTGTGAGCTTGGGAACAAATATGATTTATCAGCAGGGCACAGGAAATATAGAACTTTATGTTGATCAGTTAGCTTCACTTGCGGCATCAAAAGGCACTTGTTATTGGGTTGGCCCCCCTCATGTTGGAAGAGGTCATGAATATGCAGATAAAATTAACGCTGCGAATAATGAAATTAAGGTTGCGGCAAGTCAGCATTGTACATTTATTGATTCATTAACACTTACAGACAAAAATAGTATTGGTTCTACTGCATATCACTATCCTAAAACTTTAGCTGAAGAATGGGCTACAAGAGTATTCCAAACTATCCAAGGATTTGGTGTTGATCAGCTTAAGCCTGTTTCTATTGGTCCGGCTATTACTGAAATCCCCGAAGGTCTTGATCACTTGGGTGCTGGAGATGGTTGGTACATTAGTGCAACACCTACTCCAGGTAATTATGAAACCAATATACTCCCCTATACTTTTGAAACATTAAAGCCTTCCAGTTCAGTTAGTAAAAAAGGCGTGGTATATGGCTACTTTTCATCCAAACATTGCGTTACTGGTACTGAAAACTTTTCAGTTGGTACAGAGGTTACCTCTAAAGGGAATCTTCGTTGTAAATGTGATGGGGTGATGGGTAAGCCTAGTAAGACTCAAAAAGAAGTTGTTGAAGCAATTTCTACTTTAATTCCTGAATTTTCTCCTAGTGAGGCCCCAACAATGGAATATGGCGAAGTAAGAATTACTGGATATTATGTTCTTGACTATGGTGACTTCTGTGGAAAATTAACACCTCAAGAGTGTGGTGAGAAAAAACCATCTACTTGGGCTAAGATGTATTCAGATGCTAAGATGCAAGGTACAATTTTTTATGACGGAGATTATTATTTTTATACTGCTTTAAGTAAAACTGGTCCCACTTATACTATTGATTCAACAAAAGCAACAGATGGACCAATGGGGATCGCAGGGATGGTCCTTCCCGGAATAAGTATTGCGGTTAATTCAAATCCTGCTTCTCCTGGATACATCCCCTATGGCTCAAGAGTTTACTTAGAATTTGATAATGATCCAAATAATATTGCAAATGGTTGGCATGTTGCTGGAGATACTGGTGGACACTTTGTTTGTGCCCCTAAGATAGATATATATCATGGGGTGGGTAAGGAGGCGAGGGCAAGAGCCTATGCTGCCGGTACTAAGGCAAAGGTCTGGGTATTCCCTCCGATTCAAGGAGATGCACCTGGAGCTCAAACACAATTAATAAACTCTGAAACTGGCGAGGCTGTGGCTTCTGCAGATGAAGGTGGATTCTGGGATTGGTTACAGTTCTGGGCTTAGAAAATGGATTGGAAAAAAAGAGGGCTAACATTTTTACTTGATCTAGTTTTTACTGCAGGAATTTTAGGTTTCTTTTATTGGATGAGAGAATGGATGGCAGGAGTTATTGCGCAAATTAATACTCTTGGTCCTGCGTTGGCACAGTTAGAACAGGAAGCTGCAACTGAAAGTTTTACGGCAAATAGCGTTGCTGCACTGGAAGGAATTAATTCCTTAGCTACAAATACTCTGCTTGTTAATCAGGTGATTATGCCAATATTTTTAATTGTTTTATTTATAGTAACTCAAATGCTTGTTTGGAAATATCTAAATAAAACTCCTTTTGTTCGGTTTGCCTCATATAGCATTCTTCCGTTTGTTCTGTTCCTTTTATTTGGTTCAATGTTTTTGGAATTATTAATGTGGGCATTCATGTATCTGGACTTTAGTTGGTTCTGGTTCATAGTTGTAATCTTATTGTTATTGTTTACTTCCTACTATGCTTTGGTTTGGAATGTACATTGGAAAGATGGAATTAAAAAGTTGTTTAAACGTAGACAAGTTATTGGCCCTTACTTGTTGTTAGTGTTAGCTACTTTGTTTTACTTGATTGTAATGTCTATCTTCTTCATAGGTTTGATTTCAAGTAGCATTGGTTTCATGGCTTTTGTTTGGGGCATTGTTTCTTTGGTTGCATTTAATTATGCTAGAAGTTATTATATTAGAAAGGCAGGAAATTAATTTATAAAACTTCAAATTGTATTAACTCTACTTCTTCATTAGAAGATATATTCTCCCCATTCTTCATTGATTCTATACTTTTTTTAGGAACTCCTAGAAAGAATAATTTTCCAGGGGTTGTCAATGTTCTTTTTAATACTTTAATTTTTATATCCCAATCTTTTCCAGAATAAGATTTTGCTAAATAAACTTTTCCAGGTTTATATTTCCCAATCTCTTCTTTTATCCGAATGGTCATATTCTTTTTTTTATTTAAAAGGGCTTTCTTATATTGTGTGGGAAATAATATTTCATCCATATTAATTAATAATTGGTCAGATATATAAGAATATTCTAAAAATTATTAAAAAAGTAAAATAAAGAATTATTTTTCGTCTTGTTTCTTACCTAGATAGATTGCTACGATTACTGCGATGGTTGTTACTAGAACTGCATAGACAATCATTCCAAGAAATGTTTCTGATGTTCCGAAGACTTGTTTAAACATTGCTTTGATTGCTTCGTTCCAGGCAAGTGCTGCAACCAATCCAAATGCGGCAATTACTAATGTGGTTATTTTTTCCAATACATGTTTTTTCATTCTTCACCTCCAAGAAAAATATGTGCGGGGAACAGGGCTTTCGAAATTGGTATTGTTCATCCGAAGATGAGTTTGAAATCCGAAGATCTCTGACACGCAAGCGTGTTGCGCAAACCGAAGTCCGCGTAAGGAATCAGCTTAACCTGTTATTCCTAAATAACACCAAGTTTTTCGAACCTGCGTAGGCACTAAGCCACTGGGTCCTAAGCCCAGCCCGTTTGACCACTCCGGCATCCCCGCAACAATGGTCCAGGTTAATGTAAACCTTTGTGAGAAAGGTCCAGGGCTAGGTTTATAACTTTTTCTGTATTGCTTTCTATATGGCACCTGAAATAAGGCTTCAAACATATGGTTACATTGGTGGGAGAATTCACCCAGATAAAGAGTATTCAATGCCCAGGGTTCCTGGAGAGACTAGGACAATTGGAGAAAGCGATGAGGCAGATATTCAATTGTTAGATGCTGGAGTTGCGACAGGCATCCAAGGTAGCCTTACTGTATTGCCAGATCTTAGTGTGCTTTATGAAGAGCCAGTTAGAAATCCTGAAGCAATACTAATTCATAATAATTTTAGAAGACATAGGCTAGAGGTTGTTGGTAATGTAAGAAGTGGTTTATTTGAAGGAGATGTGAGAATTTATGCAGACGGTAAGGAAAATGGCATTGGTGTTGGTGTCAGAGCAATTCTAGATTAATCAGGTTCTAGTTCTAATAGTACTCTTTTTATCCAGGTGTTAGAGGTTTTCAAATCAGCTTGTAATTCTGCTTTAATTGCCTCTTCCACCTTAGATTCGTCTAAACTTAGGGCAGAAGCCATCTCTAGGGCAAAAGCTAAAGTTTTCCTTCTGAGGGATATGTTCTCTGATTCTAAAACATATTCGAGAATTAATTTTAATCCTAGTCTTTCAGGTGTGCTCATTTGTTTGTTTTTTGCCAGTTATAGGATCTCATCTTGGATGTTTCCCCATAGCCACAACTTGAGCACTTTTTATGTTTCATGTGATAAGCAATCTTTCCACACCTTCTACACTTAGCGTTAGAAAGCTGTCCAGACTTCTTACCCATTGAGTATGTTCCTTTTGTCATTTTATGCAGGTGAGATAAAAATTATGGTGTCTCCTCTAATGAAGATTGTTCCTAATTTTCTCTTGGTTTCTCCGTTTTCTCTTTCTTCTGCATTCTCTAATACAGTGTTAATGTGAATATCAAAAGCGTTTAGCTTTCCAGTTAGTATCTTGCCGTTTTTTAGTTCAACAACTACGTTTTTTCCCCTAGCGTGATTAAGAGTGTCCAATGGTCTTGCAGATTCAGTCATTTTGTTTTTCCTCCATGGCAATATATATTAAGCCATATTTGGAAATGGTTGGGAGAATCTGTTTATAAGCTTAACGGTGGGGGAGGAAAGCTTTATAAATGGCCTGAGTTTTCGTTGAACTATGCTAAGTAACAAAAGAGCCAAAAGAAAAGCTAGTGGTGGAAGATATGGTAGACTAAGTAGAATCACTGCTAATAAGTCTAGCTTGCCTACTCACACTAAGTTGGGTGAGAACAAAGTTAAGCCTGTTCGAGCACGTGGCGGGATTGAAAAATCTAGATTACTTACTGCAAACAAAGTAAATGTTGTTGATGGAAAGAAGGCCAAAGTGGCTACAATCACCAATGTTATTGAAACACCTGCGAATAGACACCTTGTTAGACGAAACGTATTAACTAAGGGTGCTGTTGTTGAGACTGATATGGGAAAAGTTAGAATTACTTCCAGACCAGGTCAAGAAGCAATGATTAATGGTGTTTTGGTTAAATAGAACCCTTTCTAAAATCATTCACAGAAAATTGTTTTTTATGAGATAAATTCTTAAATAGTTTAATTGTTAACAATTTTTATGATATCAGATGGTAACTATCATGGTTTGATGTTGAGATCTCATAATCACATTGAAATCTTTGCATTTCCTAACAAACATAGGGAAGATGGCCTGAGTCATTCATTTTATCGACACCTTACCTTTGTTTTAAATGAAGATCAAAGTCTTCCCCTTGATGAATCTGGAAAACTTATTTATCAGCAAGGAAAAAATGTTTATGAACCTTCGACCATTCGAGCTAGGTCATGGCAGGTGCCCTTGGAAGGATTGGGAGATGACTTGGGTAAACTCGTAGGACAAATTCCTGTTGAGTCTGCGATGGAACTTAGAAGGAACTATGATCTTCGGTGTTTTTTCACAAAATCAAAAGCATATGATCCTTCTGGAAGAAAATTTGTAGATGATTAAAATTATTTTTTAGATTTTTTCTTCTTTAGCATTTTTGGACCAAGTCCAATTACAACTAATAGAAGTACAATTACAAGAACAACTAGCCATTTTGTATATGGGTCTTCTGAATCATCTTCTTTAAAGTAGGATTCATCTACTAACTCAGTTCCAACGTTGTTGCCATCCATTTGACTTGCAGAGGTTACAAAAGGCATTCTAATTCTAATTACTGCTGCTCTTTCGGTAACATCATCAGATGGGGTGTGCATCCTGTAATGCATTAATAAGAATGGAAGTTTATCTGTTAAATCAATTTGTTGTTCTTGATCTAATCCAAATGGTAATTCATATTCTTTAAACTGTCCAGAAACAATACTTAATCTCCCGGTTACTGCGTTTTCATCAATTTTATCAACAATAAATGTGTTTTTTACATTTGCTGCATTAAAGAAAATGGCAGACCCTTCTCTTACTTGAACATCATACTGTCCGAAACCACCAAAATTTACATTGATAGACTGTCCAAAAGGAACATCTTCATCGTATTTCTTAGGCACTTCTTCAGCAAAAGCTAAGGGTGCAATTAATACACAAAGCAGTAAAATTGAGATTAGTTTCTTGTACATGGATTTAACATGTTTATCGACGGTTTATAAGCTTTTCTTTTGTTAAGATTATATGTTTTAATTGTTCCACAGGAAACCGTAAGCTTTATATACTATGACTGTAACCACTATATAAATCTTTGTGTTCATTGGTGTGTGATTTCACAAAGTGGTCAGATTCAAATGGTAAAGTACATTAAACAATGCCCGGAATGTGGAAGTTCTAACATAACTATTTCAAAAGATAAAGGCGAAGTAATTTGTCGTGATTGTGGTTTCGTAGTTGAAGAAAAGATGATTGACTTTGGTCAAGAATGGAGAGAGTTCGATGATGATTCTGCTGGAAAAAGAAGAAGAGCAGGTGCTCCGATAAGTGTTACTAAGTTCGATGGTGGAATTGGTACAGATGTCGGGGATAAAAAAGATGTTTATCAGTTATCAGCTAAAGGAAAAAATAAATTCTTTAGATTAAGAAAATGGCAGCACAGAATTTCTACTGCTATTGAAAGAAATTTAAAATTAGCTCTGGCAGAATTAAAGAGAGTTAGTTCTTATTTGAAATTGCCACAGGCTGTTGAGAAAGAAGCAGCTACAATTTATACTAAAGCAGTTCAAAATGGTTTAGTTCGTGGTAGAAGTATGGAGTCTGTTGTTGCAGGTGCTCTTTATGCCTCATGTAGAAGATTCGAAATTCCAAGAACATTAGATGAGTTAAGTGAAGCTTCTGGAATTGACAAAAAAGAAGTTGGAAGAACTTACAGATTTATTACAAGGGAATTAGGAATTAGAATTTTACCAAGTAATCCTATTGATTATTTACCTAGATTTGTTTCTGCTTTAAAATTAGGTCCTGAAACTCAGAGTAAAGCTGTTGAGATTTTAGACGAAGCTAAGAAAGCAGAGTTAACTTCTGGTCGGGGTCCAACAGGTATCGCTGCCGCTGCACTTTATGTTGCTGCTCTTATGAATAATGAGAAAAGAACACAAAGAGAGGTTGCAGATGTTGCAGGTGTTACTGAAGTGACCATCCGAAATAGGTACAAAGAGTTACTTAAAGAATTAAAACTTAAAGATAAAATTAAGAAAATTGAAACTATTCAAGTTTAAAATGAATTTTATTCTCCAAAATACTTATTAATGATGAGATATTACTATTTTTGTTCTTAGGAACAGGAAGGTAACGAAACTAGTAAAGAAAAACTTATTAAACACCGATTTTAACAATACTTCTATGAAGAATTTCCTTATAACAACTGCAATTGATTATCCCAGTGGTAGATTTCACTTGGGTCATGCCTATGAGAAGATTGTTACAGATTGTATTGCTAGATGGAAAAGAATTAATGGCTTTAATGTTCATTTCAGCACAGGCACTGACTGTCATGGATTGAAAATTGAAAGGGCTGCTGCGGCTGCGAATAAAACCCCTGAAGATTTTGTTGAAGAGATCTCTGATGGTTTTAAAGAGTTGTGTGAAGCACTTAACATTTCTAATGATGATTTCATCATGACTAAAGAGAACAGACATAAAATTGTTGCCCAAACATTACTTAGTGAATTAAAGGAAAAAGGTTATGTTTACAAACACAAGTACTCTGGCCCTTACTGTGTTGATTGTGAAACATACTATACTGAAAAAGATTTAGTTAATGATCAATGTCCAGTTCATACTACTAAGAAGATTGAGTATGTGGAGGAAGAAAGTTGGTTCTTTAAAATGAGTGAATTTAGAGAGTTTCTTTTGCAACACATCTCAGATCATCCAGAGTTTATTTGGCCTGAACAATATAGAAATCATATAGTTTCTAGATTGAAAGGAGAGTTGAGAGACTTGTCTATTAGTCGGGCCCAAGTTAAATGGGGAATACCAATTCCTTTTGATAAAGAGTATACTATCTTTGTTTGGGTTGAAGCCCTAATGAATTATCTTTCTACTGTGGACTATCCTAATGAAAAGTATAAACAGTTCTGGCCAGGAGTTCATGTGATTGGTAGAGATATTGTTTGGCACCACTCGGTTATCTGGGGGAGCATTCTAAGGGCCCTTGGAATTGCAATGCCTCAAGTTGTTGTTCATGGTTTTATTAGTTTGAAAGGAGAAAAACTCGGTAAAAGTACTGGCGGAGGAGTGGACCCAATTCAGTTGGCTAATGATTATGGTGTTGATGCTTTGCGTTACTTCCTTATTAGAGAAATTCCTTTTGGACAGGATGGAGACTTTACTGAAGAGAGTTTGAAAAGTAGAGCCAACAACGAGCTAGTTAATGAGTATGGTAATTTGGTTAACCGTGTCTTGACTTTAAGCGTTAAAAAATTAGAGGGCAAAGTTAAAAGGGTTTCAATTGATAAAGAACTTACTGATGCTTTTGATTTAGTTAAGATTAAAGAATTATTTGATGGGAATCGGTTACATGATGCTGCTACTGAAATCTTTAGGTTTATGAAAGTCTGCAATAAATACATTACTGATAAGGCTCCCTGGGCTGAAGATTCTTCGGAGAAAATTAATCATACTTTGTATAATCTTTGTGAGGCTTTGCGTGTTGTTGCAATTTTATCTTATCCGATTACTCCCGGAACAAGTGATAAGGTCAATGATCAGTTGGGAATTAACTTAGGTTCTATTGAAGATTGTAAACTTGGTTTAGAGAAAGAATATAAGATAACTAAGAAAGAATTGGTGTTTAAAAAAATTGAATAAAAAATAGAAAAAAGAAGATTATTATCTTCTATCGTTAAATCTTTGAGGCTTTCTGTTTTTTTGGAAACATTCCTTACAGAATACGTCTCTGCCTTCGGTAGGTTTGAATGGAACTTCGCACTCTTGGTTACATCCTGAGCATGTTGCTTTATGCATTTCTCTATTTTGGTTATGGTCTCCGCCTGAATGGTGGTGGTTTGATCTATTATCTCTCATTTTAGTTTATTTCCTTGTTAGATTTAATCTAACTGGTTAAATGATGGGGGGTAAGTTTATAAGGCTTGTTGTGGGTTTTTCACGGAAATTCCGGGGCATAATGTTTATAAAGGGCCCAAAGTTTCAAATAGGATAATATTACCGATATTCATGAGGGAGCACTTGCTTTGACAACAAACATTTTGCTTTTTCTGGTCGATTATTAGGTAAGTGTGAGGAACAAAAATGAATGAATTTAATAAATTTAAGCTCAGTAAAGAGCTAAAAGACGCGATAAATAATGCGAAGATTACTGAACCTACTCAGATTCAAAGAGACTCAATTCCTGCTATTTTAGAAGGAAAAGATGTTCTTGGAGAGTCAGCTACTGGATCTGGAAAGACCTTGGCATTTGGATGTGGAATAATTGAAAAATCCATCCATGGAAAGGGAATTCAAGCTTTGGTTTTAGCTCCAACAAGAGAGCTGGCTGAACAGGTTAAGAAGGCGCTGGTTACATTTTCAAAATCACAGAAATTGAATATTCTTTCTGTTTTTGGAGGGGTGGCAATTGGCCCGCAGATTGACAAATTACAAACCGCAGATGTTGTTGTGGCAACACCTGGAAGATTACTTGATCATATGGAAAGAGGAACAATTGATCTATCTAAGGTTAATATGTTGGTACTTGATGAGGCAGATAGAATGCTTGATATGGGTTTCATAGATGATGTTGAAAGAATAGTTAAAAAATGTCCTGAAGAAAGACAGACTCTTTTCTTTTCAGCAACAATGCCTGCACAGGTTCAAAAATTATCCCAGAAATATATGGTTAGTCCTGTTAAGGTTTCAGCCGAAAGAATGGTTGATCCAACTAAACTAACACAATGTTACTATGATGTGCAGAAAAAAATGAAGCTTTCTTTGCTGGTTCATTTATTAGAAAATGAAAGGGCTGGATTGGTTATTGTTTTCTGTAATACTAGAATGACTACCACATTTGTAGCTAAGACTCTTAAAATGAATAAGATCTCTGCTCTTGAAATTCACGGTGGACAAACCCAGAATAAAAGAGAGAAAGCACTGCAGATGTTTAGTGGAGCTAAAGTTGGGGTTCTTGTTTGTACAGATGTTGCAGCAAGAGGATTACACATCGATAATGTATCTCATGTATACAATTACGATGTTCCTAGAGATCCAAACGACTATGTTCACAGAATTGGAAGAACCGCTAGGGCTGGAGAAGACGGAGCAGTAATTAATTTGCTTTGTGATAGGGATTATGAGAACTTCGGAAGACTTACTCATGAACACAGAGATTACAAGATTATGAAAAAACCAGTTCCAGAAGTTAAAAGGGTTCAGGCAGCTAAGATAGAACATGTTGCTAGTAAACCTAGACGTGGTTCTGGAAGAGGGCAAGGAAGACCTGCTCCAAAAAGAAGAATGAGCTATGGGGTTTAGAAAACCTTATAA
>Ga0233429_1005608_pt1 | contig 10330 bp, 10 predicted proteins | sample SI_118_April2016_3_FD_179879 | JGI IMG/M metagenome (GOLD analysis project Ga0233429, IMG submission 179879) | Seawater microbial communities from Saanich Inlet, British Columbia, Canada - SI_118_April2016_135_MG | ecosystem: Environmental > Aquatic > Marine > Inlet | place: Canada: British... | reverse complement strand
CTACAAAAAACCAATGGATGTGTACCAAGAAAGTATAAAATTAAACCAGAATAAGAAGAAGGCTTCTTAGGATGTTCTATATAAGAAATTTTAAAAAGTTGTCAGAGGTTTTGGGGTGATAAAGCCTTTTGTATTTGAAATTTAAATTTAATGTTAAAAACAAAATTAAATAATGGTAAATTAACTATAGGTTCTTGGATTACTATAGGAAATTCTAGTATCGCAGAGATTCTAGCAAATGCAGGATATGACTGGCTAGTAGTTGATCTAGAACATTCTACAATCTCATTAGAACAAGCTGGAGAGTTAATTCGCACCATTGAGCTTGCTGGAGTTCCTTCATTAGTGCGCTTAACAAGCAATAATAAAGATCAAATTAAAAGGGTTATGGATGCCGGAGCACAGGGCATTGTTGTGCCTATGGTTAATAGTGCAGAGGAAGCAAAAGAAGCAGTTATGGCAACTCGTTATCCTCCGCTTGGAAGTAGAGGTGTTGGGCTTGCTCGCGCACAAAGTTACGGCGCATCCTTTACGAAGTATCTGTCATGGCAATCAGATATTAACAGTGGTCCAGTTGTAGTGGTGCAAATAGAGCATATTGATGCAGTCGGTAATCTTAAAGAGATACTTAGTGTTGAAGGTGTAGATGCATTTATCATTGGCCCCTACGATCTATCCTGTTCAATGGGTATTCCAGGTGAGTTTAATCATCCTGAATTCAAACAAACAATAGAAAAGATTATTGAGATTGGCCGTAAGGCTGGTGCAGTAAGTGGACTACATGTTGTGGAGCCAGATATAGAAAAGCTGAATGAGGCGATTAACGTCGGCCATAAATTTATTGCCTATAGTGTCGATATAAGAATGTTGGATGTCGCAGCTAGGAATGGTGTAGATAAAGCAAAGAGGCTAACATAATGAATGTGATTGGCATTATACCGGCTCGTATGGGCTCTTCAAGATTTCCAGGTAAGCCATTAGAGAAGATTAATGGGATGCCGATGATAGGACACTGTTACCACCGTACAGCATTAGCGCCAGGTGTTAAAAAGGCCTATGTTGCTACTTGTGATACCGAAATATATGACTATATTTTGTCGATTGGTGGAAATGCAGTAATGACTTCTAATACTCATACTCGTGCTACAACTAGAACAGCTGAAGCATTAGAAAAGATAGAGATAGAGACTGGCGATAAAGTTGATGTGGTGGTAATGGTGCAAGGGGATGAGCCTCTGATACAACCTAATACGATTGGAGAGACAATCCTACATTTTAAAGATCAGTCGATTAATATTGTCAATATTATGTCAAGATTACTAACTAAAGAGGCGTTTAAGGATGAGAATAATGTCAAGGTAGTGGTTAACAATCGTAGTGATGCACTCTATTATTCAAGAGAACCGATCCCGTCACCGTGGAAAGGATGGGAAGAAATTCCGCGCTATATGCAGACTGGAATTATTGCTTTTCGTAGGAATACTTTGATCGATTTTAATGCAATGAAAGAGACTGAATTAGAACAAATTGAGTCTGTAGATATGAATAGAGTGCTAGAGACGGGTGGAAAAATTAGAATGGTACTAACCGAATCGATAACTATAGGTGTAGATGTTCCAGAGGAGCTTATTGCAGTTGAAAAAATAATGATTAATGATAAAGTAATGAAAAGTTATCTCTGATTATGAAAGAGAGTGATATCAGGCCACGAGAGTTGATGCAAAAGTATGTAGAACTCAGCGCACAAGATGCAGAACGTTGTTTTAGTAGGAAGGGAAGACGTGACATGCCTTGTGTTGCTTGTGGCAGTGCGAATATCGCAGAAGAGTTTACCAAAAATGACTTTGCCTATGCTTCATGTAGAGAGTGTGGAACGCTCTATCAGACACCGAGACCGCCTATTGCGGAATTCGAAGCCTTTTATAAAGACTCTGAATCAGCACGCTACTGGGCAGAAATATTTGCCCCATCCGTTGCAGAGGCACGAAGAGAGAAAATTGTCAAGCCGAGAGTAGAGAATCTAGTAAAAATATGTGAAGAGATTGGCTTAGAAGTAGAAAAAATGATTGACGTAGGTGCAGGGTATGGCATATTTCTCGATGAGTGGCGAGCAATAAAGCCGGAAACTGAGGTGCTTGCTGTAGAACCATGTGCTGAGTTAGCTGCACAGTGTCGCAATAAAGGGTTTAATGTTGAAGAGTCAATCGTAGAGAAAGTAACAGGATATGGTGGCTATGCAGATTTGGTTGTCTGTTTTGAGGTCTTAGAACACGTGTATGATCCGTTTGAATTTATCTTAGTATTAAAAAGATTGGTTCGACCAGGAGGATATTTGTTTGTCAGTACACTTTGTATTGATGGCTTTGATTTAAAGATGTTATGGGATAAATCAAATCAAATTTCTCCACCACACCATATTAATTTTCATTCAATAAAAGGGTTTGAGTTGTTGTTTAGTAGAGCTAGTTTGCATGAAATACAAGTTACAACACCTGGAAAATTAGATGTAGATATTGTAAAAAATATTGCAAAGAGTAATCCTGAGGTAATCAATAGTAATAGATTTATACAAGCACTATTGGATGATAGAGATAAGTCTAAACTTTTCCAAGATTTTCTGGTAGAAAATAAGTTAAGTTCACACGCTTGGATTTTAGGCAGGAAGTCAGTAAAAGAACAAGCATAATGAATAAATTAAAAGTAGGCATTGCTGGTTATGGTGTTGTAGGTAAACGCAGAAAAGAGTGCGTTAATCAAAACCCAAATATGGAACTTGTTGCAGTTTGTGACAGGATCTTTTCTGATAATGAGTTGAGCAATGATAATATTAATCATTATCATTCATATAAAGATTTATTGAAAGAAAAATTAGATGTTTTGATTGTGTGTTTAACCAATGAAATTGCTGCAGAAGTAACAATTGCAGGACTTGAGTGTGGACTACATGTTTTTTGTGAAAAACCACCTGGAAGAGATGTAAAAGATATTGTTCGTGTGATAGAAGTTGAAAAAAAATGTCCAGAACAAAAGCTAATGTATGGGTTTAACCATCGTTATCACGATTCAATTGTGGAAGCGCTTCATATTATTCAATCTAACAAATTGGGTAAAGTGATAAACCTGCGAGGAGTTTATGGTAAATCCCAGCTCATTACATTTAACCAACCAGACTGGCGTACAAAAAGAGAGGTAGCTGGTGGCGGGGTTTTATTGGATCAAGGTATACATATGGTTGACTTGATGAGACTCTTTGCTGGAGAGTTTATAGATATCCATAGTTTTGTTGAAAACAGTTATTGGAATTATGATGTCGAAGATAATGCTTATGCCTTGATGCGTACATCAGATGGTAAGGTAGCAATGCTTAACTCTTCTGCTACTCAGTGGAGGCACCGATTTCATCTAGATATAAACCTTGAAAAAGGTAGCTTAATTCTTGGTGGGATACTATCAGGCTCAAAGAGTTACGGGGCAGAGACTTTAACTGTAGTTTCTGCAAACCCAGAGAATGATCGTGGCGACCCAAAAGAGGTTACTACTCGCTATAATACAGACCCATCATGGTATGCAGAAATTAAAGAGTTTTCAGAGTGTATTTTAAATAATAGAGAAATTACCAGTGGAACTTCATATGATGCGCTACAGACAATGAAGTTAGTCTATAAAATATATTTTTCAGACAAGAAATGGCAAAAATCATACAACATTAAGGACCCAAATATTTATGAACCAAATAGATAAGTTTTTTACAGAAGATATAGAGCAGTTCTCTAAATCTTACTTTGATTACCTTACGGAGGTATTTGATAAGATAGATTTGACAGAAATTAATAAATTTGTTGAATTGCTATTGGAAGCCCGTGAGAGTGGAGCAACTATTTTTTTTATGGGCAATGGTGGCAGTGCTGCAACAGCGAGTCACTTCGCCAATGATTTAGCATTTGGCACTAATGACTATAAAAAACCATTTAAGGTAATGAGTATTACAGATAATGTATCGGTATTAACCGCATTAGGTAATGATTATGGATACAATGAGATATTTATTAGGCAATTGAAAATTTATGGTGAAAAAGGTGATGTGGTGGTTGGTATCTCTGCATCAGGAAACTCACAAAATGTAATTAATGCTTTTGAGTATGCATCTACTGCTGGAATAAAAACATTTGCATTAACTGCTTTTGATGGCGGGAAAATGCGAAAGATTGCTGATCAAGGTTTACATATTCCAACAGATAAAAAAGAATATGGCCCATCTGAGGATTTGCATATGATTTTAGATCATTTAGTTAGCAACTATTTAACAAGATTGGTTAAGAGGTAATTACCATGGTTCTGGATGGTTTAAAGGGAAAAACAGCCTTGGTAACTGGGGGCACACGTGGTATCGGAGCCTCCATTGCAAAAGAACTACATGATTTAGGTGTGACTACAATTATTACTGGGACAAAATCAGACTACACTCCTCTTGATGGTTATCAATACATATGTGTTGATTTTTCCAAAAAAGATAATTTGTATAAATTTGTAAATGAGATACGTGAAAAACAAATAGATATCCTAATTAATAATGCCGGTATTAACCAAATTGGCCCAATATCAGAGTTGTCAGTAAGCGATTTTGATAAGGTTCAGAGAGTAAATGTTACTGCACCATTTATGCTATGCCAAGTTGTGTTGCCTAGTATGCGTGATAAAAAGTGGGGGAGAATTGTAAACATGAGTTCTATATGGGGAAAAATAAGTAAAGCTTATAGAGCTCCATATTCAGCAAGTAAATTTGCGATTGATGGGCTAACTGCAGCAATTTCTGCCGAAGTTGCGATTGACGGTATTATGGTTAATAGTGTTGCACCGGGTTTTATAGATACTGAATTAACAAGGAAAAATTTAGGTGCGAAGGAAATCAAAGAGTTAACACAACAAATTCCTGCAAAAAGGTTAGGCACTACAGAAGAGGTGGCTAAATTTGTTACTTGGTTAGCAAGCCCGGAAAATACCTATATATCTGGTCAAAATATTGCAATTGACGGAGGGTTTACTCGTGTGTAAAGACCTAATGACTATTAAGTCATATAGAAGTGACTATACTGCATTTTTTTGCAGAAATGGGGCCGAACATCTAGTAAATAATTTACCAGATAAAAATTTTCACATCATTATAGATAAGAGGGTTGCGAATCTGTACAAAAACGAATTGAAATTGATATTAGATCATTCGTCAGTTTTGTTAATAGAAGCTATTGAAAGCAACAAATCACTAGAGAAAATGCCAGAGTATGTTTTGCATTTAGTTAGTAAACAAATTAGGAGGGATGATATTTTGATTGCTATAGGTGGAGGTATTATTCAGGATATCACATGTTTTTTAGCAGCTACATTATTGAGAGGGGTGGATTGGTATTTTTATCCAACTACACTTTTGGCACAAGCAGATAGTTGTATAGGTTCAAAAAGTTCTATTAATTGTGGTGACTCCAAAAATTTACTTGGTACATTTACGCCACCCAGTAAAGTAATTATCGGCAGTAATTTTTTAAAAACACTAGATGATAGGGATGTGCGTTCTGGTGTTGGAGAAATGCTTAAAGTACATGGAATCGATGGACAAAAGACCTTTGATAAGATTGCAAATAAGTACAACGACTTATTTATAGATAGTGATGTTATGCAGACTTTTATCCGTCGTTCACTTGAGATTAAAAAAAAGTATATTGAGATTGATGAATTTGATAGAGGACCAAGAAATATATTCAATTATGGTCATAGTTTAGGTCATGCAATAGAGGCCGCAACAAATTTTGCCATTCCACATGGTATTGCTGTAACTATAGGCGTAGATATGGCAAATTGGCTCTCTCCTCAGATAGCTGATGGTGATGTGCGGCATTACGACAGAATGCACGGAGTATTATCAAATAATTACCGTGGTTTTGAAAACATAGATATTCCAATAGATTTGTTTATGAGTGCTCTTTCTAAAGATAAGAAAAATATAGGAAAAGGTGAGGTGACATTGATTTTACCAACCAAAGAAGCAAAAATAGAAAAAGGGCGTTATGTTAATGATGAAATGCTTAAATCTCTTTGTAATAAATACTTAACTGAGGTTCGTACTTAATGGTGAATAGCAAGAGTAAGGTTGCTGTAACTAGTAGATCATTTTCAAGAAATAAAATTCTTCGTGAAGAATTGCTAAAACATTATAAAAATGTTACATTCAACGATGGCGGGGAAAAACTTCAAGGTGATACACTGGTTGACTTTCTTAAGGGGCATAATAAGGCAATTACAGCTTTAGAAAAAATAGATGATGATTTATTGAGTAAATTACCAGAACTTAAAGTAATCAGCAAATATGGTGTTGGTTTAGATATGATAGATATGCAGGCTATTCAAAAGTACAATATTAAATTAGAATGGACTGGTGGAGTGAATCGTCGTTCTGTTTCAGAATTAGTAATATCTTTTGCAATTGCGTTATTACGTCATATTTCGGAAAGTCATAGAGAGGTATTATCAGGAGTATGGCGACAACATGTAGGTGGGTACCTTAGTGGTAGGACTGTAGGAATTATAGGATGTGGTTATATTGGGAAAGATCTGATTAAAATGCTACAACCATTTGGCTGTCGTATACTTGTTAATGATATTAAGCACGATTTGAATTTCTATAAACAATTTAATATTAAATCTGTAGATAAGGAAGAGCTGTTGATTAAATCAGATGTGGTTACTTTACATACTCCTTTAGATAATTCAACAAAAAATATGTTAAATTCTAAAATGTTATCACTAATGAAGCCTGATGCAATTTTAATCAATGCAGCCCGTGGTGGTTTGTTGGATGAAGATGCATTGAAGCAAATGTTGATGAGTGGAAAATTATCTGGTGCAGCACTTGATGTGTTTTCAATTGAGCCACCTGAAGATAAAGAGTTGTTAGATTTACCTAATTTTATTGTCACACCGCATATTGGGGGAAGTGCACATGAAGCTATTCTTAAAATGGGCCTGGCAGCAATAGATGGATTGGATTAAATTTTTTTTAAACATTTTTAACAAGTTGAAAGTTAAATAAATATAGATTGAATAATATATGAGAACATTGGTCACTGGAGGCGCGGGGTTTATTGGCAGTCATTTAGTAGATAAGCTGCTAGATATGGGGCACGAGATTATTGTCTTGGACAATTATAGTACGGGGCGAAAAAAAAATTTAGAGCATGTAATTAACAAGGTTAAACTCATAGAATGTGATTTATCCATTAAAGGTGAATGGATAAAAGAATTTGATAAAGTTGATTGGGTCTTTCACCTCGCATCTCTCGCTGATATTGTTCCTTCTATTCAAAATCCAGAAGGATATTTTCGCTCAAATGTCGATGCAACTTTTTATGTATTGGAGGCGGCACGACACGCTAATGTAAAGAGGTTTATTTATTCAGCTTCATCATCATGTTACGGAATACCTAATGCATACCCAACTCCAGAAAATTCAGATATTCAACCACAGTATCCCTATGCTTTAGCAAAAAGAATGGGCGAAGAATTAGTTGAGCATTGGGCGCAACTATACAACCTTCAGGCTATATCTTTGCGTTTCTTTAATGTGTATGGCACAAGATCAAGAACATCTGGAACTTATGGTGCAGTATTTGGCGTATTCTTAGCTCAAAAATTAGCAAATAAACCATTTACCGTAGTTGGAGATGGAAGTCAAACAAGAGATTTTACTTATGTAACCGATATTGTGAGTGCACTTATTATTGCCGCAGAAAGTACACTAAGCAACAAAATATATAATGTTGGTAGTGACACTACAGTTTCGATTAATAAAATTGTAGAATTGCTTGGTGGAGATAAAGTTCATATTCCAAAAAGACCAGGCGAGCCAGACTGTACTTATGCAGATATTTCAAAGATTAAAGATGAGCTTGGTTGGCGTCCTACTATATCTATTGAGAAAGGTGTGGAGAAAATTCTTAGAGATATTGATTACTGGAGAAAAGCTACGGTCTGGGAGCCAGAATCTATTGCCGATGCTACTAGCGACTGGTTCAAATATCTAGATAAATAATATTTTGGAAAACACAAAAGCATTGTTGCTTGCTGCAGGTTTCGGTACGCGACTCAAACCGTTAACCGAAATTTGGCCAAAATGTTTGATGCCAATACGCGGTAGGCCATTATTAGAGCACTGGTTAGGAATCTTGAAAAAATCAGGTGTTGATGATGTATTAGTAAATACACACTATTTTTCAGAATATGTGGAAGAATTTCTTGGACAGCCTCAATTTATAGGTTGGGTCAATTCTGCTTATGAAAGCGATCTGCTTGGAACGGCCGGCACTATAAGAAATAATATAAAATTTTGCAAAGACAATACTTTACTGCTTGCACATGCTGACAATTGGACTTGTTGCAATTTTTCTGATTTTTTGCATTATCATCATAATAAAAGACCTAAAAACACAGTTATGACGATGATGACTTTTCAATGCTCTAACCCATCATCGTGTGGTATTGTAGAACTAGATGACGATGGTGTGGTGATTGAGTTTCATGAGAAAGTCGACAATCCTCCAAGTAACTTAGCAAATGCAGCAGTTTATTTATTAGAACCAGAGGTTGTTAAATGGATTGTTGATTATCCAGACATCATTGATTTTAGTACCGAAGTTCTGCCTCGATTTATGGGTAAAATTGCTACATGGGAGAATAAAGGCGTTCATAGAGATATTGGTACAATCCCAATGTTAAAAGAAGCGCAACTGGATAAATGCGAGAAGCCGATATGGAGTGAGGATAGTCATTGGCAACAGATTTTTTTGAACAATCCTATACATAAGTTAATTAAAGAAAATAATGTTAACACAGAATAAAATTATATCTATCGATACTGCAATTTCTACTGTTGACAGTGATATTGTACTGTGCTATGGGCACTTTAATTTAATCCATCCTGGGCATCTTCGCTACTTACAATACGCCAAAACTTTAGCAGAAAAATTGTTTGTGGCACTTGTGTCAGATGCAGATTTGCATAAAGATTCGTTTGGACAGCACTTTAGTGAAAATGAAAGAGCCGAAAGTGTGGCAAATTTACAGATTATTGATGGTGTGATAATCCTTAATCAAATTACTTTAAAAGATCTAATTGATAAGGTAAAACCAAGTGCATTAGTTTTAGGAAAAGAGTTTGAGAAAATACGCTCTAATGAAATAAATGAGGCTATAGAAGTAGTTAAAAAAACAGGTAGGGTTGTATATCATGCTGGTGAGGCGCATTATTTTAACGCTAATTTGTTATACAGCAATGTTGTAGATATAGAGGGTAGTAGTAAGGTTCAGTTTCAGGAAATATGTAAAAAATATAAAATAACTGCAAATAAATTACAAGAAAAAATACATCAATTCTCTAAATCCAAATTACTCGTCATTGGGGATACTATAGTTGATAATTATGTAGCCTGTGATGCGTTAGGGATGAGTGCAGAAGCACCAGTTTTGGTAGTTAAAGAATTAGAGAGTCGTGAGTTTATAGGTGGTGCAGCAATTGTAGCTTCTCATGTGAAGGCGCTTGGGGCTGAATGTTATTATATTAGTGTGGTTGGAGATGATCCTCAATCTGAAATGGTGTCTGAATCCTTAAAAGAACAAAACATTAAAATAGATCTTTTTACCGATAAAGACAGGCCTACGACGTATAAAACACGATATATGGTTGAGGGTCAAAAGCTATTTCGAGTTAGTCGTATCAAGGATTATAAGATACCAACAAAGATAGAACAAGAGATTATTGATAGTCTTATCAAATTAGCGCCTAGTATTGATGGGATAATGATTAGTGATTTTGTTTACGGTGTTATTACACAGAAAATATTAGATGAAATTTCTAATTTATCTACACAGTATGGTATAAAGCTCTATGGTGATTTACAATGCAGTAGTCAAGTTGGTAAGGTGAATAAATTTAAAGGTTTTGATCTAATTACACCAACCGAAAAAGAAGCTAGAGTTGCATTAGATGATAATGAGAGTGGCATTGAATGGATTGCCAATACTTTGTTAAAAGATACTAATTCAAAAAACATTTTAACTAAGCTTGGGTCGGATGGTTTTATTGCATACAAAGGTGGTACATCAATAGAAAGACAAAACTTTCCGGCGTTAACAATTAATCCGGTTGATGCAACAGGTGCTGGTGATTCACTATTTGCGGCGATGTCAATATCTTTGTCTTCAGGCTCTAGTTTAATGGAGGCGTCAGCAATAGGCGCTTGTATGGCATCCTTAGCTGTAAAACAAGTTGGAAACACCCCTATTT
>Ga0233429_1005590_pt1 | contig 10364 bp, 9 predicted proteins | sample SI_118_April2016_3_FD_179879 | JGI IMG/M metagenome (GOLD analysis project Ga0233429, IMG submission 179879) | Seawater microbial communities from Saanich Inlet, British Columbia, Canada - SI_118_April2016_135_MG | ecosystem: Environmental > Aquatic > Marine > Inlet | place: Canada: British... | reverse complement strand
TTCTTCGGTCGTGAACCACACCAGGGCGTGAACCCGGATGAAGTTGTGGCCATTGGCGCCGCCATTCAGGCCGGTGTTTTGCAAGGTGACGTTAAAGACGTTCTGTTGCTGGACGTAACCCCGCTGAGCCTGGGCATTGAAACCCTGGGCGGTGTGTTCACGCGTCTGATTGATCGCAATACCACAATCCCGACCAAGAAAAGCCAGACATTCTCCACCGCTGAAGACAATCAGAACGCGGTAACCATCCGGGTCTTCCAGGGTGAACGGGAAATGGCTGCCGACAACAAGATTCTCGGCCAGTTTGATCTGGTTGGTATTCCACCCGCACCGCGCGGTGTGCCTCAGGTTGAGGTGACATTTGATATTGATGCCAACGGCATCGTCAATGTCTCGGCCAAGGACAAGGGTACCGGCAAGGAACAGCAAATTCGTATCCAGGCATCGGGCGGAATTTCCGACGCGGATATTGAACAGATGGTTCAGGACGCTGAAAAGCACGCCACGGAAGATCAGGCGCGTAAAGAAGCAGCCGAGGCCCGCAACCAGGGCGAATCACTCGTGCATGCCACCGAAAAGAACCTGACGGAATATGGTGACAAGGTCAGCGAAGAAGACAAGGCTGCCATTGAAACCACCATTGCCGATCTTCGCACATCGCTTGAAGGCGATAATGTCGAAGATATCAAGGCCAAAACCGAAGCCCTTTCCCAGGCTGCCATGAAGCTTGGCGAAGCCATGTACGCGGCGGAACAAGCAGAAGGTGGCGCCGAAGGTGCACCGGAAGGCGCCGATGCAGGAGATGCTTCGGATGCGGCTGGCGATGATGTTGTCGATGCCGACTTCGAAGAAGTGAACGAAGATGACAAAGACGACAAGGACGACAAGAAAGAAGCGTCCTGATCTCGGATTTGATTTTGGTAACTCAATTGTCCGGGCGGTAAAGCAATGGCGAGTAACGACTATTACGAAACTCTTGGTGTTGATCGTGACGCCGGCGGGTCTGATTTAAAATCAGCCTACCGGCGGCTCGCCAAGGAGTATCATCCGGATCGGAATCCTGATAACGCCGAAGCCGAAGCGAAATTCAAGGAAATCTCTGAAGCCTATGAGGTCCTGAGCGACGAGCAAAAGCGCGCCGCTTATGACCAAATGGGCCACGCTGCCTTCCAGCAGGGCGGTCAGGGTGGACCTGGCGGCGGCGGTGGTGGCGGTTTTGGCTCCAGCTTTGCAGATGTATTTGATGACCTGTTCGGTGAATTTTCCGGCGGTCGTCGTGGCGGCAGGCAAACCAACACACGCGGTTCCGACCTTCGCTATAATATGGAAATTACCCTGGAAGATGCCTTCCATGGACGTCAGACAGAAATCCGTGTGCCGACAACTGTCTCCTGCCACAAGTGCAACGGCAGTGGCTCCAAGGACTCTTCCAAACCCAGCACCTGTCAAACCTGTCAGGGTATGGGCAAGGTCCGTAGTCAAAGCGGCTTTTTCACGGTCGAGCGCACGTGCCCGACTTGTCAGGGTGCCGGTCATGTGATCACAGACCCCTGCGGCTCCTGTTCCGGAGCCGGGCGTTTGCACAAGGAAAAAACCCTGTCGGTTTCAATCCCGGCAGGCGTTGAAGACGGCACCCGTATCCGTCTTTCCGGTGAAGGTGAAGCCGGATTGCGCGGCGGATCGCCAGGCGATCTCTATATCTTTTTATCCCTGTCCCCACACGCCCTTTTCCAGCGTGACGGCCAGCACCTTTATTGCCGTGTGCCAATTCCCATGACCACGGCAGCCCTTGGCGGTACCATCGAAGTGCCGACGCTGGACGGTGGCAAGGCGCGCGTAACCATTCCGGATGGCGCCCAGACCGGACGACAGTTCCGGCTCAAGGGCAAGGGCATGCCGCCGCTACGCGGCCATGCCGGCAGCAAGGGTGACATGTATATCCAGGCCACAATCGAAACGCCGGTTAATTTGACGGGGCGCCAGAAGGAACTGCTGGAAGAGTTCGATAAAGAAGGCACGGCCCGCACAAATCCTGAATCCGAAGGCTTCATGGCGCGGGTCAAGGAACTGTGGGAAGAGCTCAAGGATTAAAGCGTTTCCGTTTAAACCGGTGTAGCCCTGGCTTCCCGGCTTGTTTTCCCGCCAATCTGTGTTTATATCCGCAACCTTGATCAAGGCGTTTTCGCATTTGGTGGGAACGCAGCGCTGTGCCTGCAGGAGATATTGTCATGTCTGATCTGAAAATTGCTGTTGTCGGCTGTGCCGGTCGCATGGGGATTAACCTGTTGCGCCAGATCGCGGCCACAGATGGCTGCGTGATCGCCGGTGGGACAGAACGGCCTGGCAGTGATGCTCTTGGCAAGGACCTGGGCGCTATCGCCGGACTTGATGATGTCGGCATTGTGGTATCGGAAGATACCGCCGCCGTCATTGCAGCCGCAGACGCCATTCTTGATTTTACCGTTCCTGCTGCCACCGTTGCGCATGCGAAACTATGTGCCGAACATGGTACGGCGCATGTCGTTGGCACCACGGGTCTGGATGCGGATCAGGACGCAGCTGTGCTGCAAGCTGCGGACAAGACCGCCGTTATTCGCGGTGCCAATATGTCCGTGGGGGTGAACCTGCTGCTCGGCCTGACACGCAAAGTCGCCGCTATGCTGGATCCTGACTGGGATATTGAAGTTGTGGAAATGCATCACCGTCACAAGGTCGATGCGCCTTCCGGTACGGCCCTCGCCCTTGGCAAGGCGGCAGCGGATGGGCGTGATGTCGATCACGACAGCGTTGCCGACCGGGGTCGTGATGGCATCACCAGTGCCCGCAAGCGCGGCGATATCGGTTATGCTACATTGCGCGGTGGCAACGTGGTCGGAGACCACACCGTTGTATTTGCCGCCGATGACGAACGTATCGAGATTACCCACAAGGCGGCCGACCGGACAATATTTGCCCGTGGTGCCGTAACCGCAGCCTTGTGGTCAAAGGGCAAAGGCCCTGGCCTGTATGGTATGGACGACGTGCTCGATCTGGCGTGATTTGGCGGTCGTTTTATTAATCCCGGGCGTCCCCGGGGGCTTCATAAATCTGGTCCGGGCTATTTCCCGTCGTCTTTGAGCAAACGGACGAATATTTCGTAGCCATCAGGAAAATCGATAAGCTGAATGCCTAGCCCTGATGGCAAATCCAGGGCATTGCAGACCAGGCGGGCGTGATGTCCTGTAATGCTTTTCTCCTCAAATCTCAGGACCTTTTCATTGTTTTCGGGACCAGTTATCCGGACAACGCCACCACTCGTTTCAACCGCCCCAATGTCCATGAAGATGTCATAAAGGGGATCGTCACCATCTTGTACGGCTGTGACGACTGTGTCCGCAGAAGAATGGTGAAACAAATTTGTTGTGGTCAGCAAGGCCGTTGTCAGAGCAGTGATTTCAGACCGATATTCGAAACCTGCAGGTGAATAGTTTGAGACAAGTTCCGAAGCACGCATTGATTCTGATCGGGCCATGACGCCGATACCAACAATTTGCTCCTCCAGGGTCATCAAAAGCGTGCTGCGATAATAACTACCCAAGGTGCCAGGCAGTATTTTCGGCACGAACAGACTGTTGAAGTCTATGTCATTCGCGATGCAAAATCGGATAAGTGGGTCAATATTCTCGAGTGTGAGCGGTCTAGAGCGGGCGGTTAGCATATAATCCTCCATCAGAAAGTGTTTTTTCGAAAATTGTTAAACCTGTAATATGCAGCATGCGTTGGAGGCAGCTGTGGTATTGAAATTGATCAAATCCTGTTTTGTTTGTACGGAAATCCGGAGTATGCTGCTTTGCAGGTATTGCTGCGCTGCAACATGCGAGTGTAGTGATTCTGCCACACGTAGCAAGTATAAAATCACCTCCTATGCAAATTATTTGCATAATGCAAGAATTTCATATATGATCGCCCTTGAACAGGTCGCGCTAACTGCCTGTTCGACAAGCAAATACCATCATCTGAACTCAAAAAAGGGCGGGTAAAATAATGGCACATTCTGGTGCAGCCAAATCTAAATTGATTCTTGCAGACGATCAGTCATCCACAGAGTCGATATCTGGATTTATTCGAAACGAAAATGACCCCGCCGTATCCAGAATCAGATCATTGAATCACTCGGTCAGGCTGATCGCTATCCGCAGACTTCTTGCTGCCCTGGACGAACTGGATTTTGATTCGATATATGAATTTTCCGAAACGATCACCTATGTAAGGGACTATTGCGGCCTCTCCGCAAAAAGACTCGCGTCTGAATTCAAAACATCTGAATCGACGATATCGAGATGGGTCAAGGGCATGACCTCGCCCCATCCCTTCGCCAGGGATGCCGTCCGGGGCAGTCTGCACAGAATACTCGATGCCGAACAAAATTCACTGGCTGGTGAAATTTCCGGCATCGAAGTCGAGACCCGTACAGGCGACATCGATACCCGAAATATCACTTCTTCCATCGCAACCCAGACTCTGAATGAAATGATTGACGAAGAGATACAACGTCGCCTGGATTAGCTAGGGCAATTCCGCATTGAACGGGTTCGCGTCTGCCTGTTTTGGCTGTATCTCAGGCGGCGGCTCTTGTCGCCTCCCGTGCGGCTTCCCACCCCAGAATGGCGCGTTTACGATCAGGGCCCCAATAATATCCTGTGATGGCCCCGGTTGAACGGATGACCCTGTGGCAAGGTACAATCGGTCCAAGGGGATTTCGTGCGACGGCCCCGGCAACCGCACGGGCCGCACCTGGCTTGCCGACGCGCAAGGCCAGATTGTCATAACTGGTGACGCAGCCCGACGGAATACGCATCAAGGCTTCCCAGACCCGCAGCTGAAAGTTGGTCCCCTTCAGAACCAGGCGCAGCTTGTCCTTGTCATCGGACTTTGCCTCTGTGTTGCCGTAAACGGCATAAACCTGGTTTGCAGTATGCACCGCACGTTTATCGTCGCGACGAAATTCAGCCCCGGGCCAGCGGCCCTTCAAATCATCCAGCGCCGCTTCGCGGTCTCCGTCGACGAAGGAAATGCCACAGACTCCGCGATCGGTTTCGCCGACCAGGCATTCACCAAAGGGACTGGGGGCAAAGCCATAGATGATTTCCAGACCACCGCCCATGGCTTTGTATTCACCCGGTGTCATGGCTTCACAGGCGACAAACAAATCATGCAAGCGCCCGGGGCCGGAAAGGCCAACATCAAAAGAAACATCAAGAACACTTTGCGATTCCTGCAAAGCCTGTTTGGCATGTTCCAGGGTCAGATACTGGACAAAACGCTTCGGTGACAATCCGGCCCAGCGTGTGAACATCTTCTGGAAATGGGCTTCGCTTAGTCCGGCAGCCATCGCCATTTCACCAAGGCCGGGCTGTTCAAGATAGTTTTCAGCGAGGTAACGGATTGCGGCTTCGACACGCGCATAATCACGGGCGGCTGTTTCACAATCGGGGAAATTCATGACGTCGTTGTTCATCGGTCTATCCTGCCTTGGTTGCTCTGTTGACCTTATATTGAGCGTCCCTGGTGCCTTTCGCCACCCGATTTCTGTGGTGTCTGAAAAAATAGCACATGACGGGTGACCAACCACGCCGTTCAACATAATCTGACGCTCATGAAAAAGGAAAATATCGAAAAATTATTTGCTGTGTTGTCTGCGGATAACCCGGAGCCCAAAACAGAACTGACCTATTCGTCAACGTTTACCTTGCTGGTGGCGGTCGTTTTGTCGGCACAAGCAACAGACATTGGTGTCAACAAGGCGACCCCGGCCTTGTTCAAGGCCGCTGATACGCCGGCAAAAATGGCTGCCCTGGGCGAAGCGAAAATCAGGGATCTTGTCAAAACCATCGGGCTTTACCGGACCAAGGCCAAAAATGTGGCCCGGCTGTCTGAGATCCTGTTTGCCGAGCATGACAGCATAGTTCCGAATAATCGCGAAGATCTTGAGGCCTTGCCCGGAGTTGGCCGCAAAACAGCAAATGTTGTCCTCAATGAAGCCTTTGGTGAGCCAACGATTGCCGTTGATACTCATATATTCCGGGTTTCAAATCGCACAGGCCTGGCAAAAGGTAAAACGCCTGTTGAGGTTGAGAAAAAATTACTGAAAGCCGTTCCCGATCAATGGAAACGCTACGCCCACCATTGGCTGTTGTTGCACGGCCGCTATATTTGCAAGGCCCGGAAACCGGATTGCCAGGTGTGTGGTGTGGCAGACCTGTGCAGCTTCAAGGGCAAGGCCTGAGCCATACGGGATGACCGGCCGTTTTGGTTGACAGCTTAAGAGAGAGTGTGATTCTCGTTTGTTCGGTTGAACAGATTCTATATAATGCCATAACGCGCGGTCCCGTTGGGGACCGATACTGGAAGGGATTGTTGTAGTGCTGGTGGTGAGTGCTAAATATATCGATGTTCGGTTTGCCAGAGCTATGGACGTGAAATCATCGTGAAAACCGAGACGTGAAAACCGAGACGCAAATACCGCTTTGGCGCAGAATTTCATTTCGCCTTGCGTTGCGCAGTGTGTTTGTTGCCCTGGTGCTCGGACTTGCATTCAGTATTCTGCAATTGGTCATCGACTATTCAGAACAGAACAAGCAACTGGAACGAACCGTTAGCAATATGTTGGCGGCAGCAGAAAAGCCGGCGATGATTGCAGCCTTTCAGCTGGACGCTGAACTGGCACACGAAGTGATCAATGGTTTGTTTGCCTATGAGTTCGTCGTCAATTCCAGAATTGAAGACGAATTTTCGGATACCCTTGTCGAGCAAAAAAGAGATATCAAGCCGACGGCCTTCAGCTGGCTGTCCCGGCTCGTGAACAAGGAACAGAAGCTCCACGTTGTCGATCTTTTCACCCGAGAGACTGACAGGCGCTTTGTCGGCACGCTCAGGGTCGTGGTTGATTACGACATCGCCTTGACGCCGTTCTATAATCGCTCTGTGTTGGTTGTTGTCTCTGGCCCCTTGAGGAACATTGTTCTGATCCTGCTTTTGATGTTCCTGTTCCAGCAATTTCTCAGCCGTCCGCTTTTGCAACTGATTGAAGATTTCAGTGCCGTTGATCCAGGCAAGGATGAGCAAAAACGGCTCAAGCTTCTGGGTGATCACGACAAGGACGAACTGGGTTTGTTGCGGGATGCAGCCAATGCCTACATTGCCTCAAACAATCAATATCTGGCTGACCTCAAGCAAAGTGAAGCACAGATCAAAACAAGTGAAAATCGCTACCGACGTCTGTTCGACAGTGCCCAGGTCGCGATCTGGGATGAAGATTTCAGAGGCGTTAAAAGGGCTTTTGATAGTTTGCGCGCAAGCGGTGTCGATGACCTTTCCGTTTATCTTGAGCAAAACCCCTCCGCGATCGAAGAACTGGCCGCCCTGGTCAAGATCAATGCCGTCAATCTCAAGGCACTGGAAATTTTTGGCGCGGAAAGCGAAGAAGAAATCAAAGGGAATTTCAGATCCCTGTTGCCGGAAAATGCGCTGGATGATTTTCGCCGGGAACTTGAGGCGATGTGGCGGGGAGACGACAGTTTTGAAACCGAAAGCCAGCACTTTACGTTCAGTGGCCGTAAGCTGGATATTATCGTCTCCATGCCTATCCCGAGAACGGATCAGGAGTTTGCCAATGTGCCCATCTGCATTCTGGACATTACCGAATTGAAGGCGCTGTCGAATGCACTGCATCAGGCACAGAAGCTTGAAGCTGTTGGCCAGTTGACCGGCGGTGTTGCCCACGACTTCAACAATTTGCTGCAAATCATCGGCGGTGCGGCGGCGCTGATTGATACCTCGGATGAAACAGACGAAGAAACTCAAGCGTGGGTAACACGGATCAACAACGCTGTTGAAAGGGGCCGCAGCCTGACCAGCCACCTGCTGGCATTTTCACGCAAACAGGCTTTGCGAGAGGAAGTGTTTGATCCCCGTAAAACCATTGCCGGTCTTGAAGAAATGCTGCAGCGGACGTTGGGGGAAAACATTAACGTATCCGTTCACTTCGCGACGGACGATCTGGTTTTATATTGTGATTCCAATGCCTTGCAGAACACGATATTGAATTTGGCCTTGAATTCCCGCGCCGCCATGCCGGATGGCGGTGATCTTGAGATCAGTTTTTCCCCCGTGGTTCTTGATGCTGATCTGGCGCTGGAAGACGAGGTTTTGAAGGCTGGCCGCTATGTTGAAATATCGGTCCGTGATACCGGGCTCGGGATGACATCCGAAGTAGTTACCAGGGCATTTGATCCGTTTTTCACGACCAAGGATGTCGGTCGGGGAACGGGTCTGGGCCTGAGTATGGTCTTTGGATTTGCCCGGCAATCAGGTGGCGACGTGAAGATTGAAAGTGTTGTCGGAAAAGGCACAACCATAAAACTTTTGCTGCCGTCTGCTGAACAGGCTGCGATAAACGATGCCAGTGATCATGAGAAGGTGCAGGAAACAGGCCTGGACGGGGAGACCCGAAAGACAATTCTGGTTGTTGAAGATGATGCTGATGTCAGGGTCGTCACGGCCAATATCCTGATGGAAATCGGATATGAAGTGATGGAAGCGGCAACAGGTGAAGAGGCGCTGGAACTATTACGCCAGCCCAATAACATCAAGGTTGTTTTCAGCGATATCGTTATGCCAGGGCATATGGATGGTTATGATCTGGCGAGAGAAATTTCCACGCTCCCCAATGTGCCCAATATTCTCCTCACGTCTGGCTATCCACAAAAAGTGAAAGACCTGGACAGTCCTTCGAACAAGGAAATCAGACTGATCAGCAAGCCCTATACGTCGAGCGAACTGGCACAGGCCCTGGCTGAGGTAATGGGCCAGGCCGCAGCAGGCTAAATTCCGATCAAGGCTTTTTGACCATCTCGGCCAGACAGCTATCCGTCGATGTCATGGCACCTTGCAGATCCGTTGCCTCCAGATGGTCCACCCGGAATGTACCGCTGGGTTCATCGTCATACAGGAAGACATGCAGCACACAATCCGACCCGGCATATTGCCAGACTTCGGCTGGTTTCTCTCGCCGGATCAAACCTGGCTGACCCAGCATTTGCGAGACCTTCAGCGGTTTCAGGCCGAGGACATCACGGGTTGTTGGCAGCGGTGGTGGAGGTGGCGTTACGGCTTCAGGTTTGGCTGGGGGTGAAATGATTGCGACCTTTGGTGCCGCAGGGACTGCAATCACCGGCGCGGCAGGCGCTGATTTTTCTGCGACTGGTTCGGGCGTTTTTTTAACGACTGCCGGTTGGGGTGTTGGTTGATTGGCAGCAACGGGCGATGCCTTGGATGCAGGTGGCTTGTAATCCTGCATGACACTTTGCTGTGGTCGGGAGGTGCAGGATGCCACGATAACAAGCAGGCAGAGAGCAAGGGCCTGCCCTGCGCGACGGCGCAAAAGTTGATAATGTTTCAAAGGATCAGGCTGCCTGGTTCTGGGTGCTTTTGAAGATGTGTACCATCGTCGCCGCGGCTATCAAAGGCGTGAAAAAATTGACGATGGGGATTGTAAACATGAAGGCAATGACGATGCCGGTCAAAAACACTTTTCCCCTGAACTGTTTGCGCAGGGCAGAAACTTCCGACGGGGAATAATGGGAGAGCGATACCATCTCAAAATATTCACGACCGAACAGATAACCGTTCACCAGGTAATAAGCGAGGGTCAGAATACCGGTCAGATATAGCGGCAAGGCCAGAATATTGACCGCAATAACGATCAGGGAAAATTTAATCGATACGGCCAGCGACTGGGGAATGGACAGGCCATGACCCTTGGGGTCATTTGGATAGTGTTTTGCCTCCACGGCCTCAATGATTTCGTCAAGAAACAGGGCGACAAAAATACTGGCAATGGCTGGAAACAACAGCAACGGAACCGTAAATACCACTGCACCAAAAATCCAGGCCAGTGGCGACAAAATAAAATCGGGTAACCACGACAGCCAGCCAATGGTTTCCAGATCAACGCCACCGAGGGCGAAATAGACGCTGCCCATCAGAATAACGAAGACGGCAACTGTCAAACTGAATGCCTTGATCAGGACGCTGCGAAAAGCCGGATCAGGTAGTTGCCCAATGGCGCGTGAAAAAGCCGAAAACACAAGATTTCTCCTTGAATATCAATCGTTTACTGCCGTCAGCCTGTTTGCACGGGCGACGCGGTTTGTTTGGGGTCCATGGGCACCAGCTTGCTTAACCCGGCGGCATCTTCAAACAGCTTTGACGCTGCCAGCAACCGGGCTTCGCTGTGCGGGGGCCCCACTATTTGTAGTCCTACAGGTAGGCCTTCCGAGGTAAAGCCGCAAGGGACAGATATGGCCGGACAGCCTAAAAGTGTG
>Ga0233429_1005589_pt1 | contig 10365 bp, 24 predicted proteins | sample SI_118_April2016_3_FD_179879 | JGI IMG/M metagenome (GOLD analysis project Ga0233429, IMG submission 179879) | Seawater microbial communities from Saanich Inlet, British Columbia, Canada - SI_118_April2016_135_MG | ecosystem: Environmental > Aquatic > Marine > Inlet | place: Canada: British... | reverse complement strand
CATATTCTATATATCAATCTGGATGGACGTATTTTTCAGATAACCAGATCACTTGTTCCGATACTTGTAAAAAAGAATACAGGAATAAAATAAAAATACAAAATAGCTCAAATAAAACTTGACAGACGACACCCGATTCTGTATAATAGTAAGTGAAGAGTGAGGAAAGGGTTCTCGCTCAAACCCAAATGAGATTTAATTATGAGTATTGCGAAAACAATTTTAGAACAATTAGGTGGTAACAAGTTTGTTGCGATGACAGGAGCTAAGAACTTTGTCGATTGTGGTGATGCCTTGTCGATGAGAATTGGTAGAAATAAAACCAGTTCTAATTACTTGAAAATCACGTTGAATGCGATGGATACTTACGATATGAAATTTTCAAGAGTAAGTCCTAAAGGCGGAGAAAGATCCGTTATTGAATATAATGGTGTCTTCAACGATATGTTAGATGATATGTTCACAGCTCACACAGGTATGCATACTTCACTATTTTAATTGAAAGAATATTATGGAAGAGAAAATTGATTTAAGTTTAAACCGTTCCCTACCTGAACTTGAAAGTTCTTATTGGGAATTTTTGGAAGCAACTGAAGGTGAAGATTCTTCTGAATGGAGTAGTTCTGTTCAGGTAGATCTATCTGCACTTGAAGGTTACCTTATGAAAATGGATTTGTTATGAATATAATAAGTGTAAAATATATTATGGCGATATGGCTCACCTTAATGGTATACAGCTATATGTGCTTTTTTGAAAAGTGGAATGATTTTTTTGTGAGGATATTATGATACCAATACTTGAATTATTGGGTGGAGTTTCCGCTTTTGTATTATTTGCCTGTGTGATTTTGTTATGGGCATGGATAGTGATGAGTAACTAAAAATATTATGACATTACATAGAGTGGCACCTGGCTGCTTCTTCACATCAGAAGAAGACACGCCAATCAATGCAATAGTCGGCAAGAAAACATCTGTGCCGACCAATACCCCAAAACCGTATTACAGAACTTCTGAGCTGGATGAGATTCCAGACAACTTTGCTGAACGTATGAGAAAGTTCAAAAGAGCTGAAGTTCGCACAGAGGAACGTGAAATTATAACGCCTAATGGCTTCGCTGTTTCTATTGCTTTCAACAAGGGCGCATATATGGTAATTCCAAAAGAGGATTTATGACAGAAGAAACTATAATCGTAGATGGTCGAACAAGTCCAAAGACTATTTACAAAAAACGAACAAGTCCAAAGACTATTCAAATTCAAGATTCAAAGACTGCGCGGAGTAAAGCTAATTGGCACTGGATAAGTGTCAGTGATGCAGATGGTGAAGGTAAGGGCACCTATGATGTTGGGCGACGTGAGATGAAACGTGAACGTCTTCATGCAATGAAACCTAAACTGAAAGCTCGGTATGAAAAGTCGTTAAAGCCATCCGAACCAGCTAAAGGTAAATTTAATGCACGAGGGGTTTTCAGACCCGCATCAAAAAATGCAGTGTCGCGCAGAAAAACCTTGACAATGTAGCCCGAAACATGAGACAATAGCTATAGTGAGTTGAGTTTATCTCTCACGCAGGGAATCTTCCCTTAATACATTATGGAGTATACACTATGAAGATAAGTCGTAAAAAGTTAAACCTTGAGATCGCCAAGTATCTACACAGGGGTGGTAAGATAACTAAACTTCCTGACGGCCCAAACTATCGGTTTCAACCTTATGGTGCGAGAGTCACCCCATGCGATCCCATAGTGGATCTTACGATTACAGACACGCCCACAACACAGCAGCAAATCAAGTATGTTGAGGAAAACAGTCTGTGAGTAACACACACAAATATACTGTTGAGATTCTATACCACTTCACGTGCGGGTTTTGCTCGCACTGGTGGTCATATGCTTTGACGCCTTTTACTCAACCAGCAGAGATTGGATTATCTGATAAACGAATCTACTGCCCTCATTGTGGTCATACTCAAAAGACAGAAATTAAAGAAGGCTTCTGGCTAGAAAATCTGCAAAATAGCGCAGATTAATCTTGACAGGTGGTAGTCACTTCTGTATAATAGTAAGTGAAGAGTGAGGAAAGGGTTCTTGCTCAGTTTAAAAATTATGTAATAAGGTAGTTATGAAAAAGTTTGTATGGATAGTGAATGTCAGTTCTGAGTTCGCTGAAGTTTCTTGGTTAGAGATTTTCTCCAGTAAAAGTTTAGCTGAAGTGTTTGCTTCAGAAGTGAAACATCCAGATATGGAAGTGTTCGCCAGAATCAGTAAAAAAATGATCAGATAGTTCATTTTTGACTTGACAACCCTCTGCCAAGTCTGTATAATTATAAGTGAAGAGTGAGGAAAGGGTTCTTGCTCAAAACCCGAATGAGAAAATATTATGTGTAAATTGAGATTGTTTTTTGTGGGTTCAGATGGTAAGATGAACTCTTCTGAAATGGTCATGTCTTTTGATGAAGATATTAAAGGAATGATCAAACATTGGTCAACTGGTGGCCGAATGGTAATCCACGAATTCATTGAGGTGTAATTATGAAAATTGTATCAACAAAACAATTTTGGTGGAGGTTTAATTACCTCAAACGAAACGGTGGCGAGATAACTGTTACCGATAGAACACCAGAAATGGATGTGAAAGAGTTCAACAGAATAGAGTTGCTAGTAAACAGTCGTGTTCGCTGGGAACTTGGTTCAGAAAATTTTATGAAGTGGGATTCTTGTGGATACAAAGACATTCCTACTTTGGCTAGAGCATACGGTATAACATGAAAACAGCGACACTTGAAGAATTGAATGAAGGTGAATTAATATTTGGCTCTCGCACAGCCGGAAGATGGTTCGCGAGAGAGTATGAAGATGGTGTAGAAATGGGTGGCCACTTTTTCAAGACAGAAGAAGAGGGTATGGAATATTATTCTGAATCTGGTGTTACTAGAATATCAGTCAAATCTTAAACGAAAAGTGATTATGAAAATGTGGATAGAAGAAATTACAAGTGCTATATTGTTGTTTGGTATGTTATACATCGCAATAGTTATTATGTTTACATTATAAATTATAGAGAGAGTATATATTATGAGTATGGAAAAATACACATTGAGAGCAGTAAGTATAACTCAAAACATATTAGAGTTACAAAAAGTAAATAGAGAACTTGTTACAGTTCGTAAAATTGTAACAGAGTTAGAACAAAGAAAAATGGAACTAATAAGTTTCTAAAGATTTAGAGCCACACATTTTTGACTAAAGATGGCAACTCTGTTCGTGACAGGATGCTAGGTGTAACTCACCCCTTACGGACTTTGGTTAGACAAATGTGGTGTGAGTGTAGCAGTTAAGTCCCTTTCATTTAAGAGATGAAATTCAACTGCATACTACAAGAATGGTGATGACGATTCGTGAGAAGTTCGCAGACCCAAAATTCTTGGTATCGAAGTACAAGTATACTCACGCAGGCTCTTTTATTTTTTATAGAAGGTATAGTATGACACAAAAATACGATAGATTTAATTTAGAAGCAGAAATCCTGAGCGTCTGGAATACGAAAGACGATTTGCAATCAATAACTAGTCGCATGATGGATGATCCAGATGGCCCAATGACAGAAGATGAACTTACGAATGTTTTGATTGGTCTAACCGAATTGCATGATATTAGGTGTAAGAAATTGTTTAATGTTTTTGAAGCGATGATTAGGGAGAGGAAATTTGATGGAATGGAAAAAATGTCTCCAGGCCTCGACATATGAGAACACAAGCATGGCGAAGACAACAGGAAGAGAAGAAGAAACGAAAAGTTGTTAAAGACCATGATAAATGGTGGTGGGGAGATGATTCTCCTCGAATGGTAGGTAAAAAAGCACATACACCAGCAATGTGTAGTTGTCATATGTGTGGCAATCCTCGTAAGTACTGGAAAGAGAAAACGATACAAGAAAGAAGAAATGATTATGAAATATGACAGATTTAATTTAGAAGAAGAAATTCAAAATGTTTGGCACACAAAAGATGACTTGAATGCTATAACAGAAAGACTTTATGATGATCCAGATGGCCCAATGACAGAAGATGAAATTTCAAATGTTCTAATTGGTCTGAGCGAATTACACGAAACAAGGATGAAAAAATTGTGGAGAGTTTTTGAGACTATGGTTCATCAAAAAAATAGTTTTTTGACAGAAAAAGTTACTATGGGTGATGTATTAGATAAAATAGTAGATGATGCTGAAAAGGAATAAATGTGGGCATCAATAATTCTTTTTACATTTTCGTTGAATGCACAAATAGACCAACACTTCAAGAGTAAAGAATTGTGCTGGGAGTTTTACGAAAAACATCCTCTACTCTACAGACAAATAGATGAAGCTTTCCCAAAAGATTATTATGTGAGATTATACAATAGTGATGAACACGGCCTCGTATGGATAACTTGTAATAAGTTGTCAGACCTGAGAGGAAACGACATTACTAGATTTCCAGTGAACGTACCACTACCAACTCCAAAATAAAATGTATAGACCGTTACCAGATTATGTGACAATAAGAGAATCACCCATTGAGGGCTTTGGTCTTTTTGCTACTAAAAAAATACCAGCTGGAACTTACATTGGTGTAACTCATTATACTAATGACAAGCACCCCGAAGGTATTGCACGGACACCACTTGGTGGATTTGGTAATCATTCAGATACACCAAACTGTTTTAAAATAAAATTGGAAACTGATAATTCTTGGATAGGTGCTATAAGAGATATAGAGCCGAACGAAGAGATAACTTGGAGATACACCCTTTACGAGATAGTATAATGGCTAAAAAAAAGACAGTAATACAACGTAAAAAGATTGCACCTGTAAAGAAGAAACGAGAACTTACTGATGAGGCGAAACAGAAATTGCGTGACCGCCTTGCTGCAATGAGAGCTAAAAAGAAACCTGCAGAGTATAAGAATATAGCAGAGTCTGTTTTGGCCCTTCCCGATGATGATAAGTATTCTTTCAAGAATGTCAAAGAGTGGATTCATCATTCAAAAGATTTGGTTTTAGAATACAACAAGACTGCTCGGAGTAGGGCGACTTCTTCACAAGAAGCACAGAAAGCATCTAATGCTGCTGACCACAAGAAGGTCTATATTAGAGATCTTGAACATTATCTAAAAACTGGTGATTGGATTAGTTACTTCTCAGGGCAAGATGAAAATCAGAAGGTTATTCCACGTTGTGTTGCGATGGCTTTTTATCCTGACGGAACTCCTAAGAGGTCAGAGGGCGTGTTCTATGATGATATTGATACAGTATGGACAAGAGATATGGATGAATCGGAGTTTGGATTGGAGAGAGATTCCACAAATTATGTTCCAAAGAAATCTGGAACGGTCGCCATAACTGACAAACCATTCGATTCATCATTATAAATTCTCTCTTGACAGATAAATAATTATATGGTATAATATAATTAACGATTAAAGTGATGATTGGGGTAATCGTAGGAACACGCTTTCTCTCCACATGCTAGATGATAAAAAGTAGTCTTTCAGCTAGTTTGTTTAAAACAGTGTTCATCTCATACTATGAAAACTGATAATCAAAGTGTCCAATCATCACTCAACTTCCTAGGAACATATGGAAAACGATTTATTAAAAAGACTCATCGCAATTATTGCAAGATTTGATCAAGGACTAACTGAAGCAAAAGGCGGAGAAGGTATAGACAAGCCCGCAATCAGAGAAGCCAAACTAATTTTAAGTTCTGACGATAATACTTCTTTTGTGTATGATCTAAATCATAATGATGCAGCAGAAGTTGTTGGCCAATTTTCCCTTTTCAAAAAAGGAGAAGATGACATTGTTACTCCGTTTCCTATTACAAGTTTTATTCAAGAAGGTAAGATTGAAGGTATAGATACAAAGGATATTTTATTAAATTAAACAAAAGGATATTATGACATTAAAAATTGATTTCGGTGAAAGTGATTTTGCTCCAGAAGAAACCCCCAAAGCAGCAGGTGGTACTGAACTTATGCAGAAGTGGTTATTTTCTCGTATTGACCCAGAGCTAAAGAATTACTTCCAGTGGGTCGCTTCTCGTAAAAGAAAGTTAGAAGACAAACCAAGATTGTTTTGGGCCCATGATCTTGCCCAAGATCCAGAAGTTGCATTTCTTAAAGAACACAAGAATATGTTAGACTTTGAAAAGATACTCTTTGTCAGTAATTGGCAACAGTATCAGTATGGAGTTTATCTTGGCGTTCCCTATGATCATGGTGTTGTTATTCAACACGCCATAGAACCCATTCCAGAACATGAAAAACCCAAAGACAAAATATCTTGTGTCTATATGAGCACACCTCATCGTGGCCTAGAGATTTTACTTGCTTCTTGGAAACATCTCAAAGAAAATAATAAATCTGAAGAAGTTCAATCCGCTGAACTGAATATCTTTTCCAGTTTTAAGATATATGACAGACCTCACATGGATGAGCAATATCGTCATGTATATAAACAGGCTCAAGATATGGATGGTGTCAATTATCATGGTTCAGTATCCAATGACCAGATTAGAGAAGAACTTACCAAGAATCACATCATGGCCTATCCATCGGTTTATATGGAAACTGCTTGTATTTCAGTAATGGAAGCTATGAGTGCAAAGTGTATGGTAGTGTGTCCTAATCTTGGTGCCCTTCCAGAGACTTGTGCAAACTTTGCTTGGATGTACGGATATGAGCCAGGGCCTGAGAAACATACTGCAGTGCATTCACACATTCTTGGAAAGGCTATTGAGTCGTACAGGAAAGATGAAACAGAAACTTTGTTGAGTTTACAGAAGACATATTTTGATACTTTTTATAATTGGGATATGCGAATGAATCAGTGGAATCAATTTCTTGAATCCATTAAAATGAGAATAGAAATGGGTAAAGATGATATTACTTGATTATAGTCAAACCGTGATCGGTTCTTTTATGGCCATGGGCAGAGGTAAACCAGTTGTGGAAGAAGATCTGTTAAGGCACACGATACTCAATTCAATCAGATTGTTTCGTAATCAATTTGCAAAAGATTATGGAGAAATGGTTATTTGTTGTGATGGTAAAGACAATTGGAGAAAGAAAGTATTTCCAGAGTACAAAGCAAATCGTAGAAAGAACAGAGAGAATGATCCTACAGATTGGAAAACTCTCTTTGAACTGTTGCATGAGATGAGGGAAGATTTGACTAAATACTTTCCATATAAAGTTATGCACGTAGATACTGCAGAGGCTGATGACATTATTGGTGTTCTCATTAACACGTTGGCGGAGGATGACAATCTTCCACCTACTCTAATATTGTCCAGTGATAAAGACTTTATTCAGTTACAAAAGCATAAAGAAGTTAAACAATGGTCACCACTTCAGAGAAAGTTTATAGTGGGTGATGCTGCAGAATCTTTGTATGATAAGACCATTAGAGGTGATACTGGTGATGGTGTTCCTAACATCCTTTCCTCGGATGATACTCTTATTACTGAAGGAAAACGCCAAACTCCTGTAACCAAGAAGAAGATGGAACTTTGGAGAGGTCAAAAACCAGAAGAATTCTGTAATGAGGCTATGCTCAGAAACTACCATAGAAACAAGACAATGGTTGATTTGGACGAGACTCCAAACTCAATTCGTATAAATATAGTTAATCAATATAAAAATCAAGAAGCTGGTAACAGAAGTCAGCTCTTGAATTACTTTGTTGATAACAGATTGAAAAACCTTATGGAAGTAATTGACGAGTTTTAATTATGACAACAACTAGTTTACCAACAGTCTTTAGCGAGATTGCAAAAGCATCTACCAAGAAACAAAAAAAGGAAGTATTATTAAAACATGATTGTTTTGCGCTTCAGCAGATCTTAAAAGCAGCATTCGATCCAAATATAAAATTTCTCTTACCGCCAGGTGCACCCCCCATAGCCAAATTTCAAGGAGACACCGATGAGCCGAATCCAACGTATCTACACTTTCATATTAGAAAGTTATATTTGTTCGTTGAAGGTCAATCTCCTGAAAGTTTGAGTAATATGAAAAGAGAAAAAGCATTTACAGATATTTTAGAAGGTATACATCCTTCTGAAGTAGAACTTCTTCTGCAAGTGAAGGATAAAAAACTAAAATGCAGAGGATTAACTTTCAACCTAGTAAAAGAAACTTTTCCTAATTTACTACCATAATTATATAATATGGCACAAACAATAAAAAGTTTAGAAGAGAGAATAGTCAATTTAACCAAAGTTTCTACAGACAATGTGCAAACAACTGTAGAGGCTGAACTACGGCAATTGAAAATGGAGAGTGGAATACCGTTACAAGCTACGGTTGTTCTTGCTAAGGAAGATAATTTTCAATTTACTATGGATTGGGATGCTACCATGTCAAAATTTTCCACTACAATAGATGGAATAAAATGGTACAGTGATTTTGATTACTCCTTATACTCCCCCAAATTATGGGAAACTGGCGCCACCGCCAGAGCTTCCCGCCGCGGCAGAAATTCTCCTATTTAAGTTTAAGCAATGGACTATCGTGCTTAGATCAATTTATTTAAAAGAGGAATATGAAAATATTCATTGCCTTTGTAGGGCTTCTTACGCTGTGGTCAACCCTGTTAAATTCGGGCACCACATCTCAAATATGGATTGCACCAATATCTGACAAACAGACAACAAAAATGTCTCCATTACACATGACTATCAATGGAAAGACTACAGTTGTAAACTTGGTGAATTCAGAAGAACTAGAATGCATGTCAAAAAATATATATTTTGAAGCAGCATTAGAATCTACTGCTGGAAAATTAGCAGTAGCACAAGTCACTATGAATCGTGTGAATTCAAAGCAGTATCCAAATACTGTCTGTAAAGTTGTTTATCAAGGGAGACATTACAAATCTGGATTACCAGTAAAAGACCGATGCCAATTTAGTTGGTATTGTGATGGTAAACTAGATGTGCCTCACATTGGTGCAATGTGGCGAGAGTCTAGCGAGATTGCTGTGTATGTATTAGCAACTCCTGACTTGATTGATATAACGGATGGTGCAACTCATTATCATGCGGACTATATTAGTTCACCGAAATGGGCAGACCCACGCCGTAAAACAGTAGAGATTGATACACATATTTTTTACAATAAAGCTAGAAAAAGTGTAAAAAAGACTTGACAATACTATATAAAAGAGAAGAGTAATTTTGCTGTATGGAAATACAGTGGAACACCAAAATGGTTCACGAAAGGAAAAAATGCCTTATTATGACTATAGATGCGAGAAGTGCGGAAACGAATTTGAAGATTTTTATTCTATGGATGAAAGAAGAAAACCTACTGAATCTTCTTGTGAGAAAGATGTAGGTGTGGATGAGTCGGTTGTGTGTGGTGGTAAGATTGACTTAGTGCCAGGCAAAACACCAACCGCATTCGCGTATGATAATATTTCATCGCCCGGGCATGCTAAGAAACCGCCTGGATGGATAACCGATAAGCTCAAAGAGATTAAGAAGCAACAGCCGAAAAGCACGATGTCATGGCACCATTAGAATGAAAAATATATTATGAAAGTTTGTCGTATATGTAATGAAGAAAAAACATTAGAAAGATTTGGAAAACACACACATACATCTGATGGTTTAGACAGCAGGTGTAAAGACTGCATATCAAAAGATAAAAAGATTAGATATCACCTTCTGAAAGAATATGAACATACAAGACCAGAAGTTTGTGATTCTTGTGGTAAAAAACATAGAAAAACTTTGGTATTAGATCATGATCATGAAACAGGAGAATTTAATGGATGGTTATGTGATGATTGTAATGTTGGAATTGGTAGGTTAGGGGATACTCTTGATGGACTTATGAAAGCTGTCAAGTATAAAGAAATGATAAAGAGAAGAAAAACTCATGATTTGAGGTTTGTTATAAATACAGTAGAGGGTTGTATCAAGCAACCCCCCACCTAAACAATAACGAACTTATAAGGAGTCCGCTTATGTCTACTGATACTTATAACATCCAAAATAATGTAATGTCCGTCAATGAATGGATAACTGAACTTGATGGTAAGTTCAATGCTGAAGAATATAATACACTACCAGAACATATTGAATACTGTTCTATACAATCACCTATGGCTGGATTACACCATACACTAGAAACCAGAAAAAAACTTAGTGAAGCTGCAACAGGTAGGAAACTTTCAGAAGAAGCTAAAAAGAAAATAGGTAATATTCATCGCGGTAAGATTACATCACAAGAAACCAGAAAAAAGATTAGTGAAAATAATAAACGTGCAATGGCTGGAAAAAAACACTCACCAGAAACTATAAAGAAAATGAGTGAA
>Ga0233429_1005582_pt1 | contig 10376 bp, 11 predicted proteins | sample SI_118_April2016_3_FD_179879 | JGI IMG/M metagenome (GOLD analysis project Ga0233429, IMG submission 179879) | Seawater microbial communities from Saanich Inlet, British Columbia, Canada - SI_118_April2016_135_MG | ecosystem: Environmental > Aquatic > Marine > Inlet | place: Canada: British... | reverse complement strand
TGAGGGTTAACGGTTTCATCAGTTGTATATTCACAATTGTCAAGATAAGTTCTGACAGGTTTGTAAACCATGTCAACCAGTTCTTCGTCGGTTTCTTTGAAACTTACTTCTGCAGGGTTGTCTCTGATGTATCTGACCATTTCTTTTGCACAGATACGGCCTTCAGCATGGGAACCGGATGAGAATTTATGACCGGAACAACCCACACCGTCACCAGCAGTGAACAAACCTTTGACAGTTGTCATACGATTGTAGACTTTATCTCCAACACCCCATTTGTATTCAGCAGGAACCCAATCTTCGTCAGGACCTGAACACCAGATACCGCAGCAGCCTGAATGAGAACCAAGAAGGTATGGTTCGGTGGGCATTACTTCAGAGTCTTTTTTCTCAGGCTCTGTATTTGTTGCGCACCAGAGACCAGCCTGACCAACGGACATGTCAAGGAAATCTTCCCAAGCTTCAGACTCAAGATGTTTGAGCTCTTTTTTGCTCATTGTTTCGCCAAGTTTGGCAAGGGCATCAGAAGTCTTCATGATGATTGGGCCACGGCCTTCTTTGTATTCTTTCATCATGAGATGGTTTCTCAAGCAAGTCGGAGTAACAGCAGCAGTTCCATAAGGAGCATATTTTTCAAGTTCTGCTTTTGCTTCGTCAGACGCTGCATAATTTTCACCAAGACCATTAACCGTCTGAGCTTTAAAAAGAAGGAACCACGCGCCAACAGGGCCGTAACCATCTTTAAAACGGGCAGGGGTGAAACGGTTTTCCATCATGGAAAGTTCAGCACCGGCTCTAACAGCCATTGTGTAAGTGGAACCTGCATTCCATACCGGATACCATGCACGACCTTTACCCTCACCAACTGAACGGGGCTGATACACGTTAACTGCGCCACCGCAGGCTACCATCATTACTTTTGCTTTGATGATGTACACTTTGTTTTCACGAACAGAAAAACCAACTGCGCCGGCTATTTTTGTAGGATCATTTTCGTCGTTGAGAAGTTCAACAATGAAACATCTTTCAATTATGTTGTCTTCGCCAAGTGCAAGTTTACCAGCTTCAGCAACAATTCTCTTATAAGATTCACCATTGATCATGATCTGCCATTTACCAGTACGAACTGGAGTGGCGCCGCCTTTAAGAGTACCGGCTTTCATTCCTTGTTTACCATTCAGGTTTTTTCCATCATCAGTTTTTTTCCATACAGGGAGTCCCCATTCTTCGAAAAGATGTACAGAATCATCAACATGACGGCCAAGGTCAAAGATCAAGTCTTCACGAACAATACCCATAAGGTCGTTTCTAACCATACGAACGTAATCTTCAGGTTTGTTATCGCCAATATACGTATTAATAGCTGAAAGTCCCTGGGCAACTGCACCGGATCTTTCAAGGGCTGCTTTGTCACAAAGAAGAATTTTTGTGTCATCACTGGCCCATTTTTTGATTTCAAATGCTGTTCCGCAGGCAGCCATTCCGCCACCAACGATCAGAACATCAACGTCTCTTTTATCAACCTCTGGGTCTCTTACAGCTTTAAGTTCTCCAATAGGTTTGTTAGGTAATGCCATTATATACCTCCAAAATTATGTATAAATATCAAAATTACATGGTTGACAGTAAAATTATGCAAGCTCTGATGGAGCTACAAGTACATAACCATCTGCTTCCTGAGTAGAAAGAAGCCCACTGTCAAGGTCTTTACCTTTAAGGTCAGCATAAGCATTTGCTTCACCTTCAGGAGTAGTTCTGATCGGGAACTTAAAGCGTTTTATAACGCCGTTTCTAAACTTACATGTCCACATCACATCCTCTGTACCCATCATAGGAACAGTAGAACCTCCCATGGGTACAAAGTCAGAGTAACCTCGGACTTCAATGGCCTGGGAAGGACAAATTTTTACACATGAAAAACATTCCCAGCACTGATCTGGTTCCTGGTTGTATGCTTTCATTTCATTAGGTTCAAGAACCATCAGGTCATTGGGACAAATATACATACATGCTGTTTTGTCCCCACCTTTGCAGCCGTCACATTTTTCTGCAATTACAAAAGATGGCATTTAAAATACCTCCACTAGTTTAAGTTAATCAAATTGCACAATACCGTTGTGCTACTATTTTTTATCACATCAAAACAGACTGTAACCTTTACTGTTCAGCCTGGTAAGTCTTAAATCAGCTCGAAGATCAAAAAACAAATAACAAATAACCGTCCAAGCTCAATACAAATTGTTATCGAAATAGCACCCTCTATCTATTTTTGTCAAGAATTTTTCAAAAAAGATTAGCCTTGTTTTTCAATTGTTTCCCCTATTTTGAAAAAAAACAATATATATGAAATATCAATAGGATAAGATACAATATATAGATAGTATGATAGGGCAAAAAGAGACTGGAAATCTAAAAAAATTATTGATACTCTAGGCCAGCCCAAAATTAGGTTCAAAAATAACAAAGGAAAACAAATGATAGAAGATATGATACCGGTTACTCTCCAGAATTTTATGAATTTTAATTGTAATTGTGACAATGAATGTTTTAATGAATGCTGCAGTGACCTGAATCAGGCTTTGACACCCTATGATGTATTGAGATTGAAAAGCAGTCTTGGGATATCTTCTCAAGACTTTTTAAAGACGTATACCTCTTTGCATTACGGGCCTGAATCCGGATTGCCTGTAATAGAATTTAAGCCCAACCCTGACAAAGGGTATGAATGTCCCTTTGTTAAACCTCAAGGTTGCTCAGTATATGAGGACAGACCTGGCTCCTGCAGGATGTATCCTCTGGCAAGGGCCATTACAAAATCAAGGGAAACAGGTGAAATTACCCAATACTTTGCCTTAATTGAAGAACCCCATTGCAAAGGATTTGGTAAGCAAACCGGTCTTACAGTGGAGCAATGGCTGAAAGGCCAGGATGTGGATATGCATAATAAAGAAAATGACAAACTCATGGAATTAATCAGTCTTAAAAACAGGATTCTGCCCGGCAAGCTTGAAGGGGCACAGTCTGATATATTTTATCTGGCCTTATATGACCTTGATGAGTTTTGTGCACAGATTTTTGAAAAAGATCTTTTAAAGGAATTCACTATCCCCGATGACCTATTAAGAAATATCAAAACAGATGATGTGGCATTGTTGAGCTTTGGCATTAACTGGGTAAAATACAAACTTTTCGGGGTAGAGTTGTTATTGGGAGAATAAAATTTATGCAGGTTAAAGGAAAAGTTGCCCTGGTGCTGGGTGCTGTTAAAGGGATCGGGAAAGGAATTGGCATTGCCCTTGCCAATGAAGGTGCAAAACTTGTCTTAACCCGGCATGACTGGGAAGATGCATTTGAGACAATGGAAACAGATTTTCTGGCATCTGAAGCCGAACATATGATAATCACAGCTGATTTGTGCAGTATTAAAGATATTGAAAAGCTTGCCTTGTCTATTAAAGAAAAATATGGTCGTCTGGATATCCTGATTAATAATATTGAGCGTGGCGGATGGCCGACGGTTCATGGAAAATATATTGAAGATCAATGGGACCTTGAAATTGAAACCACGCTTAAGGCTAAACAATGGGTGTTTTCTTCTGTGTTTTCCCTTTTAAAAAAAACAAGTGAGGCTGTTGTCATCAATATATCTTCCATTGCAGGACTTGTAGGGAGATCAGGTCCTGCTGCACTGGTTTTTAATGATGGGTATGCAGCTGCCAATAGAGGTGTTTCAAGCCTGACTGAAACCTGGGCCCGTCTGGGAGCTCCCCATATCAGGGTTAATGAAATTATGCTGGGGATGTTTGATTCCCGGCATGCAAAAGAAACACGTGGATGGCGTCAGGTCCTCACTGAAAATGAAAAGCAGTCTTTGATTGATCACACCCTGTTGAAAAGGACAGGGACAATAGAAGATGTGGTTAAGGCCTGCCTGTTTCTGATCAAAGATGCGCCATACATGACCGGAAGTGTTTTGAGGCTTGACGGTGGTTATATCCTTGCCGGGGAAAAAATTCCACCCATGCCCAAAGGGATTGTTTAAATTTAGTATAATAAATGATAGTCACCGCAATCAGGTATGGATTTGTTCTGACTTTTAGTCATCTTATTGTCCGGACCAAAGGGATGTTTTCATGATAATAAAATCAGAAAAAAAAATAATTGCCAAAGTATTTTCACAACTTTTAAAAATAAAATTCAAAAAGAAGATCAAATCGTTTAACAAGGAAAAATTCCAGGAAATATCTGCCACCAAAATTGTAAACAAAATTAAACAGCCTGATTGTATCCTTATTGATGTTAGATGCCCTAATGCTTTTAATGGCTGGATATTGGGGAAAGATAGTGTTGGAGGGCATATTTGCGGTGCTGTTAATTTCCCTTTGGCATGGATTGATTTTAAAGGAACCCAATTAAAAAAGACATTGAAAAGGAAGGGGATCACTCCGGGAAAACAATTAATTGTCTATGGTGAAAATGAACAAGAGATATTGAAATTTGCCAATTATTTGTGTTTGATGCAAAAGATTCCACTTAATGATGTTTTTATTTATCCTTTTGCATACAGTACTTTGAGCCGGTCCGGCCTATTTCTAATTGAGCGTTTGAAAAATTATGAAAATCTGGTCCATCCAGTCTGGATAAATGATTTGATTCACAACAAAAATCCAGAAACGTATCAAGGAAATAAGTATCGAATTTTAGATGTTTCAAAATTGAGAAAGTATAAAAAAGGTCACATTCCCGGTGCAACACATTTGGATATTGAAAAACTTGAAACTAAACCTTTATGGAATATTGTTCCAAAAGATGAATTAAATCGACTTTTTTTAACACAAGGAATTACAAAGGATACACTTGTCATTATTTATGGAGAAAATTCAATGGCAGCAACTCGCGTTGCCTTGATATTAATGTATGCAGGAGTTGAAGATGTAAGAATTTTAAATGGCGGGTTTACGGCCTGGGAACAGTGTGGATTCAGAACACAGAAAACGATCCTAAAACCCCGGCCCGTGTCTGATTTTGGTACACTGATTCCAGTTAATCCAAATTACGTAATCAATACGGAAAAAACAAAAAAAATTCTAACCCATATAAACGGTAAACTGGTTAGTATTCGAAGTTTAAAAGAACAGACCGGTAAAACAAGCGGCTATCGCTATATTAAACCCAAAGGTCGGATCAAAGGGGATGTTTGGGGATATGGGGGATCAAATCCTTATAGTATGCAGGATTTCAGGAATCCTGATCAAACCATGCGTGCATTTGGTGAAATAAAAAAAATGTGGCAAACTCAAAGAATAACTTCTGATAATCTTATTGCCTTTTATTGCGGTACGGGCTGGCGGGCCAGCGAAGCTTTTTTTTATGCATATCTCATGGGATTCAAACATATATCAGTATATGATGGTGGGTGGTTTGAATGGAGCCGGGATAAAAAAAATCCCATAGAATCCGGTGAAATTAATTAAGTTATCTGTATTCAAACATGATTTTAACGATACATTGGGCAAGTTTTTTTGGATCATGGTGTGCCGTCTTAGCGGTTGTATCTAACATATCAGCCAGATGCAGATTGCGATGATTCCAGAAAGGATCTGACATATCAATAGATACAAAATCTGAATTTTGTTTGGCATAGCTATCAAGAATTTTTTTGGTGGGTTTTGTAATGTTGCCAATAAATCCATCAATTTTGAGTTCAAGACAATCTTCTATTTTGATAGCAAAATCTTTTCCTGAAAAATTATGGGTCTCCCCAAATTTGGTCATAATATTAATGGTGAAATAAATCTTTGCAGATGTATTTTGAAGGGCTTGTCTTACTCCTGGAACAATCAGGTTGGGAATAATGCTAGTATAAAGGTCGCCGGGTCCGATGAAAATATAGTCAGCCTTTTCAATGGCATCTAAAACCGGAGGGTGTACAGAAATTGTGCCATGGTGATGGGGAACCAAAAAAATATCTTTGATCTGTTCGCGGCTTTTTCCGCGGGGCAGATCAATGGCTTGTTCACCAAAGATTCTTTTGCCGTCGGAAAGCTCGGCAACCAGGGTTGCCCGGTCTATGGTAACCGGAAGGATGGTGCCGTCCACTTCAAGTATTTCAGCAAGGGCAGCAACACTTGCAGGGAAATCTCCCGTATATCTTGAGAGCATTGTTAAAAGCATATTACCGGCGCTATGGCCTGCCAGACGGGGATCACCTTTAAAGCGTTTTAACATAATGCAGCGATCGGCAGCCTGGTATGGGGACAAAGCCAGGAGACATTTTATAATATCCCCTGGTGGCAGGATTCCAAGTTCATCCCTTAATCTGCCCGTGCTGCCGCCTGAATCCACCATTGATACTATGGCTGTTGCGCGTATATTTTCTAAATCCCTTAATCCGGATAATAATATGAACTGACCACTTCCACCGCCAATGGTGACAATATTTTTTTCTTTTATGTCCATGGAACTCCTTTTTTGTCGAAATTACACAAAATTGGTCTTTGGGATAAAACCATCAACACCTGTGTTAAAGGGTATGCCCCAAACAAACGATTGATATGATTATTGTGAAATCAGCATTTGCGCAATGGTTTCTTTTGTTTTCCTGGTTTTATTGAAGTCCTGTCGAAATTTTATCTCTATTTGGGTCATTTGTTGATAAAATGGTGTTCTGTCAAATTTTATGTATGGTTTGTCATCAAATAATCCTGCATCACAACCCGGGCCTTTAAGTACCTGGGTCCCGGGTTTGCACAGTTCATGGGGCAGCCCATGGAGTCTGCAAATCATAGGCCGGTACGGGTAAAGAAGGCATTGGCCATTTTTATTTACAGGACATATGATTTTTTTTAAGGTGTTTATTTTTAAATTTTTAGAAAAAGTCTTTTTAATATAGATATCAGCCAGATATAGTATGGTTTTTTTTTGATCCTTATCAAGCATATTAAAACCATGTATTAAATACGCTTTTTCAATATAAGTATGGTGAAAAAATAAAGAGTTGCAGCAATTGTCTTCACATCCGTTGCAAAGGAAATGATAGTCTGCGGCAATCTTATTCCAGGTTTGATCCATTGCCGTGTAAAGGGTTTTAAGCGCTTTAAAGGGGTTGTCTTTCTTATCTATCATATCTTTTCTATCATGGAAGAGAATCATACCTGGGGTTTGGGAAGGAAAATTTTTGAATATAGGGCTAAAGCATACCGGTCCGTCATGCTGGCAATCAGATCACAAACAGAGCGTTGAAGAGCATTTTTTGAAGAGTTCCATGGAGCCATTTCCATTTTTTCCAATTCCACCTGTAGGCTGTCAGGCTCTTCTATAAAGTAATTATAAAGATGGATGATAACCTTTTTGGCCTTTATAAATTCATTATGAACTGCAGGTGAACGATATACTTTATCAAATAAAAATTTTCTTAATATGATCATGGCATTGAAAGTATCTTTTCCCATATCAAGGATGAATTTGTCATTATGGGGCCCACTGTTATACACCAATTGTTCAATCATGATGCTGGCTCTCTGGGCATGTGTTTTTCCAAGTTTTTTATTACAAATATCCGGAACGTCTGATGGCATTATAACCTTGCCTCTTAAAGCATCATCAAGATCATGGTTCAGATAGGCGATGATATCCGCAACCCGAACAAGTCTCCCTTCGATAGTGATAGCCGTCTCACCAAGGGTTGCCGGGAAAATATTGCCAAATCCTTTAGAGTGTTTGAGAATACCATCCCTGACTTCCCGGGTCAGGTTGAGGCCTTTCCCTCTGTTTTCAAGGGAATCCACCACTCTCAAACTTTGATCAGCATGGGAAAAATGGGGAGAATGTATTTCCACCAGAGCTATTTCACCGCCATGGCCAAATGGTGTATGGCCCAAATCGTGGCCCAGTGCGATGGCTTCGGCAAGATCTTCATTCAGATACATGGCCCTGGCAATATTTCTTGAAATTTCGGCTACCTCAAGAGTGTGGGTAAGCCGGGTACGATAGTGATCACCTAAAGGGGAGAGAAAAACCTGGGTTTTGTGTTTCAACCGTCTAAAGGCATTTGAATAAACGATCCTGTCCCTGTCAAGCTGGAAAGGCGTTCTGATATTACAGGATGTTTCTTCATTGTGCCGCCTTCTGGCAGTGGAACTTAAGGTGCCATATGCTGACAAAAAATTTTTTTCTCTGATCTGAAATTGTTTCTTGATAGAAAGATTTTCATCGGAACATTTTTTTTTGGGATTGCTTTTCTTTTGTGTTTCCATAAATAATTATTGAATAATTATTAAAATTTAATACACTACACCTGTTTTAAAAAAAACTAAGTTGATCCTTAACTTAAGATTCTATGTGGTCATATGGGACAGGGTTTGTAAAGAGTTATTTCATTTGGGAGAGATGATTTAAATTGGATTATGAATATTACATGGGCTTTGCATTGGAACAGGCCCGAAAAGCATTTGATCTGGGAGAATTTCCTGTTGGCTGTGTTATCGTGCAGGGAAAAAAAGTGATTGCAAGCGGTGCAAGGCAGGGGACTAGTCAAGAAAAAGCTTTTTTCAATGAAATTGATCATGCCGAGATAAGGGCATTAAAGCAGCTTGAAAAAAATACCATTAAATTTGACCCGGAAAAATCAATCCTCTTTTGTACTATGGAACCTTGTCTGATGTGTTTTGGCGCTATAATTTTGTCTAAGATAAAAAAAATAGTATATGCTTTTGAAGACCCCATGGGGGGAGGAACAAAATGTGATTTAAAAAAGTTACCCCCCTTATATAAACGATGCTCAATAGAGATTGTTTCTGGGGTGTCACGTCAAAAAAGTCTTGACCTTTTTTATGATTTTTTTCATAAAGAGGGTAACTTGTATTGGAAAAACAGTTATTTGGAAGAATATACTTTTAGTCAGAAAAAAGAGATAAATTCAGGATAAATAATGCTTGCATTTTTTTATGCAAGCCATTATAATCGCAGGGTTATACTTGTTCTATCAGAGATAAATACAGAATCATCTATTTGCAGGAGGTGTAGGATATCTAAGCGGGGAAGACAGGATCAGACAAGTGTGAATAAGGGAATCAGGGCCAGCCAGGTTAGGGTTGTGGGCTCTGACGGTTCGCAGATAGGCATTATGCCAATTGAAGAGGCATTAAAAATTGCAGGGGATGAAACTCTCGATTTGGTCGAGGTTTCACCGGACGCAAACCCACCTGTCTGCAAAATAATGGATTTTGGGAAATTTAAATACGAACTGACCAAAAAAAAACAAGAGGCTAAACGAAAACAGAAAACGACTCAGATTAAAGAAATAAAGGTCAGACCAAAGACAGATGACCATGATCTTGAAACAAAGGTCAGACATATTGAGAAGTTTTTAAGTAAAAATGATAAAGTTAAGGTCACGCTGTTTTTCAGAGGAAGGGAAGTTATACTCAGAGAACAGGCAAATAAAGTTTTGGAAAAGATTGTTACAATGACTGAGCCATTTGCACAGGTTGAGCAGTATCCCAAATATGAGGGCCGTGTTATCACCATGCTTTTGGGGCCTAAATAATATAATTTAATAAAAATAGCAAAACTGCGTTAAAATACATTATAAATGTATGGTGGTATATTGTTTGTTTAGACTGTGTACCACCATATTTTTTAGAAATTGCAATATTAAGAGAGGATAAAATGCCTAAGATTAAAACAAGCAGAGCGGCTGCCAAACGGTTTAAAAAAACAGGATCAGGAAAATATAAATTCCGGAAATCTCACGCAAGCCATATACTAACCAAGAAAAGTACTAAAAGAAAAAGATCTTTAAGGTTAGATAATATGGTCAGTAAGGATAATATGAAAGAGGTTAGGCGGTTGTTACCCAACGGGTAGATAATACCCACGCCAAAATTGATTAGCACTTTTATTCAAAAGAATAGCGAGTTTAGGAGTTTGACAAAATGAGAGTCACAAGAGGATTTAAAGCAAGAAGGCGAAGAAACAAGGTACTGAAGCTTGCAAAAGGGTTTAGAGGCGGAAGAAGCAAATTATACCGCACGGCGGCAGATGCTGTTGATAAAGCGTTGATGTATGCATACAGGGACAGAAGAGTACGCAAAAGAGATTTTAGAAAACTTTGGATTGTTAGAATCAATGCCGCGGCAAGGATGAATGACCTGTCATACAGTAAATTTATCAATGGTCTTAAATTGGCCGGTAGTGAATTGGATCGTAAGGTGTTGGCCGATCTGGCAATATGTGATCCAGCAGCTTTTTCCCAATTGGCATCAGTTGCCAGTGCAAAAGCTTAACCAGATTAAAAGTTTAACTGGCTTAAACGATTTGCGAGGGTATTTTGCAAAATAGTATTATTGAGATCGAAAAACAAGCCCTTAAAAGTA
>Ga0233429_1005571_pt1 | contig 10389 bp, 12 predicted proteins | sample SI_118_April2016_3_FD_179879 | JGI IMG/M metagenome (GOLD analysis project Ga0233429, IMG submission 179879) | Seawater microbial communities from Saanich Inlet, British Columbia, Canada - SI_118_April2016_135_MG | ecosystem: Environmental > Aquatic > Marine > Inlet | place: Canada: British... | reverse complement strand
ACATCAGAAATAGCAGTATTTTCAACTATAATATTACTGCTAGTAATTTTATTTAATCGAATATTTTCCTTTAAGCGCTTATAATTATTTTTATCAGCTTCAAAACAATAATAATTAATTTTGGGCGTTTCAATTAATGCAGGAATCAATAAAAATCCAATATGGGCACCAATATCAATACAAATATCGAGTTCATTAATCACAAATTCCGGGTAATGTTCTTTAAATTCTGAAAAATATTCATGATATATAGATAAAGGGTTGAAATAATTATTTAAACTTTCAGAAGGGATCATCATTTTCATACCATTTTTATATCTTATAACTAAATTCAAATTAACTTTTTTATTAAATATTAATAATAGCCTATTAATTATTCGAAGACAATTATATTTAAATGCTACATAGATCCAATTATCTATTGATTTATAAATTTTATATTTCATTAATATTATTTATGGGTATTTTTTGATTTTATTTTTGCAGGGTTTCCACAAATAAAAACACCCTCTGGGCAATCTTTAGTTACAATTGACCCGGCACCTATTATCACATTATCTCCTATTTTAACTGGCCCAATAATAATTGCTCCCGAAGCTACCCAGCATCCTGATCCAATAATGATATCCCTACCTTTATCTGGGACTTCGCTACCAGCTCCAGAAAGTTTTTTCCTTCTTCCATCATGAAATTCATGCTTACCTGTTAACAGCATACAATTATGCCCAAATATTGTATCATCACCAATAATTATTTTCCCAGAAGCTGTATTAAAAATTGTATTATTTGCCACTACATGCCTACCCATGATCAATCTGCTATTTTTACCATGTATATATTTTGTTTTATACAAATATTTATTAAACAATTGGAATAATGGGATTAATATCGATTTAAACATTGATTTTTTATTTTATTTAGTAATAATAGTTAATTATAATATTTTTTACAGACAAATGCAATTAACTTGATTTTATTTTTGCGACTATTCTAGGGATACTCGATAGATTCATATTCATTATAATTTTTGTATTAATATAATAACTAATAATAAAATATATTATCAAGCATATCAGCAAGCCAGATTCTGATAAATCATAAATTACATTTATAATATAAGGTATAATAATAAAAATGCTGGAAGTAATAATTGCTATTGCTATATTCTTATATATTATCCATTTTTTCACATTTAATTGTTTACATATCAAACCGAACATAAGTGGTGTTGGAAATATTAATGTTAAATATCCGAAGACAATAGCTAGCAAACCATAAGTATCAATTAGTATTATAATTATAAATAATTTTAACAAATTCGACACAGAATTATAGATCATCAATTGATACAATAATTTATTTAGTCCAATTAAATATTTAGAACCATGATTTGATAAAGGTACAATAATATTCCAAAGAAGAAGCATCTGTATATATTTTGCCAGGAATGTATAATCACTTGAAATCCATAGACTTAGAATATCTTTAGTAAAAAATAATAATAATACTATTAATGGGTACAGTAATATAATTTTAACATTGAGAGAAATAGTGAATAATTTTGATAGAGAATTAAATTTTTCTTTGATAGAAATCTCTGCGGTGGCAGGTATGATTACCACATCCACCCAACTAAAAATATTTTTCAATACATTTGGAATTTTAAAAATTATCTCATAATATGAGATAAATAATGGTGAGAGGTATATTCCAATAAATAATTTTTCAAGACTTCTGGTGATAGCACCAACAATACCCATTAAAGTAAGATACTTGCCCATTTGAAACATTTTTTTTAACCAGCCAAAGGAAAATTGAGATATTAAAAATATATTCCTTTTATAATGAAGTTGAACAAAGATGAAAAAAAGAAAGTGTTGTACAACTTGAAGAAATAAAAATAAAGTAAATATTTTTTCGAAACTAACATGCTGGTATGACAAATACATAGCCGTAATCATATATCCTACCCAGAAAAGAGTTTCTAATGATTTAAATATTTTGTACTTTTGAAGTCCTTCTAAAACATTACCAAAAACAGAAAACGGTAATATAAATATTATTGTTAAAAAAACTAATCTAAATCCTTCTTTAAATTGTAACAGTTGTGCATCCGGCACATTTAGATTATTAACAATATTGTCACTAAAATATAATCCTATCATAGACACGATTATTCCAATTGATAGTAATGTTAAAAATGTAGTATTAATTATTTTATAAATGTCATCATAATTATCCGAAACGGTTAATTCGGCAACATATTTTATAATTGGAGGTCCAAGACCAAAGCTGACCATAGATAAAAAGCCAAAAATAGTAAAAATCTGCAGATAGGCTAATAAACCAAACTCTAGTACGCCAATATTTTTAATCATTATTGGTATAAAAAAGAAACTGACTGAAACAGTAAACACTTTCGTAATTCCGGCAATCATTGTGTTCTTTATTATTTTTTTCTTAATGGACATTAAGATGTAATTCAGCTAAATCTTGTAAAACATAATCAGCACTATTTATGTTATAATATTTGTAAACATGCTCAATATCATTATCACAACTATCTTCTTTACTACTCAAAAACAAATTTATTGTTTTTGAAAATATTTTTTGCAAATCTTTTTGATCGTTAATGAAAAATGATAGATTATTATATACGTCTTTCAATAAGGACCATTTTGTTACCACCTTTTCATGCAGAGCGTTGTTGATAATAATTGTAGGGATTCCCATCAATATTGGAATAAAAAGAATGGTTGAATGAAGCGAAATGGCAATATCCGTTTTTAAGCATAATTTGTAAATGGGTTCACTGGATATTTCAATATTTTGATAATTTAGGCTTTTGAAATCATTTTGTAATTCTTCTATAGAGTTCTTGGGGTGGGGTTTAATTATTATATTTGCGTCAATATTTTCATCTTTAATAATATTAATTAATTTTTCCAATGGTGAAAAAACATCCTTTTTATCAACAATATAATAATCATAATATTTATACATTGGATTTGTTCTGTCCACATATCGTCTAATAATATATAAAATATTTAATCGATCTTTATTTTCTCCTTTCTTCTGTTTTAAATACGATAACCAATCTTTATCCATTCCAGGATAGCCTACTAATTTAAATTGATCTTTGGGGGTGTTATTGTTTTTCCAGGGTTCACCATACTTAAATGGCATCCAATGTCTGCAATACGATGGAAGTGCTATTTTATTTGGGAGAAATTGACAATATCCACTTTCCGGTGTACGATAATGTGCTCCGTGGGGTATTAATACCACAGGAATTTTTAAATTATCAACTGTATTAAAAAAATCTTTCGATGCTAAAAAGTTTTTCCTTCCTCTATTATCAAAAAGGATAGTTGATATATTAAGTTTTTCTGTAACTCTTTTGAACGAAAAAGACAGAAATAAAATAAATTTTGCAAATTCATTTAGAATTTTAATTTTAATCGTATTAACAATTATTTTGAGATTGTAATTTTGAGTTAAATATTTAAATAGTAAGAATGGCCAAAATATTGATTTATTTTTATAATAATTAAGTGGCTCTGATATGAATATTTTATCTGTACTTGAATAATTATACAATTCTCTAATGCTCTTTTTTAGAAAAACAGGTAATAATAAAAAATCCGTTAAATCGTAAAAGACAACACCTGCATCTGTTGCCACTTGTTCATAAAATTTAGAATGTTTCAAAACAGCATTTTTATTCAAATAAAAGAAGATAACAGAAAATTTAAATTTTGGTTTTTCCAGCTGACTATTCTTCCAAAATATTGGAAGTGTAAAATCAAGGGAACTACTATTTTCAGGAATTATATGAACGATATGTTTCAATTGTAAAATATAGTCACAGGCGCGCCATCACTATTTTCAAATCTTAAAGGGGAGACAATAACAGTATTTACTTTTGTTCCAGGGTTAAGATTTAATAAGTCCATGTCTTCAATGATTAATATTTTTTCTTCTTTTAAGAATTCAATATGGGATTTTTTACCCGTACCTCCATTGAGAGGGGAAGAAAGCGAGATAAGATCAAATCCAATAGCTCTTAATTTTGGCATTTTTGATTTAAAATACTTTGCAAGCTTTTCTGAAAAACCAGGATACTTATTATAATAATTTTCATTGAATCGTTCTTCACAAAACCCGGTTTTGATAATTAATAAATCCGTTTTTTGTTTAAAGTCGTAATTATTAAAATGCTGTTCTTCAATTATGGAAGTTCCATTTATCATATTTTCAAGAAAAATTACATCAATTGAATTAAAAACAAATTCATTCGCCTGAAATTTATCACCTTTCTTTCCACTTTCATCAAAATGATAAGGGAAATCAATATGTGTGCCCAAATGAGATGGTAATTCCAAACTTGTTTGATTACAAGAATCACCATTTACAATTTTTCTCTCTTCAACTATATTAATTCTTTTCCCATTTTTATAGGCTGTCAAATTTTCAGATAATGTATAGGATAAAAATTTCCACATATTTAGTTACTGCTAATTACCAGACAGTTCTGCCACCGTCCATTGGTATAATAGCACCATTCATATATTTTGAGGAATCACTTAATAAAAAAATTAAGACCCCCTGGTATTCATCGGGGGAAGCCATGCGATTCATTGGAATACGTTTTTTTACTTTTTCTAAAAAATCTTCAGGTAATCCAATATCTACACCGCCAGGGCACAGTGCGTTACATCGTACACGCTCTGGCCAGTAGGTGGCAATATAACGAGTTAAACCTATCAATCCGGTTTTAATAACAGAATATGTAACCGGTTTAACCGGTTGTTCATTAACAGAAGAATTGGGATTTTTATAAAGTCTTTGATCGGGAGCAATAAGACCCAAGTCTGATGAAATATTAATAATAACACCGCCATTGGGATTTTTAGATAAGGCTTCACCATAGTGCTTCGCACAAAGGAAAGCTCCGGTAAGACCAACTTCCAAATCAGAATGCCATAATTCCAACGGAAAATTTTCCAGACGTGAAAAGTTTTTGGTATCACTATTTTCAATTTTAGGATTATTCGCTGCATTATTCACCAAAGCGTCAATCTTTCCGTAACGCCCAACGACATCTTTACAATTTTGTTCTACTTCTTTCTCACTGGTTATATCTACCACATAACTAACGGCATCTACGCCATACTTGGCATTTAATTCGATTGCCTGATCTTCCAATAATACCTTATCCAAATCTAGAAGTACAGGTGATCCGCCAAACGAAGCCACTGCATCGGCATGCTGACATCCAAGTAACCCAGCAGCGCCAGTAATGACAACAACTTTTCCATTAAGTGAAAATAGGTCTTTCTTCATAAACTGACTGTTTGTCCTCCATCCACTCGAAGTACTGAACCAGTAATAAACGATGCTCTTGGAGAACATAAGAATACAGCTGTATCAGCTATTTCTTCTGGTTTGCCAAAGCGCTGTATCGGAACAGTATTTTTTATCAATTCACTGATTTTTTTTTCGTCATTCTTCATTTTCTTGTCCCAGCTTCCTTCGGGAAAGTAAATATTCCCAGGTGCAATAACATTTACCCTAACATGAGGAGCAACTTTTCGAGAAAGGTTTTTTGCAAATGCATTTAGGGCCGATTTCGCTGTAGAATAATCTATCGGCGCTCCAATTGCTTCAACCCCAGTAATAGACGAAATAAACAGCAGACATCCCTTTGTTGCTTTAAGCATAGGTAAAAAGGCTCGGGAGGTATTTAATGCAGTATCAAAATTACTGCGCCAAACGGTGGACCATTGATCTGCGCTGGGAATTGCATCAGGCACGCTCCTGCCATCTCCTACATTCGCAATAACACCGTCTAATCTTTTCCATTTCTCCTCGATTGATACCTGAAGATTTTGCAACTCTTTTTCATCAGCACAATCGACAGACCAACCTTCAACACAATCTTCACCAAATCGATTTTTAAATTCGTTTACTGCCTGGTTCAGACTTTCTTCCCCACGAGCCACTAATGCGACTTTTGCTCCTTCAAATAATAATCGTTCAACGATTGCTTTTCCTATTCCTCTGCTGGAACCGGTAACAAGGAATATTTTATCTTTTATTTCAAGGTTCATAATCCTTTTATGCTCCAACCTCCGTCAACATATATATCAGTACCGGTAATATAGCTTGAAGCATCAGATGCTAAAAAAATAGCAGCGCCAACCAAATCTATTGGCTCACCCCATCGCTTGATTAGCATGCGATCTTCTCTTTGAATCCGTAGCTCCTCATTTATAAAACTTTCTTCAGTCATTTGTGTGTGTATATAACCGGGGACAATATTATTTACACGAATACTACTTTTTGCCAAATCGTATGCAAGAGATCTTGTTAATGCAGCAAGCCCTCCCTTAGAAGCTTGATAACCTGGGTTATCCGGGAAAGCCAGTTTTGCCCCGATACTGGTTATATTTATAATGGAGTCTCCTTTATTCATGAATGAGCTAGCAATGTTACTGCAGTTGAATGCGGCAATGAGATTAGTTTCCAATATTTCAACGAATTTATCAGACTCATCTTTTTTAGATGCTGGTGGTAAAGAAATACCTGCTGCGTTAATAAGTATATTGATTTTTTTGTTTTTGTTAAATACTGTATTACAAAAATCCTTATATTGATTTTTATCACGAATGTCTATTGAATTATAATCGAAGTCATTAGTGGCTATATTTTCAGTTCGCCCAATACCAATAACAACAGCACCTGCTTTTTTAAAACTCGATGCTATTTTATGTCCAATACCTCTAGAGGCTCCAGTAACAATTATAACTTTATCTTTAACAGAAAATAATTCTTCAAGATAATTCATTTAAATCAATCCGTAGCCTGTCATAATGACTTCACATAATTTTAAGTCTTGTCTATTATCTATTTGGAACATTTTAAACTTATCCATTACCGATACAGATATTTTACCACCAAGTCGATTGTTATAAGTCCTTAAAACTTCAGGTTTAAATAGATAAAAAGATCCGTTTTCCAAGTAATTTTTATCTATAACTTGCCTTCTTTTACGATTTTTATAGTCATAATTCAAAGATTGGATTTTATTTTCTTTGTCTTTTCCCCAAATAAAAAAATCTTCTATTTCTACCACTGATAAAATAGAGTCAAATTTACCTGATCTGGCTATTTTTAAAGCGGATAAAATATCGTTCGAACTACGTATCGGTGAAGTCACTTGAGGTGTAAGAACCCAATCTACCGTTCCATTTTCAGTCTCTATGGTTTCTAAAGCATGAAGCCAAGCTGACTCTGATGATGCTTTATCATCAGAAAACTCTTTCGGCCTCTTAATTCTATTGGCTCCAAATTGTTCTCCAATGTTTAATATTTCGTCACTATCAGAACTTACATAAACCATTTCTATTCCCGCATTTAAGCAATGTTCAATTGTCCATGCCAAAAGGGGTTTGCCACAAAAATCAATAATGTTTTTATTTGGTATTCCTTTTGATCCACCACGCGCCAGAATAATCGCAGCAGTTTTCAACAAATAATTCCTGTGTTATACTTTAGCCAATCAAGTTGCTCTTCAAAAACCTTTTTACCTTCATCATCGCGATATGCCTGCATGATGAAAGGTCCTTTATAGTTGTAATTCTCCAACAACTTGAAGAAACCGGGAATGTCCGCATTACCTGACCCTAACTTAACGGAACCACCATTTAAAGTTCGATCTTTTATGTGAATATCACTTATGCGATCTCCGTAAACGTTTAATTCATCATAAAAATCAAATCCAAGAGAAGCACTGTTACCTATGTCATAGTTTACGGTTAGACATTCATATGGAAGCTGTGAAAGGAGGTCATCAAATTGCTTTGGATTCAAATCGGTCTCCAAAGAGAGATTGACTTCACATTTTTCCGCTTCTGGAATAATTGAATGAATTATTTCTTTAAACCTATCTCGTATGCGGTTAGTCTTAATACTAGATTGATCAACACAAGGAATAACAACATCCATTATACCCAACTCTGATGCAGCATTTAACAGATCAACTAAAACTCCTGTGCTTTTTAAAGCAGTTTTTTCATCATCTGAATGCAGTGGTTTTTCCATGAAATAATCTGCGCAAATCGAGAGCACCCCAACTCCTGTTTTATCAGATAGGAATTTAATTTTCCTCCGCCCGTCTGCCGTCATTAATGGATTTTTTTGAAAGTCATTATAATCCAGAATAAATTCAACACAATCTAAACCCAATTCGGCCGCAATCGAAAATTCTTCGTGCCAATATCCTACAGGATGTGCTTGGTACCTCTCATTATATTTTGGCAATAACCGCCCCTGCATAATTCCTAAAGGGTTCATTGTTTTTAACTCCTAATTAAGGTGATTATGTCTGTATTAACAATGGTAATTACAATAAAATATTCCTTGAAAATCTATTCAATTAATTTTGACTCCGAAGCCCGCTAGCTTCCCATGCCAAGTGCTGTCTTAAATTTTCTGCGATTGGGATTTCTCTTTCTAGATATCCTAATTTTCCATCACCCATGGCTTGCTCAATTTTTCGAACTGCTCCCACTAACATCCTAAATCCAGAGGGCTCAACTGACGCAGATTGATCTGAACCATACATAGCACGATCTAAAGTAATATGCCTTTCAAGAGATGTGACTCCAAGTGCTGTTGCTGCGTACGATACTGCCAAGCCAACTTCATGTCCACTATATCCTACATCACAGCTATACTTTTCCTGCAATGTCTTAATAGCATTTAGATTTGCATCTTCATCTTTCATTGGGTAGGTAGATATGCAATGCATCAATTCGAAGGGACAATTTGCATTTTGAAATATATCAACTGCTTTTGAAATATCTCCTTCTGTCGTCATACCCGTTGAAACAAAAGTGTGTTTCTCTTCAGATGCAACTTTTTCCAAGAGTTCATCATAAACAATCATGGTCGAAGCAATTTTATTATGTTTCAAATCAAACTGGTTTAAAAAATCCTGACTTTCCAAATCCCAAGCAGAAGCAAACCATTCAATACCTTTTTCCTTACAATATTTATCAATTTTTGCGTAATCATCTATTCCAAATTCCAGGCCCTCTTTTTGTTCTCTTTGGGTTGTACCCCATGGGCTCTCTCTGGGGGAATCCAAAAACTCATTTGTGTAAACAAGATCAATGGTACGCTTTTGAAACTTAACAGCATCTGCACCGGCGTCGATGGCTACATCTATAAGTTCCTTTGCAATTCCTATATCGCCATTGTGGTTTATACCAATTTCTCCAATTATGAATAATGACATATTAATCTCCTTTTTTTTTAGTTATTAAGTCCAATAATTCTCTGATTACTCCATCGCCACCCTTTGTTTTCATTATATAGTTTGAAATTACTTTTATACTTTCATGAGCATCAGCAGGGCAAAATGCGTATCCTGCAATTTTCATAGCTTCTATATCGTTTATATCATTGCCAATATAGGCGACTTGCTGTAACTCAATATTATTTTCTTTACAGTAATTTTTTAGGGCGAATTTTTTATTATCAATTCCCTGTAAACAAGGAATGTTAAGTTTTTTGGCTCGTGCGGATACAACCGGATTTTTTTCGGTGGAAATGATAATTTGTTTAATACCTATTTTTTTGATTTCCGATATTCCAAGGCCATCTGCTCGATTGACCTGTACCATTTCATTGTTATTTTGATCAACATAAACTTTATTGTCAGTCATAACGCCATCGAAGTCGTATACGATAAGTTTTATTTCTTCTGTTCCAATTCTCATTTTATATCTTTTTTTAAAAAAACATTTATATTATTTAAACCTACAATTACAAAAACTAAACCAAGAAATTCCGTTAACAACCTAAATGTCTTTACAGGTAAAAAGTACCAGAAATTAATCAACACAGGTATTAATAGGCATAGAGGAATTATTAGCGTTATAAATATGTGATAATAAGTAAATAACTTTATTTGATTAAAGCTTTTTGTAAAATATAAAAGAATAACAGGTGGCCAAAAGTAAGCTCCAAATGGCATTTGTAAAGGGATTCTTTTTTCTTCTTTTTTTGCAAGTATTTCTGTATCCCCGTCTTTGAGTTCCATTACTTCAACGCCCATTGTATTAATTAGGGGTTTATAAATATTAGTAGTCAATATAGTTCGTACCGGTCTTATCAAAATTACATATAAAAATAAGGACAATATAATTATGGGGATCTTATTGGTTAAAAATTTTATTGTTTTATTCAAGGTGGTTATTTTTTGCTACGCAGGGTGGTGACAGCGATCATGAGTGTTTAATTTTGAATGATGGATGAAAATTGTGATCAGTGAACGGATGAAAGGCCTTTAAATTGAGAATTGATTATTGACTATTGAAT
>Ga0233429_1005570_pt1 | contig 10390 bp, 7 predicted proteins | sample SI_118_April2016_3_FD_179879 | JGI IMG/M metagenome (GOLD analysis project Ga0233429, IMG submission 179879) | Seawater microbial communities from Saanich Inlet, British Columbia, Canada - SI_118_April2016_135_MG | ecosystem: Environmental > Aquatic > Marine > Inlet | place: Canada: British... | reverse complement strand
GTTTCTTGCTTGTTTTGTCGCTATTTTGCCCCATCGGGCTATTTATGTTGTCAAAGTACTTGCCTCTCCGACAAACTGCTAGTAGACGCATTTTTACGATGGCCCCAGCAACTTGTTCGGCAATAGCCTGCACCAGGCTAACCTGATCGGAGGAGTAGACTACAGAAGGGTCGCGGCTGGCAAGGCTGAGGCTGCCAATGGTTTGTGAACCCGCATTGAGCGGGATGCCCATCCAGGCAAAAAGGCCCTCCGCCGCAGGCGCAAAACCGCGCTTCCGACATTCACGCTCATAGTCGTCAACCACAATTGGGCGTTGGGTGCGTACAACATCGCGCGCCAGGCCAAGCCCAGGCTCGACGGGGCGGTTTTCATGTTCGAGCGAACGAATATCGTCCACGAGATAGAAGGCATATTTGTAGCTGTCGTTTTCTTCGTCGTAAAGCAAAATCCAGAAATCGCGCAGCGAGATCAGGCGGTTGGTCTGTGCATAGACGAGTTCGAGGACGTCGTCGAAGTGCTGGGTGACGTTGATACCCTCCGAAACCCGCATGAGCACATTCATATCATTGACACGCCGCTCCAAGACAGAAATTACCTGGTTACGCTCAATGGCGATGGCAGCCTGGTCGCTCAAAGAGGAGAGGTACTCCAAATCTTGCGGGCTATAGGGTTCGCCAGTTGCGCGCGAGGTGAGGGCCATAAAGCCAATCAGCCGGGTATCACGTCCCAGCAACGGGGCAAATACCTGCGCGCCCAGTAAAGCGATACGCGCTTTTTCCGATTCCAAAGCGGATGGCAATTCTGTTCCCCCCCCAATGAACAGATGGGTTTTGTTGCGTTCCAACATCCCCGGCAATGCGCTGGTTGTGGCGAAGCTTAAATCTGTGGTGCGTTGTTTGCTGGCATCGGGCAAGGCGATATAATAATCGCTGAGCGAATCGGGCGTAAAAATATGCAATTGGGCCGGTTTGATTGTCTCTTCGACATACAGGCGCAGCAAAGCGCCAATTTCATCCAGCCCCACCGCGGGGCTGAGGTCCTGTCCAAATTTTCGTAATTGCTCCTGATAGGCACCCTGTCCGCGGAAGAACACAGTATCCACGAGCTGTTGGAGATACGTTCGCAGAGGATTGAAAAATGCGGCCAGCAAGAAAACCATCAGGCCAACCAACAAGGGATTATTGGGGCTAATCGCGCCGCCCAAGACCAGGCTCAGACCGCTAACCATCAGGGCATAGCCGCTGACCGTAACGGCCGTGAGCAGGGCATACATAATAAATCGGCTGAACAGGTAATCGGTATTCAACAGACGATAGCGCAAAATGGCATAAGCTACGGCCAACGGGAACAAGATCAGCGGCAAGAGCAAATAAGCGCTAAACCGAATCTCCGGGCGATTGGCCGTCGCCAGAAACCATATCGCAATCGGCATAAAGGAAATCGAAGCGCCCCACAGGATAATGCGCCCCTGTTGCCGCATCAGCGGCGAAGTGGATGTATAACGTCGATAGGCTGCCACACCCACGAAGAATAACAACACAACCCCCAAAAAGGCATACTCCAGCCGCCAGGCCCAAATATACGCGGCAGGACGCAGCATGTTGAATAACGTAGGCAACGCCCAAAGCAGTAATCCCCCGCCAATCAGGTAGCCGAGCCACTGGAAATGGGTGGATTTGCGAAAACGGCGCGATTCCTGTGGAAATACCCAGCCCAGGTTAAAAATGGCTCCTCCGGCAATGGCGAGGCTGGCCGTCCAGAGATATGTAAACCGATTAAAAGTGTGGATGTCAAAAATTCCGGCGACAGCAATTGCAGCGGAGGCCGTAAAGAGCGCGAATACACGCCCTGAAGCGTCCTTAGCGCGCAGGCTGAATACCCACAGGCCGCTCCCCGCGTAGACCAAACCAATGAACCAGGGAATAATCATATTGGCGAATAGATCGCTTCGAGACATACGCTGAAGCACAACCGAACGCGTGGTAATTTCACCCCCCAGAGTGCGCGCCATAATCGCCACTTCATCACCTACCTGGTACTGGCTCAGCTGCTCAAATAAATCCCCGATGTGTTGCAGATCAACCCCTTCAATCGCAAGCAATTGATCACCAAATTCAAAACCGGCGTTGCGCGCATTCCAGGTATCGGGCTGCACCGGCTGAATGGTATTAACGATCAATGTGTGTTCAACAAACGCGCCAATAAATGGGTATTTCAGCCAGTTTACTGCTGAGAAAATTAATGCTCCCAGAACTACCAGGGCGATCAATTGGTAGAGCGCGATGGCTGCAGAAAGGAAGCGAGTTTTGATATTTTCTCGCTCAATGGGCGTGGTGGGCAATTCGGTAACTGCACTCATAAACTAATTGTACGAGCCGGGACGCGGGGAGTCAATGGCTGGCGAGAACCTGGCGAGATTGTTCTACATATTCCAGGCTTTGATGGCGGAAATAGGTATTATATAGGCTGGCATAATGGCCGGAAGATTTCATCAGCGCGGCGTGATTGCCCTCTTCGAGAATGCGGCCCTGCTCCAAAACCAAAATACGGTCGGCGGCCTTGACAGTAGAGAGGCGGTGTGCAATCAGGATGCTGGTACTATTCTGCAAGATCAGATTCAGCGCCTGTTGTATTTGCCACTCCGTAAAAGGATCAATGCTGGCAGTGGCCTCATCGAGGATGAAGATCGCCGGGCGGCTTATGAGCACTCGCAATAGCGAAATCAATTGGCGCTGCCCCATTGAGAGGCGCCCGCCGCGCTCGCCCACTTCCGTATCCAGGCCGTGCGGCAGGGTATCGAGCCAATCGCCGCCGCCAATCTGACGCGCGGTTTGCAAGACTTCAGCCATATCGATTTGCGGGCAGGCGTAGCAGATGTTCTCGGCGACAGTGCCCGAAAACAGGAAGGGGCTTTGCGAGACAATCCCCAATTGGCTGCGGTATTGATGTAAATTAAAACTGCGAATATCATGCCCATCGACGAGCAGTTGCCCGGCCTGAAACTCATAGAAACGCGCGATCAGCTTGGCAATCGAAGATTTGCCCGCCCCAGTATGCCCCACCAGGGCAACACTCTCGCCGGAGCTAATATGAAGGTCAAAATTCTCCAAGACAGGTTCTTGCTCAGTGTAGCTGAAACTCAGCCCGACAAAACGAATATCTCCGCTGAGGGGCGGCGCGGGCTGCTGATCGTGCTGCACGATAGCCGATTCGGCATCCATCAGCGCGAAGGCGCGTTCGGCGGCTGAAAGCCCCGACTGCACTTGCGCCCAAAACGCCGAAAGGTTAAGTATAGGAAAAAAGAAGCGATCCAGGCTCATCAGGAAAAGATACCACGTCCCGGCCGTCACCGCACCCTGCATCACCGATAGCCCGCCCACATACACCAAAACTGCGGTAGCAACGCCGCCCAATCCATTAAGCGAAGGGAAGACCAGCGAGAGAATAAAGCCGCGCTGCACATTGACGCGGAAGGAGGCTTGATTAGCAGCGTCGAATTCATCAAATATGGTCGCTTCCTGACGGTAGTTCTTGGCGACGGAAATACCGCTGACAGTCTCTTTGATAGCGGCGTTGACATTCGCCATGGCCCGCATCCCCCGGCGGGTGACGTTGCGCGCCAGGGCGCGGAATCCCCACGCCGCCAGGAACAAAATAGGAAGAAAACCAAAGACATACAGCGACAACTTCCCAGACGTGCCGACCAACACCACCCCAAGGATGATCGCCTGTCCAAACTGGGAAATCAAATCCGTAATCAGTGTAACCAGCTGCCCAAATTCGCGCGTATCCGAAGTAATCCGGGAAACAATTTTCCCCGAAGCAAAGGTATCAAAAAACGAGAGATCGTGCCCGGTTGCGGCGGCAAAAGCCGTGGTACGGATGGTGTAAACCACATCGCCAACCACGCGAGCGGTCAGGCGGCGGCGAGCCCAATTGGCAGCCCAGGTATAGAACCGGCCAGCAGCACCGCCCCAGAAAGCAGGTAGATGCCGCTCCCGCCCGACTCGCCGGACATCAAATCGAGGCCACGCGCAACTAACAAGGGGATAGCCGCCGATGAGGCCGAAAGGCTCAACAATAATACGATGATCCCAAAAAGTCGCCGTTTGTGGGGGATAAATAATTCCCAAATGCGGCGCACGAGTTCGCGGTCGCTATAATTGCGGTCGTAAGATTCGATATCGAGGTTTGAAAAGAAGGCCATAGGTCAGTATTCGGTGGTCAGTGATCAGTCTCTTGGAAAATGCGGCGGTAGGCTTCGGATGTTTGCATTAATTCGGCATGGCTGCCCACGGCAACGATGCGCCCGTTGCGCATGACCACAATCTGGTCGGCCCAGCGGATTTGCGAAAGGCGGTGCGTGATGATAAAGGTTGTGCGGCCCTGCGCGGCGGCGTAAATCGCCCGCTGGATGTGGTCTTCGGTAGCGCTATCGATAGCGCTGGTTGAGTCATCCAAAACCAGAATATGCGGGTTGGTGAGAAAGGCGCGCGCCAACGCCAAACGCTGCCGCTGACCACCCGAAAGCGTGACACCACGCTCGCCGATCACTGTATCGTAACCTTCATTAAATGAAGTAATAAATTCATGCGCCTGGGCTGTACGCGCGGCGGTTTCAATTTCGGCGGCGCTGGCATCGGGCTTTCCAAAGGCAATATTCTCGCGGATCGTGCGCGAGAAGAGAAAAATATCTTGCTCAATGATCGAAATTTGCTGGCGCAGGCTTTCCAAATTCCAATCGCGCACATCCACGCCATCCACAAGTATCTGCCCGGCGGTGGCATCATAGGTGCGATTAATCAGCTTAACCAGGGTGGTCTTGCCAGAGCCGGTTTGCCCGACGATGGCGACGGTTTGGCCGGGCTGGATCCGGAGGTTGATTCCGTTCAAGGAAGTATCGCCTGTCTCGTAGGCAAAAGCCACCTCCCGAAAAATAACTTCCCCACGAAGGGGAGCTACCGCGCCCTCCGCATTCTGATCGAGGTCATTTTCGCGGTTGATCAGCTCCAAAATTCGACGCGCGCCGGCAACTCCCAGCGAAACCTGCGAGTAGGCAAACAGCGATATAAATGTAGGAAAGCCAAGCAGCAAGAGCAGGCCGAAATAAGCGACCACGTCCCCCAGCACCAGCGCGCCGCGCTGGTAGAGCCAGATGGCATGAAACAACCCGCCCGCCTGAGAGATCGCCATCAGCAGAAAAGGCACGAAGCGCGCTTCCACATCGCCCTGATGGATAAAGTAGTCGCGGAAGCTGGATGCATATTGCTGGAATAACCCAATCTCTTGCTGCTCTTGCGCCATGCCCTTGACGGTTTCAATCCCATCCAGGGCTTCGGCGAGACGCGTGTTCAGGCGGCCAAAAGCCTTGCGCACGCCAGCCGTGATCGGGCGCAATTCGTGCAGGTATTGCCCCAAGGCCAGAAAATAGGTAATCGTGAAGAATAACGGCGCGGCAATCAACGCGGGATGATAGCCCGGCGCAAAGATGAGCGGCATAATGATGAAATTTGCCGAGCCAACCACAAGGTTGATGCCGGGACTAAACATAAAGTTGACCTCGCGCACATCATTTGTCGCCCGCGCCATTGTATCGCCCACAGGCTGTAAGTTATGGAAGGTCATGCTCTTGCCCAACAGGCTGATATACAACTCGGCGCGAATATCGCGCTCGATATTCTGCGCCATGAGTTCCGCGCCAAAATTACGCCCGAATTGCAACACACTGCGGATCAACTGGGTGATGGCAATCATCCAGGCGATATTCAACAACGCGTCAAGCTGTGGCTGCGCGCCCGAAATCGCTTCGAGGGCGCGGCCCGTATAGATGGGCACCACCGAGGCCAGCCCGGCATTACCCACTGCGCCCAGAATGAGCAAGGCGAAGAGATACCAGTAGCGCAGGGCGTGCGACAAAATCCAACGCAATGGTCCGCGGCGGTCGCCCTGATGGTATTCGGGCAAGGTAAATTCAGCAGAGGTCGTCGTCATATTTTAGTGATTGCCACAAAGATCACAGAGAGAGATTATTGATCATCATGAGAAAATAAGGTTTTATATGTGCTCGTCGGGGAAACGCAATTGCGCGGCGATAGCGTATGGTTCATACTGCCGAAAATCAGCAGGATCACAGCGGCGCATACGCTCATTGGCGGGTGTAATTTTATACGCATTGCCATTGCGATGCAGCAGCGGAATTGCGCGGCGGCGCTGGACAAATATTTGCCGCATTTCTGCGGAATACGCTGCGAAATTATTTATTTCGGCGGGGTACGCCACCAATAATGCCTCAAAGGTTTTTATAAACTGTTGGCGATATTCGGCACTGATACAATCCAGATGGCTGATTACCCAGCAGCGGTCTTCATATACCCAATAATACGACAAGCCCAGAAATTCGCCTGCCCCATTTATATATGGAAAGAAAGGAAATGCCCTACAGGTGATGGTGCGATATGGGCGCTGGCAATACGCATATCCGCGGCATTCCACCAGCAGCATATTGTCCGGAGTTTGTTGGCGTAAAGCCTCACCAAGTTCAGCATCCTCGGGTTGCCAGCGATGCCACAGATTGGTGTGAATTTGCAGATATTCCCATTCCGCTGTATATGCCGCTGGAATGCTGTGCTGTGTATCACAGCAGAACGGTTCCCCATTTTCATTATATGGGGCGCACTCTTGCCCACAATCCAACACGCTGATAGGGGCATCAAAACAGCGGTACAATTTTGCGATGGATTTATGAGCGTGGAAGTCCAACATAGGGGTAGAGGATACCACAAATACGATCTCGCAAAGGCGGGTGTTTGGTATACTCATTCAATACCCAAGGAGTTTAATATGCCAACAAAGCATCGAATTCAAATCATCGCCAGCATAGCCGTTCTGGCAATCAGCGCGCTGGCGTGCAGCCTGGTAACAACCCAAAGCCCGGAGGTTGGGAGCGCGCCGACCAGCGCGGTGGCAGAATCCACACCGGAGGCAGCGATTGCCGCCACCAGGGCAACCGCCGCCGCGAGCGAGTCCGCCCCACCGGCTGAGGGCGAAGCCCCTCCCGAATCACCACCCGCCACAGGGGATATTCAACCCGCCGCGGCGCCTGCCATCCCTGATTGTAACGCGCTCGACATCACCGCCTTTAATGCAATTGTCAACGACACGTTCAACTTCGTCATCCAGGATCAACTCAACAACTGCCACTTTGCCACCGATAGCGGCTATAATTTAATGCTCGGCGGCGGCAAACCTGCCAGTCTGGGTGAAGTCAAGGATCTATTCGACAGCACCTTTGGCGCGCTGCCCAACTCCACCTGGGAAGCGATCGATAATTTCTACCTGGGCATGGCATTTTCATCTGTCACAGTGACGGCGCAGGGTATCTCAGCCAGCGGACATACACTGATGATCGTCGCCGCCGGACAACCGGATGGCGACCCCGCCGCGTTACAGACGCTTTTCACCGATTTGGCGAAAGAAGCCGCCCGGCAGTTAAATCAGCAATTCTGATGAATCAAAGCTTTCGCTGTGTCGTGATGACTTGAAATATGGTACTGCTGAACGTATAATCCATTTTATGAAATACAAAAAACCGCGCCCGGACATGGGGTTGATACTGCTCTCGATGGTATTCTTGGCGTTGAGTCTGGTGGGGTGCACCAACAGCACGGACGAAATGGCGACCCCCACGGGCACGCCAATTCCGCTGACGGCCTTTCAAACCCCAACGTCATCCCCGCAATTGGCAGAAGGAATCAATGCTATTGAGGGTACCGCAACGCCTGTGCCCACGGCCACGGCGACGCCATTTTTATACGCCATCGAATCGGGCGACACACTGCTCGAAGTCGCGCATCGATATAGCATTACGCTCGAACAACTGCTGGCTGCCAACCCGGGGATTGACCCCAGCTTTCTAATTGTAGGAACTGAAATCATCATCCCTACCGGCGATAGTGTGCTCTCCGGGTATCCTTCTCCGACGCCCATCAGCTTTGATCTGGGCCAGCCGGAGTGCTATCCGGCAGCCGATGGCGGGTTGTGGTGTTTGGTGGTCGCGCGCAATTCACAGGCACAAGCGCTTGAAAATCTCTCGGCAGCCATTACCCTATACACAGCCAATGGCGAAAAAATAGCACAGCAACTTGCAATTTCCGCTTTAAATATTCTGCCCCCCGGACAACAAATAACCCTGGCAACATTTTTCGCGGCCAATATTCCTGCAGGCGTTACGGCACAGGCCGAACTGCGCAGCGCGCTGCCCGTGGATGCAGCCAGCCAAAGATATATCGACATCCAAATCCAGACAAATAATATTACGATTGATAATACTCAAGCACACATCCAGGGCATCATTCGCATTCCGGGCGGCGATGAAGCGCCGGAGGCTCATCGGATTTGGCTGCTCGCCAACGCTTATGATGCAAATGGGAATCCGGTGGGGGTGCGCAAATGGGAAATCAACGCGCCAACCGCCCCGGGGAGCGAACTCGCCTTCGAGATCACCGTCTACAGTCTGGGGCCAGCCATCAGCGAAGTGCAAATTCTCGGCGAAGCGCGACCGGCCGAAAAATAAAAGCGTGCGGAGTTTTCACTCCGCACGCTTTTATTTTTCGACAATTCAATATTTTAGGGCGAACCCCAAATCAGGAAGAAATCTTGCAGGCAGGTTTGCTGACCACTATTGGAATTGACGCAAACTTGATAATCGATGCGCGTGCCATGCGGCGCATTAATCGGCTCCAGCGCGATCGTGGAGAAACCATCACCGGGACGAGTAGCCGCAAAAGTATAGGAGCGTTGTTCGCCTCCGGGGAGGGTCAATGCGATCACTGGAGAAACGCCACTCAGGGGCTGGTACCCATCCGAAACATAGACCGAAATCACTTGCGACGCATTGGGAGCCACCAAACTGTAGCCCTCGGAAACCGTGAGCATCAGCGAGCCACCGGAGCCAGCCGTTTCGCCGCCGGGCGTTTCCTGATAATAGCGCGATTTATATAAATATCCCAAAGCGGTGGGATGAACCTGCAACTCTTCTGCCTTATTCGGGAAGTAGTCCAGGCACATATTGGCAAAACACTGGCGATAGACATCGTCGCTTTGCGGAGAATATTCGGTAACCGGCGCGCCAGAAAGTTCGTAGCCTGAATTCTCCATGATAAAGCGATGGAATTGCTCAGGGACATCAAATGCGGTATTGAAATCTGCCCGCACGCCCAACATGGCCGTAATCGGACGCAAGGCAATTCCGCCGGGCCTCGCAGGGTCGGAGATGACCACAACATTTTCGTAAATTTGCTCTTGCGTGCTATCGGGAGCCAGGTACGGCAAAGAAAGCGGCTTTCCAGTGAAATCGGGCGACAAGCGTTCGAGCGCGTCTGAGAATGGAGTCACCACAATGGAAGGCAAATCAGGCGCAGCTACAGGGGGGATGTCCACTGAGCAGGCCTCTGCACACAGCCATGCGCCATAATACATGAGATGCACAACATTGGGTGGATCTGTCTCTAACTGGTAAAAGCCCAGGTTTTCAAAATACTGCTCAATACCCCCGCGAGCTTCATTATAGCGTACAGAAGTCAACGGAACGCCGACAAACCGATTTCCGCGCAACTGTTCGTATAACGGCAAAAAGCCTGCATAGATATCATGCCCACCGGGCGCAGCCGGATTTGTGGTCGGCTCGGCAATTCCCAATCTGCGGCCAATGGATGCCAATGAGTATTGATTTGTGCTCGGGTCATAGACCATCAACACATTCGCCGTGTATTGGTATTCAAGTCCATTCTTCTCGAATTTCGGCGAAATAGCTGCGCCAAGCACATCACGGCCGCCCAGTAAATCAAAGAGTTCACGGAAACGCGGATCAATACCACTGGCCCCCAATGCACCCATACCACTAACCGAAGAAGCTCCCCCAGAAGCTGCCTCAACGCAAGCAGTCAGGCTCAAGCTAATGAGCATTAGGAATAAGGTTAACAGCGTTTTTCGGTACATTCTTAGAATTGTGGTGTGTTGTCGGAATATATCCATTTTTGCAACCTGGCAATCATAACTAACAAGCAGTCTCAGACCCAAGGCTTTGCGTCCCTGATTTTCATCAGGTTTGCCTTTATATTTGGCACTTCACGATTTGCAAAGTTCATCGAAATATTTGTGATCTACCGACAAAAATATATTTCCCGTGGGAGTAATTATATATTTTTTTCGTAAGTAATGTAAGTCGTAAAAATTAGACACTTGATGTAAATTCGAGATAACAAAATAATAGACTTTGGCAATAATATTATAATAATAATATAAGCCACAAAATACATCAGCAGCTTGTAAATATTTATCTAAACAAAGTGTTTAATTTTCCATAAAACTGAGACGGAATGCCGTTTATGGC